>ERZ1024397.101-NODE-101-length-12429-cov-16.822289_pt1 | contig 12429 bp, 20 predicted proteins | sample MGYA00520786_ERZ1024397 | MGnify/ENA primary metagenome ERZ1024397 (study PRJEB33242, sample SAMEA3444275) | Homo sapiens | biome: Host associated; feature: Gastrointestinal tract; material: Stool | place: Uganda | collected 2011-01-01 ... | reverse complement strand
ACGAGTACGAAAGTACCGCCACAAGTAATTGTTGGTTGTGGTTACCTGATGGATGTTATTATATCCCCTTCAGATGGCGTGCGGTCCCGTTCAAGTCGGGCGAGGGGAATCAGGTCTGCTCTCGGACCGTACACAGGGAGCGAAGGTTAAGCCGTCGTTATGAGCGAAGTTTATGGGTCAACTTGAAACCCTGCCGCAAGCGTGATGAAGCGGATAACATCCGGAAGCGCACCGGTATCATTGGTTCAAATCCAATCGTTGCGGCAGTCCTACTTTTCATCATTCGCTTTTCCATCGCCATACGGTGGAAAGGTATGGGTCATACGGGGCGCAAACAAAATCCACACTAGCCACGGTAGTTCAAATTGAAAAACATATGGGACGCCATAAGTTATGGGGTAGATACTCAGCACGGGTGGTATGATGAAACTTCGGGCAAGAGAAGTAAAACCTTGCCAAAAGGTGAAGCGAAACACTGAAAACACCCACCGGTTATCCATTCCGAGCCAATTAATTTGGAAGAACCTCGGAATGGAACAAAAACTGTCTTGTTCGATCGCTTTTCCGATGAAGCATTAGATGCTTTATGATGCTTGCGGTGAAACGGGTTAAACTCCCGGCTTCTGGCTGGCTTAATCGGCAAGATAAACCGCTCCCTTGCGACGTTGGGATGTTCCCCGTCCGGTTCAATTTGACAGTGGCGTCCGTAAAAGAGCAATTACTGTCGAAGCCAACAAATTGGAGCCTATTAATCCAATCCAGGCAGATGGCATAGAGGGGTGACGACCTATTCCCCTTGCTGTTGGCACTCCCCCGCCCACCGTATCCCAAAATGGACGCACGGAAAAGGGGGAGAAAGACCGCCCGTTTACTGTAGCGGATTTAACCGCAACGAGCGGAGGTGCCCCGAAGTAACACACAAGAGTAGCATCCTGTGTCGAGAACAATCGGTAAGAAGGGGTTAAATGTGTTTGAACAGCCAATTTTCTGGCAAGAGTCAAAATCTTGCCAGAAGTGGAAATCCCAATCAAGCAAATCTCAAGTAATTCTTTGGGTTAGTGTGCTGTGGTTAAAGTACCGTTCGATCCGGTTGTCAAACTTGAGGAGCAGAGATGGACCACAGGGATGGCTCTGTTTGAGACGTTGGGATGTTACCCGTAGAAATATGTGAAATTCATAGCTTAGTCCGTTACAGTCGGGAAGTATTTATTAATAGGTATTCCTTCGCCTATCGCACCCCAGAAATGGACACGCGGGAAAGAGAGGAAAATCGCTGACCCTCTACAAGCGGGAGCGGTTCCTGTAGCCGTCTAATTGCGGTTACTGTTTAGATGCCTCAAATGGGCATCGCGGGATGCACCTCCATAAGCGTGTCACGGTGAACCGCCGTGAAGTTAGTGGCCACACTGAATTCGGTGCGACGTAAGCTTCAAGCCAACGATGGTGAGTTGGAGCGCTGTTGTTAAATGGTGATAAAACCAGCCGAAACATTGTCGATTGGTGGACCGGTGGACACATTCGGCTTTGACCCGAAAGAAGATCGCTCAATACGATCATCGACAGCCAGCGGACATATCCGCTTCTCCAAAGTATATTCAGGGCACCCGCCTCATCAAGTCCGATCTTGAATTGGAAACTGGTGGGACGGGCTGTTCCACATCTCAAGAAAGGAAACCGCTCCCAATGGGCATCTCTATCAACATCAATGTAAATCTTCCTATATACAATAAGACTCCTACCTATAAACCGCTCCCGCAACTCACTCGTCGTCAGCAGTCATTTTTCGAGTCTGCCAAAGCGGCATCCCTTCTCTCCGATTATCCAAAATTCCATTTGGGATGTGTTGTTGTTAAAAAGTCTCGCATTATCTCGTCGGGACATAATTCCATTACTCAATACTCTTCAATTCAACAAAAAATGGATTTCAAGCGATTTGGCGGAGAACATAGAGGAGTATGTCACGCAGAGACGGCTGCACTTCTTCCGCTCATTCGCCAGAGAGCTGATTTGTCTTCCTGTGTCGTGTATTTATATAGGGAACATAGTGATGGCACCCCGGCAGTCTCTCGCCCTTGTAGCGGCTGTATGAGCCTCCTGCGAGCAGTCGGGATTCGGAGAGCCTTCTTCGCAGTTGAGGGTGGATATGCTGTAGAAGACATTTAGGGAGCGGGACATATCATCAGGTGATTGGATAACCTACCTAAAACAGGTTATCTTCACATATATTAACAAATTATTAACAAAGAAAGGACTTACTCAAATGTCAACAAAAAAGACAAAGATAGAAGACAAGACATTGGATCAACAGACACCGGTCACGGCGGCAGAGACCGCTCCCAAGATGAGAGATCTCGATAACCTCCCGGAAGATAAGGTTCTCCGCACTCCGCTCACTTCAAAGACTCTAAAGGATATGCGGACACAGTTCATCCGTTGCCTGAATGCCAAGTATATTCACACGGATAACGATGGAGATTATGCCATCGAGGAATCCAGAGATGGAAAGACCCTCTACCTCCTCTTCCAGTGGACGCGCACAGCCTACGATTGGGTCAGTAACTTCGATTTCCTTGCCAAGCCATATAAGGATATGGAGTTCCCGTGGCGCTGTCATAGAGGCTTCCTGCGGGTCTGGAAGGCAATCAAGCCGTTTGTCAAAGATGCGGTTGCTAACCCGAAATATAACAAGATTTATATTGTCGGATACAGTCATGGTGCCGCTATCGCAACCCTTGCTCATGAATATGTTTGGTTTAACCGCCCCGATCTCCGCAGCAAAGAGAATCCCGAGGGAATCACCGGTTATGGATTCGGATGCCCGAGATGCTATTTCGGCTCTATTCTCCCATGGAAGAAGATGCCGCAGGAACTCGCACAGAGGTGGGTGCGGTTCTATCCCATCCGCAATTTGACAGACCTTGTAACACACGTTCCTCCCCGTATTTTCGGCTTCAGACACGTTGCTCCGGTCGTCCAGTTGGGAAGAACGGATAAGTGGCAGATTATCGATTACGCTCCAAACCTCCCGCCCAGAGTGGCAATGCACTACGCTCCTAACTATATTCTGTCGCTCGACGATGGGATTAAGGAGGCTCAGGAGCTTGAAGCCTACCAGAAGGAAGTTGAGAGAGCCAATAAGCTTGCCGCAAAGAAAGCCACCTCCAAGAAGACAGATTCCGGGAGCGGTTCAAAGGAGGAGAAGTAATGGCGGGGGAAATTAAAAATAAGAATAATTCTAATTCTAACACAAGTCCCGCTCCCAATGCGACTCTCGATTTCTTCTACTCTCATCTCGAGGAGATGTCTCTCTTCGGAGTTGCGACAGACGAATCCGAGACAATCATCATCACTCGCAAAGATTCTCCAGAGGCAACAATCACAACTTCTGACTCTACAATGTTCACAAAGATTCGGAGAAATATCCTCGCAGACCCGGAGCACAAGGACTGGAAGGTTCAAAGCTTTACCCGCACGACAGCAGATAAGGATCCGCTCCACTTCGTTGAACTAATTGTGACTTGCCCCAAAAAGTTGGTCTCTCTCCGTGCCAAGACCTCTACAAGAGAGCTGACCGAAGAGCAGAAGGAAGCAATGCGGGAGCGGATGTCCAAGATGCGAAGAAGCAGAGGAGAAGACGCAGACGAGGACGAAGATTAAAAATAATTCTAAATACAAATATCAAAGGAGATATACAAATGAAGTATTACAGTGATATTACAAAGCAGCTCTACGAAACCCGCGAACAGCTTTTCAAGGCGGAGCGGGATTACAAGATGGAGCTCATTACCAAGGCTCGCGCAGACGAAAAGGCAAAAAAGATTGCCGACCTCGAAGCGAAGCTCGCAGAGCTCCGTGGAGAGACAACCGCGAAGACGGCTAATGTTAAGTCTTCTGATATTTATATGGGAGCAGCTAAAGCGGATAAGTCCATCGCTTCCGAAAAGTCTAACAAAGACAATACCGCTCCCACGAAGGTTTATGACGCCGGGAAAGAAGACGGAATTGATTATTCAAAGACTATTGAAGCAATTAAGAAGATGGTTGATAATTTCAAATTCAAGTACCCGAGCTTCGAGTTTCAGGATATTGAAGATGATAAAAATGAATTGACTGACGATGACATTAAATCCTCCGTGCGTCCCGGAGAAAAAATTGCCCGCCTCGCTACTGGAAAGACCGCTCCCGCAAAGACAAATGGCGCGTGCAGAAATTGCGGCAAATGCGTTAAGACTGATACAGAAGACAAGAAACATAAAAAGCTGGCAGATTCTGGATATTATTCCTCCGCATATATTAATCTGAACGGCAAGGAGTTTTATTCCGAGGGAGCGGATTCGTGGAATGATGTTAAAAAGGCTGTTCGGAAGTATTTCGAGAAGCTGCAGGGGTTGAAGTAAGGATTGTAAATAAATTGTAAATTATTTAGGAGTGGTCGGGAGACTGCTCCTTTTTTATTGGGGCGGATGGGAAGGCGAGAAAGTAATCTCGGGGAGCGGTTCTAATGGGGTCGGCAACGAAAATAAAATTTTTGTTCTGGTATATTTTGGATCGGCAAGCAAATTTTGGGCGCGGTTCTAGGGATTTGGGGGTGGGCGGGGTAAAAGGGCGGCGCCGCGTAAAAAGAAAAAATATGCCGCGCCATTAAAAAAATATTACCCGCAACACAATAATCCCTCGCGGATTTTTTAATTTGGTGTCGGGATCAAGACACCGGGAAGCTTTAGAATTTCCTCCTTTCTAAATTATTTTCCCATCTTTCCGACGTCATTGAAAGACAGGACTGGGATAGCACCTGATAACGCTCAGATGCTTCAGGAAGCGTAGGAACAGAAGAAGCACGGTTTTCTTTATTTGCGGATAACCGTAAACCCAAGGGGCTTTCACCTCATCTTACCGATGAAGTTCGATGAAAGCAAGGACGAGACACAGAAGCACGACAATGCCAAAAGCGCTCATTACATCACCTCCTTTTAGTGCAAACAACGATCGTTTGAGACTCCGAGAGTGGAGCCAAGCCAAATCGAGAAGATAAACAAAAGAATTGCGATGATAACGATGAACATTCCACCGCCATCTTTCGTCTCTTTCATAGACCTTCTCGACAATAGCCATAGAACCAATAATATTATCAAGCTTTCATCACCTCCATTTCCAAGCAAACCAGAGAAAAACGAAGACTGCGATCAACAACCCCAAAACCAATAAAAGTATCACATGACTATCCTCCTTTCATTTATTAACAAATGATGAACATTATTCATCATCAGTTTCATCATCAGAATCCTCTTCCTCTTCTTCGTCTTCACTCCAAGAGTCAATTTCTTCCTGAATCTCATCATTCTCAAAAGCACACTCGCGATCGACAACAACTCTCGCAATGTCTCCGGGATAAATCCAGTCAGTCGGGCAGTCGGTTGATTCAAAGTTTCCGTAACCGTTGTAGTGGAAATAGTCGTGATTCGGGTTGAAATCTCCGTAAGCAATGCTGCGGGCAATGTCGATCGGCTTCATCCCTTCACAGATTTCGTCGAATTCCTCCATTTCAAAGATTTCGTCGTCGTAATTGTCGGTTTCGTAGCAATACTTGTTGTGGAGTGCCACTGCGTCCGAATCGTCCATATCCTTGATAATGTTCTTAATTGCCTCGACCTTCTCATCATAAGTCTTCATTGTTTTATTCTCCTTTTCATTTTCAATATTTTTGTTTTCGTTGGTGGTTTCAATCAGAGTTCCGTTGTTGATTGCGTTGTAGACATAGTTCGTAAAGATTGTTCCGAGTTCGTCTGCGTCGTGGTCCTCTCCGAAAAGTGTTTTTACTTCTTCCAAGACCTGCTCTTCTGTGATGTCCTGTCCTGCCAAATTGCGAAATGTTCTCATTTTGTTTTCCTCCATTTATTTTATTGGTTTAATGTTGTCTTTATGAATTGCGTAAGTCCAATAGATGATATCGGTGTTTGCGTCGATAAATCGGTCTTCCACAAGACGCCCAACCCGATATATGACATAGTCGTCTCTTTCATCGTATAGCTCCACGGAAACAACCAATCCAAGCCAGTTGTCGTTTTCTCCAATCTGCGGGAGTTCCTTAAGAGAGAAAATAAGTTGAGAATTTCCAATCCACCGATGAATTCCATAGTTGACTTCTTCCAGCATCTCCGAACAGTTCAGAAGATACTGATTGAACGAGTAGTCATATTCTTCCGGAGTCTCCTTTTTCAACTCTTCAAACTCCTTTCTCAATTCTTCCTCCGTGATGATTTCTCCGGTGTTTGTGTCTCTAAATTTTCTCATTTTAGATTTCCTCCTTTAAAATATTTTTTGCTTCTTCAATTGCTAAAAGACACTCTTGGTCTCTTCTGGCATAATTCAAATGCCAAACCACAATAATGTCATTGTGCTCACTCAAGATAACCGTGGCAGCAACCTCACCTTCTTCGTTTTCGTCATCTGTTTTCCAAACATCAATTGTAATACCTGCTTTGATTCCGTTTTTCAATTCTTCAAAGCAATAGTCATTTCTCACTTCTGCAAACATTTTCATAATTCTTTCCTTTCTGCCCGAATTGCCGATAGCACAGCATAATTTTAATTTTAGTTGATGGTGAACAGGTGTTTGATTGCTTCGAGGTCTTTCTCCGGAATCTCACGATAGAGCCAAGCGCTTCCGTAACGATATCCGCAGATAGGACAAACCTCTCCGCCGGGAGTTCCTTTCTTTTGATGTTCACATCCTGCATTCATTCCGTTCAGATGATAGTTCTTCCACAGTCGGAAAATTTCGAGATAGATTGTCTTGTCTTCCTCACAAAGCTTCCCGTTTTGAATAAGATCCAAGACTTCGGGGTAATCCAAGCACTGGCCTCCAAGAACAAGGGAGCTATGTCTGTAAACCATTGCTGATGCTGCGAATTCATTTCCTCGAATATCTTTCAGCGTTCCGTCTTTCCAGACATATCCACGACGATTCTCGCGTAACTCGACATCCACCTCCACGCGATAGTAGTTACCGGGTTTAAAAACAAATTTCTTTTTCATAATTCTTTTCCTTTCTCCCCGTCAAGCCGATAGGACAGCTAATTGTTAAATTTTTGTTAATTCAGAACGGAAATGTGTCGCAACTCAAATGTTTGTCAAGCCAGTCGTAGGTCCTCGGAAAGTGGTCCATCATCCAAGTCCAAAAATGTCTTCTTCTGCGTTCTTTCCGAGTCTCAATTGTGTTTTGCCTTTGTTTCTTCATACTTTTCCCTCCTTTCTCAATTCGTTGAAGTTCTTCATTGTGGTATATCTCCAACCATCGCAGTCAGTCATATACCAAATGATAACCGGGTTGTTGTCTTTGTCAAGTGCCATTCCCTTGAACTGTAAAGCCAAGTCGTCGTTGCTTCTTGCGTCCACATTCGTGTTCCAGATTGCGGCATATTCTCCGCTTGAAGTGTAAGGCAGTCCGTAGGTCAGTTCGACGTTTCTCTCACGCTTTCCGTGAACAATACGCAGACTTTTGTCGAGCCATTTTACTGCGGCAACGGCAATCTTGTACTGATTCTCGTAATCGGTCCATTCTTTGATCTGATTGGTATAAATTTCCATATCGGAACCCTTTCTCCGGTTTTGTCGAGGTTCTCCGGAAACTCATAATTTTTAATTTATGGTTTGGATTGTGGTTTAATCTTCTTCCGGAAACAACTCTTTTTGTCTTGCTGTTATTTCCAGAAGTGCGTCTTTAATTTCGATTTCGTAGAATTCTCCAAGTTCGTCATCGTGCTCATAATCATAAACGCCGTATCCTTCATCCATCAAATTGATGTCGGCAACGAGAGTGTCTGTAATGTGTTTGTGCTGAAGCATCGATTCGAGTTCGTAAAATTCATAGAATCCTCTCATTTTTACTGCAAAGTAATCAGAATAACCTCCTCGAATATCTCCGCGAAGATGAACGGCGATAACCATCGTTATTTCGTCATCACATTCTTGCGAGTGAATTTGTAAATCATCAGAAATGTTTGCGTTCCAGTTGTAGGTGTTATCTCCTTTTGTTTCTTCATCGTTGATAAATTCTTCAATTTCTTCATCGGTGATGTCAATTTCGTATTCCTTCAATTCTTCGAGAAGCGGAATAACATCTCCAACGAGAACGTCTTCGCGAATATTTCCATTTTCATCGAAAATCCAAGGACGATACGCTCCGGTGCGTATAGCCTTTACCTCTTCGATAACTTCTTCCAATCTTGTCATAGTGTAACCCTTTCTCCGGTTTTGATGAGGTTCTCCGGAAACTCAATAATTTTAATAGTTTGTTAATAATTTAATTGTCAGAGTTCGACCTTTGCCCCTCTCCCACACAGTCTTGCAAGAGGGCAGTAGAAGGTCAGATAACTGTTCAGGTGTCTGACCTTGCTGTCGGAGTTCCAACGCACGAACATATATTCAAGAGCGCTTGAAACTGAATAGAAATTTTCTCCGTCTCTGATTGCCCAGAGTCCAGCTCCGATAAGCTGCGCAAGAAACTTCTTTTCTGCGTTGGTCGCCTTCGTCTTGTAGTCGCTCTCTCTTTCTGGGCGAACATAGACATCATTGGAAAGCAAGTCAGAAAGCCTGTCGACGGTTTCTTGAGTGATGACCCCTTCTTCGTTTGCGTAGGTTTCGAAGAGATACTTCTGTTCAGCGGTTTTGTAAGTGGTAAGCATAGTTTTAATCTCCTTTTATCTTTTTTAGTTGTGATTGATGATTGCGAAATAATAGTTATATTCATCTTCGAATGTCTCATCTCCGTAAAAGTCATCGAGAACAGTTGTGATTTCGTTGATGATGTCCTCTTTCGAGACATTCGCGATATATTCCGACGTTGTCATTTCTTCGGCGGTCTCTCCTCCGAAGTAGAACCAATATTCTCCGATTTGGCAAACGGCTCCGTCATCGTGCGGAGAATCAATGATTTTGATAAGTCCTTCTTCGTATGCTTTCTCAATCATTTTGCGAGTGATTTTCTGTTGTTTCATAGTTTTAATCTCCTTTTTGTTTTTTAGTTGTTTTGATTTTTAATTGCTCTGAACATTTCACAGACAACATCGTCCAGACCGTCCCAAGTTGTCCATTGCGGTTCGCCATAATGACATTCATACGTATAGATTTTAGCGATTGGTGTTTTATCTTCAAATTTTAAAAAGTCTTTGAACATTTTTTCTCCGCTTTCGAGATATGGAATTACTTTTCCTTTAATGTAATCATAAATTGCTTGCCATTTCGCAATTTCGTAAGCGTGAGGAATCACGTATATCGGCTTCTTCAGCCGGAGAATACATTGATTGTAATGCTTGTTTTCCTCTTCGACGATTTTGGTGAATTCTTCAACAGTTCTCATATTTAATCCTTTCTGCCGTTTTATAAGAGGTTTGCGGCGACTCTAATTTTTTAATTTATATTTTAATATGTGAAATCAACGAAGACCGGAGTATCTTTCTTCAACATCCGTTCGTAGCTGATATCGTCACGTCTTCCGCAGGAGTATTTCTTTTCAGAGCGGTCATAGTCGCCCTTCTCATAGACCTGCGAATCCTTTGGGTTATAAATCGGTTTCAGAGTAAACCAATCACCCTTTTTCAACGCTCCGAGAGTCAGAACAAAGTTCGGATTCTTTTCGCGCCGATGCATGATTCGAAATGTCGTTTGCGGGCAGTTGTCACGATATTCCTTTATAGTCTTTTTAGCTTCTCCATAGGTGTCTTCGGAGCATTCAACGCTCCATTCTCCGCAGTAGAGTCCTTCGATGTCATAGCTGTCAATGGTCTTTCTGGTGTCAATGGTGGTTGTGGTTTTCATAGTTTTTCTCCTTTTAAATAATTTGTTTAAAGTTGATTGTTTTCGATTGCGTGTTTGACCTTCTGTTCGAGTTCGTTGTAGAACCGGCGTCTCTCTCGATAATGGTCAATTAAGTCGAGAAGACGGTCATCTCGGCCGCCCTCCTTTTCAATTTTGTTGAGTTCCTTTTCGACTTCGTAGCGTTTTATCTCGAAGTTGTTTGCGACAAGACCGACACAAACCATAAGTTTTTCTTTTTCGATGTTGGTCAAGGTGATTTTTGTGTTTTTCATAGTTTTATCTCCTTTCAAATTACCAATCGGTTCTGACGCATTCGTCCAACCAAACAACCCAACGTCCCCAACGGAAGCCACTTCTGCCATCGTCGTTGACAAAAACTTTCGATTTTTTCGGAGTTTCTTTTATTCCGGCGATTTCGACGAAGTAAACAACTTCTTCCGATTGGTCGAATTCGTAGATTTCCAATCCGAGTCCAGCAAGTCCTCCGTAGTAAGTTGCAACAGGGTCTTTCCCCTCGATGTGGTTTTTGATTTCGGTTTTGGTGATTCTCATAGTTTTATCTCCTTTTAATTGATTTTCATAGACAGAAGTGTAAGTGCTTTGCAAGCTTCTTCTGAAACTTCAAATATTTCGTTCCAGTAATCACATGTTCCTTTTGCGAGTTCTACCGTCGGATATTTTTGATAGGGATAATATCCGGTCTCGCCATTTACGACGATGATTACTTCTGTCGGGTCGCTCGGTAAAGTCGTGTAAGCACGTTCCGGAAGATTTTCTGGATGTTCAAGAAGTTCCATAAGTTTCTGTTTGTTCATAATATTTCCTTTCTGGCCGTATATGTCCGATACCGCAGACAAATTTTAATTGTTGTTAATTACTGAATCGTCTCGCGCATTTCTTCAATCTGTTCTTCAGTAAAGCACCGATGAAGTTTCTTGTTCTGCGCAAGGCAAGCTTTCCAAATCTTCCGAGCTTTCGTGCGTTCAGAACCGGGCGTGTTGTCGTATCCGTATTCCGAGCAGAATTCATCAAAGTCATCATCAACATAGCTGTCTCCGCCGAGGCAGGTCAAAATGTCGTAAGCGGTCGGTTCTGCTTCAGAGATCTTTTTAGGATCTTTCGACAGAAGCTTCTCTTTGTTGGCGATAGAATCCCAGAAAATCCCCCACATATGACCGATAGGGGTTTTGATGTCGTAGCGATAACGGGGACGAAGGGTGAATTCGTCCCAATTGGTGTTTGCTGCGAGTCCGGTGTAGGTGAATTTCACGGTGATGTTGTACTTCTTGCAGAACTTGTCTGCGATTTCGGTGTAAGTGGTGTTTCTCATAGTTGGTTTTCTCCTTTTTATTTGTTTTTTTTAAAGAATTTCGTTGAGTGTGCAAAATCCGGACTCTTCGCACCAATCGCATTTTGATTGACGCTCATCGTCAGGATCGACATCCCATTCGCGATGGGGCAAACAACCTTCGCGAGATTGAATTGCGCAGAGGCAGCGGTCACAAACCCAAAGATGATCTGGAGTTCTTTTCGGTTCTTCGTAAAACATAATTATTTTTCCTTTCTTTTGCGGTGGTATTATGCCGCCACCGCCCGGCAAATTGATTTTGTTAATGTTTCACGTGAAACAATTTAAGCCTTGATCTCTTTTAGGTAGTCTTTCCAGAAAGCATCGGTCGTTCCGTAGACATTGTGAATCGAATCATATCGATTGCTTCTCTTTTCATCAATGTAGAATTTCCAGATGTTATCAAACGGAATTTCGACATCTTTTTCGCAGGTAATGTCCAGAATAGAGCCTGCTCCATCCCAAGGGTTGAACAGCCCGCAAGTTACATTCTTGTCAAGAACAATCGAACCGTTCGGGTTTTCTTTCATTCTCTCTTTCAGCGCAATTGCCTGTCCGAGAGTCATTTTAACGCAGAAGGTCAGTGCCTCACAGCCGTAACCGTTGTAGACTTCGTTGTTGATAGAAAAAGGAAATAGTTTCATTTGCTGTATGGTGGGGTTGCTGTTCAAAGCCTCAACGACCTCTTCGAGCGTATATCCTTGCTGTTTTGCCAGCCAGACAAGGCCAGCTTTTTCGGCATTTTCGTCAACCTTTCCGTCTTCATCAATGATATGTTCGTTGATCCAGAAATCGTAGTTATCATCACCGTTGGAAACGATGATGTTGAAACAGAATTCCTGCGATAAAGCCCAGTCTTCCGGATAATCAACGTAGATAATGTCCATAAACTCATCACGAATCATTCCGTCGTCAAGATTACCATCTTCGATGATGTTGGCATCTTCGAGAAGTTTCGGATCGGTTTTAGCCTTGAAATCATCAACAAGGTCATCGATAATATCCCATTCGGATTCCTGATACCAATCCCAGAGCTTTTCAATCAGAGTGTCACGAGGCGAGTTGCTCTCGAGGATTTCCTGCGCGATGGAGTCTTCAATTTCGTCACGATAATCGACGTCAATCTCAAAGTGATAATTTCCGTCTGCTTTTTTGTCCCAAGTGTAATCTTCTGCCAAGTAGTCCTTTACAAGTTCATTCAAAGTTTTCATAGTTTTAATCCTTTCTCCGGTTTTAGGGATAACCGGAAACCCAATTTTTAATTT
>ERZ1024397.100-NODE-100-length-12449-cov-14.304825_pt1 | contig 12449 bp, 8 predicted proteins | sample MGYA00520786_ERZ1024397 | MGnify/ENA primary metagenome ERZ1024397 (study PRJEB33242, sample SAMEA3444275) | Homo sapiens | biome: Host associated; feature: Gastrointestinal tract; material: Stool | place: Uganda | collected 2011-01-01 ... | reverse complement strand
ATATCTCCTACAAGTTCTTCCGTTTTTTTTGTAATCTCCTGTACAGGCTTACATACTTTTCTTAAAATAGGGTCATCATTAATTCTGATATTTCTTAATGCCATGTTTTTACTCCTTTTTTATCTGAAATCATATTGTATCTGACACTTTGAAAGATATTCGCTATGTTCTTTCATAAAGTTATCAATCTCTTTTTTTATATTCTGAAGTCTTTGGTGTTCTTTATCCTTATAATATATCTGCCGGAAAAAAACATCCTTAACTTTATACACCGGGGCCTTGCCCGGTCCTATTATCTTAGTCCTGCTGTCTGCTTTGTCTGTAAGCTGTTTTATCTTTTCTGACAACTCAGCTGTCTTTTGTTCGTCCTCTGACGCAATCCTTACAGTCATAAAATTATATACCGGCGGATAATCCATAAGCTCCCTGAAAGCTATTTCTTCATTATAAAAACTCTCATAATCGTGATTGCAGGCATGCACAATACTGTAATGCTCCGGTGAATAGGTCTGTATTACGGCATTGCCCTCCTTATTGCCTCTTCCTGCTCTTCCCGCTGCCTGGGTTATAAGCTCAAAAGTTCTTTCTGCCGCCATATAATCCGGCGAATATAATGATACATCTGCAAGAAGAACTCCCACAAGGGTAACATTTGGGAAATCGTGGCCTTTCACAATCATCTGTGTGCCTATAAGAATATCAGCTTCATGGTTTTCAAACGCCTCTAATATCTTTGCATGCCCGTCCTTGTTACGCGTAGTATCGGCATCCATGCGTAAAACTTTATTATCAGGGAAAAGTTTTTTAATTTCCGATTCCACAAGTTCAGTTCCGGCTTTAAATCTTCCGATATGTTTTGAACCGCACTCCGGACATATTTTTATACCGGGTGTTTCATAACCGCAGTAATGACATACGAGCCTGCCATTCCCATGTTCGGTGAGGGATACCGCACAGTGAGGACATGTAATTACATGTCCGCAGTTACGGCAACTTAGGAATCCAAGATATCCCCGCCTGTTAAGAAAAAGCATAACCTGTTCTTTCATTGACAGTTTTTCTTTCATAAGTTCCATAAGTCTGTTGCTGAACATCGTCCTGTTACCATTTCTCAGTTCTTCCCTTAAATCAACAATCTCTGCTGTGGGAAATCCCGCAAGGCCTGCCCTGTTATTTAATTCATAAAGTTTAAACCGCCCCGCTTTTGCATTATAATAGCTTTCAAGCGATGGAGTTGCAGAGCCTAAAACCACTTTGGCTCCTGTCATTTTTGCAAGTTCAATAGCTGTTTCCCTTGCATGATACCTTGGAACATTCTCGCTTTTGTATGCACTTTCGTGTTCCTCGTCGATTATTATAAGCGAAAGTCGGTTAAACGGTGTAAAGAGTGCTGACCGCGGTCCAATCATTATTCTTATCTTTCCCGATTTAGCCATTTCAAAGCTGTCATATCTTTCGCCTTTTGACATTTTGGAATTTATAACAGAAACGATATCTCCGAATCTGTTATAAAACCTCATCACTGTCTGGTATGTAAGGGATATTTCCGGTATGAGGCATATTACATCACCCCCCCGGTTTATAACCCATTCAATCAGTTCCAGATACACTTCTGTCTTGCCGCTTCCCGTTACACCTTTTATAAGTGATGGCATCATATCTCCATTTTCCATGTCTTTGATTATAGATTCCGCAACGTAGCGTTGTTCTTCATTGAGGAGAATTTTTTCTCCGGACTTTATGGTATTTTTTATGGTGTTTCTGAACATTGTATGTGTTGTTATCTTGATTATGCCTTTATTTTCCAAGGTTTTTACAGTTGTTAATTTTATATTTAATTTTTGGGTTAGCAGTGAATAATCAACAACAGGCGTCTTTGCAAGTGTTTCTAAAAGTCTCGCCCTTGCGGTATATCTTTTTCTTGCTGCTTCTTTTGCATATTCTTCTGCTTCTTCTTTTGAAATAAGAAGATGTATTGTCTTTTTCTCGATATTTCTGACTTTTTCTTTTACAGGCATTACAAGTTTAAGTGCCTGATTCATTGTGGAACCATAATGATTTTTTATCCAGTTGGCAAGTTTTATCATCCTTCCGTCTATTGTGACACTGTGTCCGCAAATCCCTGTAAGGGATTTCATTCTGGATATATCTATCTCCGGTTCATCACTTATATCTACGACATAACCGGTCCGTTTGGTTTTACCGAACGGTATCTGAACTTTCATCCCGATTTCAAGCTCCGGAAGCATTGTTTCCGGAATTATGTATTGAAATATTTTATCCAGTTGTTCATGGGATATATCAACAATTACTCCGGCAAACTTCACTTTATCCACCCTTTTCTATCTTGCTAAATCTTCCATTGCTTTCTGCACAAGTTCTTTATCTGTCTGATGATATCTTACGCCTTTTATTTCCTGATAATCTTCGTGTCCTTTTCCTGCAAGAACGATTATATCTCCCTTTTCTCCGTGTTCAATGGCATATTTAACCGCTTCACCACGGTCTTCAATCATAACATAACTGCCGGAAGTCTTTTTAATTCCGGTCTCAATATCCTGCATTATGAGGGCCGGGTCTTCATCTCTTGGATTATCGCTTGTAATTATGGTTAAATCTGCCATCCTGCCTGAAACCTCACCCATTTCAAAACGTCTGAGCTTAGAGCGGTTTCCGCCACATCCGAATAAACATACTATCCTGCTGGGATTATATTCCCTGAGCGTACTTAAAAGGCTCTCAAGACTCATTGCATTATGTGCATAATCTATCATCACTATGAAATCATCAGAAACCTTAACAGGTTCTACTCTCCCTGCTACTCTTGTATTATATAAAGCATCAAGCAGAAATTTGTCATCCACATTGAAATGTTCGGATACGGCTATCGCGCAAAGAGAATTATATACGGAAAATTCTCCCGGTAGAGTAAGTTTTATATTAAGCTCTCTGGTTCCCGTAGTATTATATGAGGTGGTAATATTGCCGCCCTCATGGATATACCTGATATTTTCAGCTTTTAAATCGGCTTTGTTCTTAATTCCGTAAGTCTCAAGGGTACAGGTATGCCCTTCCATTATTTTATCAAAATATTCGCTGTCTGCATTGCCTATTCCATGTACACACTGTTTGAAAAGTCTGCTTTTGCACTCCATATATTCTTCAAAACTTGCATGTTCATTAGGTCCTATATGGTCAGGTTCAATATTGGTGAACACTCCTATATCAAACAAAATACCTGCTGTTCTGTTAAGCATGAGTGCCTGTGACGACACCTCCATAACAACACAACTGCAACCTGCCTCAACCATTTGGCTGAAATATTTCTGGATAAGAAATGATTCCGGTGTTGTATTTTTAGATGGGATATGCTCATCACCTATTATTGTTTCATTGGTTCCGATAAGTCCCGCTTTTATGTTACATTTTTCAAGGATATCACGAATCATAAAGGTTGTGGTGGTTTTGCCCTTTGTCCCTGTGATGCCTATTGTTTTAAGTTTTTTAGCAGGATAATCAAAAAATGCTGCCGACATAAGTGCAAGTGCATATCTTGTGTCCGCTGTCTTAATTAAAGTAATATCTTTAAGTTCCTCTGTAACTTCAATATCTTTCTGTACGACAATTGCCAAAACACCTTTTCCGGCCACATCACTTATATATGTATGCCCATCGGAAACCGCACCTGTCACACATACAAACACATCCAAAGCTCCCGCTTTTCTCGAATCATATACAAGATTCTTAATGTCAATATCAACATTTCCGTTTAAAACTTCGTATTCAAGTTTTTCTAAAAGTTTTGATAATTTCACCTGCTTTACGCCTCCTGTTATTTCTGCAATTCCACCGAATGAACGCAGTTATTCATAAGCATTGCAATAGTCATAGGTCCGACCCCGCCCGGTACAGGTGTTATAGCCGATGCTATAGGGAATACATCAGCATAATCCACATCACCGCAAAGAATGCTCTTGCCCGACTCACTTGTTCCCAGTCTGTGAATTCCTACATCAATTACAACAGCTCCTTCTTTTACATATTCTTTTGTAATAAATTTAGGCTTGCCGATTGCAACCACAAGAATATCCGCACGTTTTGTTACTTCCTTCAAATTCTTTGTTCTGCTATGTGCAATGGTTACGGTACCGTTTTCCCTCAAAAGAAGAAGTGCCATAGGTTTACCTACAATATTGCTTCTGCCAACAACAACGCACTCTTTTCCTTCTATCTCAATATCGGATCTTTTCAACAGTTCAACAATTCCCGCCGGTGTACATGAAACAAAACCCGGCTGGCCTATGCTTAACGCCCCTACGCTCTGTGGATGAAATCCATCCACATCCTTGGCCGGTGATATTGCCTTAATGACTTTATCTTCATTGATATGTGAAGGCAGCGGAAGCTGCACAAGTATTCCGTTTACCTTATTGTCTTTATTAAGTGTATCTATAAGTTCCAGCAATTGTTCCTCTGTGGTATTTTCTTCAAGTTCGTAAGAAAGTGAGTTGATTCCAATGTATTCACATCCCTTTTTCTTATTACCGACATATACACTTGATGCAGGATCGTTTCCAACCTGGATTACCGCAAGTGTAATTTCAATCCCTTGTTCTTTATATGCTTTAACCTTTTCTTTTAATTCATCTTTTAATTCCTTAGAAATTAATTTACCATCTATAACTTTAGCCATTGTAATTCTCCTTTAAAAAATCAACACATTCGTTAAGTTTCATTCCTCTCGAACCTTTAAATAATATGGCATCACCGGATTTCAGGTTCTTAAGAAGATATTCGTTAATTTCTTCTCTCTTTTTAAATAACTTATAACTTCCGTTAAAACCATCTCCTATATTGGCCGCCATTGTTCCAAAAAGAATCAGTTCATCAATCTTTTTTTCTGCCATATATCCACCGACTTCTTTGTGATAATCCGCTGACTTATCTCCAAGTTCAAGCATATCTGCAAGAACGGCTATTTTACGTCCATTGTTATTGTAATCACACAAAACGTCAATACCGGCTTTCATTGAATCCGGACTTGCATTGTAGGAATCATCAATAATTGTAACTCCGTTAACATCTGTAATCTGCTGTCTCATTGAGACGCCTTCGTATCCTGCCAGTGCCTTAATGGCTTCCGTTACTTCAATGCCATGTCTTTCGGCTACTGCTATGGCTACAAGTGCATTTCTTACATTATGTTCCCCGAGAACGTTAAGCCTTGCATCATAAGAGCCTTTATTTTTTATATTAACGGTAAAATCAACACCACCGTTTTTTACTTTTATATTGGTTGCAAAATAGTCATTATCATTTCCGAGCCCGAAAGTAATTATCCTGTGTCTCAGTTCTGATTTGTGCTTGTTTAAAATCGCATCATCACCATTAATAAATACAATTCCATCCTTTGCATGGATTGCATCCTGGATATGGAATTTTTCTTCACATATACCGTCTCTGGTCTTAAGCTGTTCTATGTGGGATACGCCTATATTGGTGATAACCGCGTCATCCAGTTCCACCAGTTCTGAAAGCCTTGACATCTCTCCACGCATGCTCATTCCCATCTCTATTACGGCAATCTGGTCATCAGGACTCATTTTCAGCAATGTAAGGGGTACACCAATCTGGCTGTTGCTGTTTCCGCTTGTCTTAAATACCTTATATCCTGCTGAAAGTGCACATGCTATCATTTCTTTGGTGGTAGTTTTACCGACACTGCCTGTTACACCGATTTTTGGCATAATCATAAGCTTACCGTAATATTTACCTATTTCCTGTAAAGCCATTGTAGTATTGCTGACTCTTATATATGGCACATTTCCTGTCATTTCGTCATGTTCGCTTGTCAATACCGCTACAGCTCCGTTGGCTATCGCAGAATCGATAAAAGTATGGGCATCCACTCTTTCTCCTATAATCGGTACAAAAAGTGAGTTTTCTTTTATCGAATTGGAATCTGTACTTACATTTTCAATCGGTATATTCATATCACCGCAAAGCACTTCACCCTTTGTGGCTTTTACGATATCTCTTACATAAAAATTCTGCATAATTCAACTCCTTTAAAGGTGAAAATTAAAATAGGCCTGTAATTTTACCTGTTGTTTCGTCAAAGTCAATATTATCAGCCGCCGGTACTTTAGGAAGACCCGGCATTGTCATTATAGAACCTGTAAGAATAACAACAAATCCTGCTCCTGCACTTACATAAGCATCCCTTACGTTAAGGGTAAAACCTTCAGGACGTCCAAGCTTAGTCTGGTCATCTGAAAGGGAATACTGTGTCTTTGCCATACATACAGGGAAATTTGCAAATCCCATTTTTTCTATCTTGTCAAGCATTTTGGAAGCTGCCGGTGCAAAACTTACATCCTTTGCTCCATAAATCTTAGTTGCTATGGCTTTAACTTTATCTTTAAGTCCCATATCATCTGAGTATGTCAATGTGAATGGTTTCTGTTCTTTTTCGATTGCTTTAAGAACCTTATTTGCAAGTTCAATTCCGCCTTCTCCACCCTTTTTCCATACTCTGGCAAGAGCAAATTCACAACCCATTCCTTCAACATGTTCTTTGATGAAGTTATGTTCTGCATCTGTATCTGTTGCGAAAGCATTAAGTGTCACAACAACATTAAGTCCGAAGTTCTGCATATTCTCAATATGCTTATCAAGATTAACGATTCCTGCTTTAAGAGCTTCAAGATTTTCTTCAGAAAGATTCTCTTTCTTAACACCACCATTGTATTTTAATGCCTTAACAGTAGCTACTATAACTACCGCATCAGGACGTAAACCTGTCTTACGGCATTTAATATCAAGGAATTTTTCTGCTCCAAGGTCAGCACCAAAACCTGCCTCAGTTACAACATAGTCAGATAATTTAAGTGCCATTTTTGTAGCTCTTACAGAGTTGCATCCATGGGCAATATTGGCAAAAGGTCCTCCATGGATAATTGCAGGATTTCCCTCCAGCGTCTGTATTATATTAGGCTTAATTGCATCTTTTAAAAGTGCTGCCATCGCGCCTGTGGCATGTAAATCACCTGCTGTCACAGGTTCTCCTGCATAATTATATGCAACAATTATTTCCGAAAGTCTTTTCTTTAAATCAGCCATATCTGTTGCAAGACAGAGAATTGCCATAATTTCAGAGGCAACTGTTATTACAAAATGGTCTTCCCTTACCACTCCGTCAGCCTTTGCACCAAGTCCGACTACGATATTCCTGAGAACTCTGTCATTCATATCAAGACATCTTTTCCATACAACCTGTCTTGTATCTATCTGAAGTTCATTGCCCTGCTGGATGTGGTTGTCAAGAAGTGCTGCAAGAAGGTTATTGGCACTTGTTATTGCGTGAAAGTCACCTGTAAAATGAAGATTAAGATCTTCCATAGGTACTACCTGGGAATATCCTCCACCTGCAGCACCGCCTTTAATACCAAAACATGGTCCGAGGGATGGTTCACGAAGTGCCGCCATTGTCTTTTTGCCAAGCTTGTTAAGTGCTTCCGTAAGACCGATACTGATTGTTGTCTTGCCCTCTCCGGCCGGAGTTGGATTAATCGCAGTTACAAGAATAAGTTTGCCGTCTTTATTGCCTGCTACTCTTTTTTCAAGTTCATCGGTTAATTTTGCTTTGTACTTTCCGTAAAATTCAAGTTCGTCCTCTGCTATACCAAATCTGCCTGCAATATCACGTATATGTGACATCTTTGCTTCCTGTGCTATTTCTATGTCTGATTTAAACATTCCTTTTCCTCCATAATGTTAGTTATTCTTAAGATATTCTTCAAATTCTTCCATTGTCATCATAACTTTACGTGGCTTGGTACCCTCTTCAGGTCCTACCACACCGGCTTCCCCAAGCTGATCCATAATTCTTGCAGCCCTGTTAAAACCGATTTTAAATACCCTTTGCAGCATTCCTATCGATGCACGTTCTTTTTCTATGATAAATCTGCCCGCATCGGCAAAATACTGGTCCCTGTCACCGGAAAAAGCCTGGCTTTCTTCAAATTCAGGATTACTCAGGTGATTTTCTATTTCTTCACTGTATCCGGTCTCATTGCTATTTTCCTTAATAAAATCAACAACCGCCGATACCTCTTCGTCAGATACGAATGCGCCCTGTACTCTCGCCGGTTTCTGATAGCCCTGTGGATAAAATAGCATATCACCCTTACCGAGAAGTTTTTCTGCTCCTACCATATCAAGTATTGTTCTTGAGTCAACACCGGATGATACCGAAAATGCAATTCTTGAAGGAACATTGGCTTTGATAAGACCTGTTATGACATTAACGCTTGGTCTCTGGGTAGCAATAATAAGGTGGATACCTGCCGCTCTGGCAAGCTGTGCAAGTCTTACTATGGCATCCTCTACATCTCCTGATGCAACCATCATAAGGTCTGCAAGCTCATCAATGATTATAACAATCTGTGCCATAACCTCAGGAAGCTCTTTGCCTTCCTCAGGTTCCATTCCCGATATCTTTTCATTAAAGCCCTTCATATCCCTTACGCCGTAAGTTGCAAAAAGCTGATATCTTTTCATCATTTCCGCCACAGCCCAGTTAAGTGCCGCGGCTGCTTTTTTAGGGTCCGTTACAACAGGTGTAAGGAGGTGGGGTATTCCGTTATATACGCTAAGTTCCACAACCTTTGGGTCAACCATTATAAGCTTTACCTCTTCAGGTCTTGCCTTAAAAAGAATACTCATAATAATAGTATTAATACATACCGATTTACCTGAACCCGTTGCACCCGCAATAAGAAGGTGGGGCATCTTAGCAATATCTGCCATTACTATCTGGCCTGCGATGTCTTTACCTGCCGCAAAAGCAATTTTAGACTTGGCATCCCTGAATTCTTTGCTGGCAATAAGGTCTCCAAGCATTACGCCGGAATTTTCTTTATTAGGTACTTCAATTCCGACAGCAGCCTTTCCGGGGATTGGTGCTTCAATTCTTATGTCCGCTGCTGCAAGATTGAGCTTTATATCATCCGCAAGGGAAACTATTTTGCTTACCTTAACGCCCTGTTCAGGCTGCAATTCATATCTTGTAACTGCAGGTCCCCGGCTTACATCCGTTATTGTAACGTTAACACCAAATGTAGCAAGTGTCTGCTGTAATTTGCCTGCTGTTGCCCTGAGTTCGTCCTTGCCGTCATTCCCTTTGGGATTTCCGCTGCTTCTCTTTAAAAGGCTTACAGGAGGAAGTTTGTATTTATTGTTTTTAGCTGTATGTGATGGTTTTACCGGTAATGCCTGTGCCTGCTCCGTCACATTACCGTGAACTGGCTCCGGTTTAACGTTTTTTTCCTTATCAGGCTTTAGAAGCTGTTCTTTCTCAAGTTCGTTCTTTACCAGTTCCATATCAATGTAATCTTCTTCTGCCCTCTGTGGTTCTTCATTAACTATTGCTGTATTGGTAACAGCAGTTTCCACAGTCCCGGAAGGAGGAAGTATCTCTTTAACATCCTCATAAGCCGGTTCAAAAGGAATACTATAATTGATGCTGTATATTTTCATGCACCTGCAAGATTGAGCTTTATATCATCCGCAAGGGAAACTATTTTGCTTACCTTAACGCCCTGTTCAGGCTGCAATTCATATCTTGTAACTGCAGGTCCCCGGCTTACATCCGTTATTGTAACGTTAACACCAAATGTAGCAAGTGTCTGCTGTAATTTGCCTGCTGTTGCCCTGAGTTCGTCCTTGCCGTCATTCCCTTTGGGATTTCCGCTGCTTCTCTTTAAAAGGCTTACAGGAGGAAGTTTGTATTTATTGTTTTTAGCTGTATGTGATGGTTTTACCGGTAATGCCTGTGCCTGCTCCGTCACATTACCGTGAACTGGCTCCGGTTTAACGTTTTTTTCCTTATCAGGCTTTAGAAGCTGTTCTTTCTCAAGTTCGTTCTTTACCAGTTCCATATCAATGTAATCTTCTTCTGCCCTCTGTGGTTCTTCATTAACTATTGCTGTATTGGTAACAGCAGTTTCCACAGTCCCGGAAGGAGGAAGTATCTCTTTAACATCCTCATAAGCCGGTTCAAAAGGAATACTCTGTTCATCCTGGAAATGTCTCATTGCATAATCTGTTGCATCAACAACATTGGCATACTCATTTTCATCAAAAGGCTTTATATCCTCTGCCTTTTCATATGAATATACATCTTCCCCTGTAGTCTCTGCATCCGCCTTTTCCATGCATGTATCCGTTGTTATTCCTTCAACTTTTACGGAAGAACGTTTTTTCTTAGGAGGCATCTTCTCACTTGCCCTAAGTTCTTCCATTCGTTCTTTTTCTTTACGCTTAACTGCTACGTCCGCTTTGTACGCTTCCATATCACGTTTTGCGGCGTTGTATACTTTTTTGCTATTCTTTTTAACACCGCCGATAAACGAATGTTCCGTTATGATAACCGCTGCTATAATTATTAGTACAACCGTAAAAATATATGCACCTGCATTACCAAACAGTTTACTAAAAAGCAGACACAACATGCCGCCAAAAAAACCACCGCCGTTCTTATGCGTGCTGGAATTTATGTAAAAATCACCGACATTCCATTCTCCGCTGTGGCTTCCGGAAATCAGCTGTATCAGAGTACATAAGAAAATAAGTTCAAACAATACTGCAATAAGTTTGACTCTGGCAATCGAACTATTCTTATTGGACATTGCAAAAATTACCGCAGCAAACAGAAGAATCGGGAAAATATATGCAAGTATTCCGAATAGCCCGAAGAAAAATGCGCTTATACCTTTACCTACAATTCCTCCTACGCCGAAATTGGCAAGAAAAAATATAACGCAGAGTGCCATCAATATTAATAAAACTGCTTCTGTAATAAGTTTATTATTATATTTTTTTGCAGCGGGCTTTTTTCTGCCTGCCGGCTTCTTTTTCGTCTGTCCGTTTTTACTGCCTGTAGCCATAAAAAAGTTCAGCCTCCTGTTATTTTATAAATGAAAGGATTATCCCTGCCACACCGGCAATGATGCAGTAGATTGAGAATCCCTTGTAACTCTTATTTTTTATAAGTCTTAGCATAAATTTAATAGCAAAATATCCGCTTACTGCCGCTGTAATTGTTCCAAGAACATATCCCGGTAAATCAGCAGAACCGAATACAACATTCCTGTTGCCGGCAAGTTCCACTATAACAGCTCCAAGTACAGCCGGTATGGACATAAGGAATGAGTATTTAATCGCCAACTGTTTATTAAAGCCAAGCATCATTCCTGTTGCTATTGTTGCACCGGATCTTGAAATTCCCGGCAGTGTTGCAACACCCTGTGCGACACCGATAAAATAAGCATCCGAATATTTTGCCTTGTTAATTTTCATGGTATTATCGCTCTTCCTGTCTGCAAGCATAAGAATTCCGGATGTAATCATAAGACATATTCCCACAAACCACAGGGTATTTGTTGCAAGCTCGGTAAAATTCCTGCCGAGAAGTCCTATAAGTCCTGTGGGAATAGTTGAAATTATAATCATTAACACAAGTTTTTTATAATTGGAATTAACCACCTTAAAATATGTATACTTCGTATCCCCACGCCGTCTTTTTATAAAAACTATAAAATTAGCAAAGATAATAAGAAGCATCTGAAAAAACTCCTGAATCATATGCCATATATCCTCATGGAATACGATTATGATTGCAATCAGTGTTCCAAGATGAAGCAATACATTAAAATATATTTCCGAATCAAGATTTGTACCAAGAATCTTACCAAAAATAGCCAGATGTCCGGAACTGCTCACGGGTAAAAATTCCGTAAGTCCCTGAACCAATCCCAATAAAATTGACTTCAGTATATTCAAAGTTCATTCCTCCTATAAAGACATTCTCCTAATTATACCATTTTACCTTTATTTTGACAAATGAATTTCAATTTATTCCACGCTTTGTCAATACTGCCGTTTTCATCAATAAGTCCGGCTTCCACTGCTTCTTCCCCAACAAGAATAGTGCCTAAATCACTGGACATCATCGAAGTATCCATCATCATTTTTTCTATGCTTTCTTCGCCGCATCTGCTGTGCTCCGATATGAAACGCACTATTCTGTCCTGTATGGATCTGAACTGCCTATAGGTCTGTCTGGTTCCTAATATTGTTCCCGTCATTCTTACAGGATGGATAACAACGGTTGCACTTTTCACTATAAATGAGTAATTCGCAGCCACCGCTATGGGTACTCCTATGGAATGGCTTTCCCCTATTACAAGGGACACCGTAGGCTTACTAAGCCCAGCTATCATTTCCGCAAGGGCAAGCCCCGCTGAAACATCTCCTCCCATAGTGTTAATAACAAATAAAACACCCTCAACATCATCATTATTTTCTATGGACACAAGCCTTGGAATTATTTCATCATATTTTGTGTTTTTATCAGAACCGCCTCCGTCGTGTCCTTCAATTTCTCC
>ERZ1024397.97-NODE-97-length-12572-cov-20.725653_pt1 | contig 12572 bp, 9 predicted proteins | sample MGYA00520786_ERZ1024397 | MGnify/ENA primary metagenome ERZ1024397 (study PRJEB33242, sample SAMEA3444275) | Homo sapiens | biome: Host associated; feature: Gastrointestinal tract; material: Stool | place: Uganda | collected 2011-01-01 ... | reverse complement strand
TCGCAGTTTCGCCAAATTATCTGCTTGGTGTATGCGTGCCTTCGGCACGCTTTTTGTTTTGTTATTGTTGGACGTTTTGCAACAAATGCGCATTGCAAATCGCAATAAGGACGTGGGGTATCTTGCGTTTGCGGTTTTGCGAAAATAAGGGTTGTGTTTTGGGTAAATAGTGGTATAATATCCACATAAATTTAGTATACAGGAGCGTTCTATATGAAAAAAACCGTTATGCAGAAATACGCGAGACTTATCGCTCGCAAGGGTATAAACGTCAGAAAAGGACAGGAAGTCATCGTGTCCGCGTCTTTGGATCAACCCGAATTTGTCAAAATGGTCGTGGAAGAGTGCTACCGCGCAGGCGCAAGCAAAGTCACGGTGGAGTGGAGTTATCAGCCGATAACCAAACTCAATTATCGCTATCGTTCTCTCAAAACTCTGTCAACGATAGAAAAGTGGGAACTTGAAAAAATCGAGCATAGATGCAACGCTTTGCCTGCAACGATTTATATCGAATCGGACGATCCGGACGGACTTAAAGGCATAGATCAAACGAAAGTGTCCAAGGCAAGTCAGACGAGATACCCGATTATCAAGCCGTATATTGACAGAATGGACAACAAATATCAGTGGTGCATTGCCGCGGTGCCGGGCGAAGCGTGGGCAAAGAAAGTTTTCCCGGGAGAAAGAACGTCAAAAGCTGTCGAAAAACTGTGGAACGCAATTCTTTACACGTCTCGTGCGGACGGTGACGATCCCGTAAAAGCGTGGGAAGAGCACAATGCCGACTTGAAGACGAGATTTGAATATCTCAACTCACTTGGCATCGAAAGCCTGCATTATAGGGCATCTAACGGCACCGATTTCACGGTCGGCCTTATTCCCGACGCATTGTTTATGGGCGGAAGCGAGTTTACGCTTGGCGGAACGGAATTCAATCCGAACATTCCGAGCGAAGAAGTGTTTACATCGCCTATGAAAGGAAAAGCGGAAGGCGTAGTTCACGCAACGCGCCCGTTGTCTTATCGCGGCGAACTTATAGAAAATTTCTCAGTGCGTTTTGAAAACGGCAAAGCGGTGGAAGTGCATGCAGAGAAGGGAGAAGAACTTCTCAAACAAATGATTTCTATGGATGAAAACGCAGCGTATCTCGGTGAGTGCGCTCTCGTGCCTTTCGATTCTCCGATAAGAAACAGTGAAATCACGTTCTTCAATACTTTGTTTGACGAGAATGCGTGCTGCCACCTTGCATTCGGTCGCGGCTTTGAAAACTGCATAAAAGACTTTGATAAATACACGCTCGAAGAGTGCAGGCAAAAAGGTATCAACGATTCTTCGATTCACGTCGATTTCATGATAGGTTCAAATGATTTGAATATCACCGCTCACACAAGAGACGGCAAGGACGTTGCAATCTTCAAGGACGGAAATTGGGCGTTCTGATTCGGGACACTTGAACGAACACGAGTCGATTTTGCGGTGAAAAACTCAAATATATCCGTTTAGATGCCGCAAAATCACAAATACCAAAATTATCGAAACATCAAAAAACAGTCGCTCGATTGAGCGACTGTTTTTCCTCGGATTGTCCCGCACCGCCGTGTGATGCCATTTTATAAACCCGCCGTTTGAGCAGGGTGGGTGCTAACTGCCGTGCGATCTCTGCCTTCCAGCGAACTTGTATGGCCTGACATCTTCGCATTTTGTTCGGACTCGTTATCCCGTATAAAATTTGTGGTTCAAAATAAAGCATCATCACCTGCTTAGCAGGAATTCTGTTTATACCCATAATATAGCATATCCCGCGCGTCAATGCAATACCCAATTTTTGCAATGTGCGGATAATTGCCGTGTTGCCGCATATCCTATCGGCAGTGTAATTATGTCTGTCAAGCCGACTTTTTATTCGCATTTTCTTGATAAACGGCATAAAATATGGCTAAAATCGGTGCAAATCGGCTCTTATTCGGTCAAATTTCGGTATTAGTATTGAAAAAAAATATACGATATGGTAAAATATTACAATCAAAATAAAAGATATGGGAGAGCATTATGTCAAAAGTTGCGCTCAAACCGCTAGACACGAAATCGAGAACGATTATTTCAATTTGCCTTTTCGTCGTCATGTTTACGATTCTTATCACCATCGCTTCGATTTACGATTTTCAAGTAAGTCAAATTCTCACCAAAAACGCGCTTAAAGAAGGCGATTATATCTCCAACGACCTTTTCGGCGTTGTCGGTGAAGCGGTCGGAACATCCCCGATTTACATCGTCATTGCAGTGTGCACCGCGCTTCTTTGTTGGTTCTTTGCAAAGTCGTTCGACAAAAAGGCGTGGAGCATAGTCCTTGCGGTTGCTTTTGCAATTGCAGGCTCTGTTGCTTGGTGGTTCTACGTCAAGGACATCTTCAAATACGTGCTCGAACATGCGGCGGCGCAAATCGGAGCGGCGGCAGGTTCTGTCGTATACGAATTCCGCCACGACGGTGCGGTTATGGCGATTGAGTGGCTCATCGCACTTACGCTCGACGCACTCACAGTGCTCGTTTTCAAGAATCTCAAAAAAGAAACGCTCAAAAAACTCTTGTGGTGGGTGATTGCCGCGCTCGTTGCGGCAGTCGTTGCAAACCTTGTCATTATGTTTGTCAAAGACCCCGTCGGCAGAATGAGATACAGAGCAATCAATTCGTCTGTCGGTCAGGCACTCATTCAAAGCGGTCAAGTGCAGGGTTACACGCCGTGGTATATCCGCAACGGTCAACCGTCAAAGGATATAATCGAAACGTTCGTTTCCAACTATCCAGGAGCAAGCGACGCGTTCAAATCATTCCCGTCCGGTCACACTTGTGCCGCAGGCATGTCCTACGCGCTCATTATGCTTCCCGACGTTGTCGATTTCAAGCATAAAAAGTTCGGCAAAATCGCATGTTGGGTTGCGCCTATCGTCATCACGATGCTCGTTGCAATCAGCCGTATCGTCGTCGGCGCACACTATATGAGCGACGTCACGTTTGGCGGCACGATTGCTTTTGTATGCTTCATCATCGCTCGCGAAATCTTCGTTTGCAAGGGCAGCCACTTCTTTGCGCTCTTCCCGAAACTTGCTCGCAAAAAAGCCGCAGTCGCAGACGGTATCGACGTCCCCGTTGACGTAGAACCCGAAAACGCCACCGAAACCGTTTCCGAAGATTTCTCCGAACAACTTGTCGAAGAATCCGTCGAACAAACCGCTTGCGAAGCGTCCCAAGAAAAATCCGACGAACTCAAAGAAGAAGACGTTTTGTCGGGGGAACAAGCCGATGAAGTGAGCAGGGAGATAGCGGATAATCTCCGCGACGGCTCGATAATCGAATAATAGCGCGCCAAACGGCGAACAACTTTGTCAGGCACGGCTCGTCCAAAATCACGTACAATGCGTACGTTGGGTTTTGTCCGAGCCGTGCCTTTCTCGTTATTCATCCGAACAAAAGCCGTCATCGCGGCAACGGCATCGCTTGAAAGCAAGCAACGCCGAGAGCCGCATTAGGCTTATTGTTCCGCTACCGCGCCGAAAATCTTTGCTATCATTTCAATCACGGACGAAAAAATCAAGCCGTAATTTCGCAAGATTGTCGGCTTGGTGGTTTTAATTGGGTGGGACACCCACACCCGATTTAGAATAATCGGTAAAATTCAAAATTCTCCTTGTCATTCTGAGCGTAGTCGAAGAATCTAGCGTAGCGAAAAATGCGCCTGACGGCTGGATGTTTCGGCAGGCTCAACATGACAGATGGGGTGTGGGTGTCCCGCCCACAATTATTCATTATTATTTATCAAAAAAGCCACTAATTAGTGGCTTTTTTTCATGTATTCTTCGTGTTTGTTCGGAGTGGCGACAACGGTTTGATAGTTGACGTATATCACTTGCCCCGGGTGTCCGTTCGGTTTGCGTTTTACGTTGCGGCGAGCGGTGTAGTCCACTTCGACGGTGTACTCTTGTTCGAAATTGTGGATAGGTTACAAACATAACATCGACAATTATGGCGTATTGTTTTAGATGTCTATTTGGCAGTATTAAATTTATTGCTTGAAAAATCAACTTTTTGGTGTTATCATCTTATTATAAGATATATTGGGGAGTGATTTTTCCGGTTTAAAAGTCATTCAATGTATCTGCAAAAAAATTATAGGAGTTTAAAATGGCGAAAAGAAACGAAATTAAGCCCATTTGTTTTTTCATGGCAACTATAATGTGCGTCATACTCTTGATACTTGGATTGACATCTTGTGAAGCGGTTGAAGAAAGAGAAGATTATCTAGAAGAAAACGGGTGGAGAGCGTTAATTATTAGTGAAAACTCAAAAGAAGCAGAATTAATAGGGAATAGAAAATCTACGGTTGTCAACGGAGAGGCCGTGTTGCCATCTTCAGTAAAAGGTTATCAAATACAATATATTCTTTGTACCCTTAACGGTACTTCATTTTCATTAACGTACTATGAACTAATTCCTGATAAATTATTTATCCCGGGAGTAAACTATTATTTTTCTGCTGGGGCAAGCATAACGTTGGCAAATGAAAAAATGATTTTTTTAAGCGTTGACGTCAATTCGTACAAAAATGGTTTTTACTCGGATTTTTCGCCACAAAGACATTGTCCTTACCAAGACGGATATATTCAAGGCTATTATGTGGCAAAAACATATTTGGATGAGTTCCAGACAAAATACAACTCATATACATGCGGTGATATAAAGGCGGCAAACGTTTCTTATTATTACAATTACGAAGATGCGCCAAACGGCGGATATTGTTGGATAGATGATTTGGACGAAGGGGAGAAAATAAAGACTATCCCGCAAGAACCTGAAAGAGAAGAATATATGTTTGGCGGATGGTTTTTGGAAAAACAATGTTTAACAAAATTTGATTTTGACACTTACACAATGGATGAAAGCGGGAAGTTGGAACTCTTTGCAAAATGGATAAAAAAATAATTGTTATCATTTTTTAGCATCGTGTTTTGTGTATCGAAGCGGTCTAAAAAAGTATTATTAAAATGTCGCAAGACAATCAAAAAGCCACTAATTAGTGGCTTTTTTCAAGTATTCTTCGTGTTTGTTCGGGGTGGCGACAACGGTTTGATAGTTGACGTATATCACTTGTCCCGGGTGTCCGTTCGGTTTGCGTTTGACGTTGCGGCGAGCGGTGTAGTCCACTTCAACGTTGGCGGTTTTGGTGCTTGCGGTGATTTCGCTTGCGATTTTGATGACGTTGTCCGGCACTTCGCGTCCGTCGGTGACGATGATCGTGTGTGCGCCGTGGTCGTTTTTCAGGTGCATCCAAATATCCGACGATGACGCTGTTTTGAAGGTCAATTCATCGTTTTGTACGTTGTTTTTTCCGCGATAGATATAAAATCCGTCCACTTCGTAGATATACGGCGGTTCTGCCTTTTCTTTGCGCACTTTCTTGACGGATTTTTGTTTTTTGCCACCGCCGAGCGAAACGATTTCGTCTTCTATGGACGACAAATCGCTCTCGTAGGGCAGATTTGCGATTTCGTCTTCGATTGACTTGACGTATTCGAGCAAATCTTTGTCGTCGGCAAGTTTTTTGACGGTGAATTCTTTCGTGCGTTTTAGCTTGTTGTATTTGTTGTAATACGCCGTGGAATTCTTTGACGGAGAAAGCCGCACGTCAAGCGGAATTTTCACTTCGGTGTTGTCGTAATAGTTGGTGCAGACAAGGCTTTCGTCGCCTTTTTGTATGCGATATATGTTGTTGACGATAAGCTCGCCGTATATGCGGAATTTGTCCATATCTTCGCATTCTTTGAGACGGGCAAGGTCAATCGCAACGTTCTTTTCCACCTTTTGGCGCAGGTGTTTTGCTTGTGTTGCGAGCGATTTCAGTCTTGCTTTGTTGCGAATATCCTTATCCGTATCGGTTACGAGCGCGTCGAAAGCGTCGCTCATAGTCGCAAATCGTTTGACGTTCGTTCCGTCGTCGAGACAGCGATAAACTATGGGGTAGACTTCTTTGTCTTGTATCACGCAAGGCTCGGTTGAGATTTCGGGCGAAACTTCGCCTATGCTCGCAAACGCCTTTATGGTTGCAAACAGGCGTTCTTTTTCCGTTTGAGAGAGCGGAGCACATTCGCTTCGAAGCCCCGAACGGAGCAAAATCTCGCTTACGGTCGTGCCTGCAAAACCCGATATATTGTCAAGAATAAACTTGTGCAAATCGCCGCCCGCAAAATTGTCAAAAACCGAAAAACAGTCGTTTAGATAGCTGATTTTCTTTTGTGCGACAGGGGCATAGGTCACACCGCGCAAAACGACGTGATCGCGCGCCATATCGAGCGGAAGATGTTTGACTGCGTCGAGAATCACAAGATTTTCATCGGTGAAAACGATGTTGGAATATCTGTTCATGATCTCGACGAAAAGATAGAAGGCCTTGTCGTCGCGCATCTCGGTTTTTGCATTGAATTTGAGTTGTAAAATGCGGTCTGAATTGTAGATTTTTACGCTTTCAATGCTTGCGCTGGTTAGATGTTTGCGAAGAAGCATGCAAAGATTGGGCGCAACCATAGGACTTGCCTTTTTGCTTGTCGTGAAGTGTATTCTCGGCGCGCCGGCGTTGCAGGAGACAACAAGACATCTGTTTTTGCCTTTCGAGCGCACGAAAAAGCGCAACTCGTCCGTTTCGGGTTGTTGAATCTTGTCTATTCTCGCGCCTTGCAATTCTTCGTTCAATTCTTTTGCAAGGGCGCAAAGTGCAAATAAATCGCTTCCCATACGCTACATTTTAGCAAGGTTTTGTAATTTTTTCAATAAAAATCGCAACTTGTTTGCAACACGCCGCAAAATCATTTGATTTTTACTGCTCTTTGTGATAGAATACATCTACTTGTTATAAAATATATATCCGCGCATCCCGTGCGGACATGGAGGACAAATGAACTACACAGTAGAAAAGTTGGAAAAAAGCCAAGTCAAATTCAATTACGTTGTGGACAAGGACAAATTCAACGCAGCAATCAAGCAAGCCTATGAAAAAACCAAGCACAAATATGCTGTTCCCGGTTTCAGAAAAGGTCATGCTCCGCAAAGAGTTATTGAAGGTATGTACGGTCAAGGCGTGTTTTTCAGCGACGCTGTAAACGAACTCATCGATTCTTCTCTCGAAGAACTCGAAAAAGACGAAAACTACGATTTCGTGGCTGTCGACAGCGTATGTGATGTCGATATGACCGAAGACGGCGGTGTGAAATTCTCAATCGTCATGGTTGTCAAACCCGAAGTCGTTCTCGGACAATATAAAGGTCTCAACGTTGCAAAGAAAGCGGTCAAAGTCACTGCAAAACAAGTGGACGAAAGAATCGCACAAGAACAAGAAAAGCAAGCGCGTCTCATCGACGTGGACACCGCGGCAGTCAACGGCAACACCGTGACTATCGATTTTGTCGGAAGCGTTGACGGAGTGGCATTCGAAGGCGGCAGCGCAAACGATTATGATCTCGAGCTTGGAAGCGGCACGTTCATTCCCGGATTCGAAGACCAACTCGTCGGCGTCAAAGCAGGCGATCAAAAAGACGTCAAAGTGACTTTCCCCGAGAACTATCAAGCGGAAAATCTCGCAGGTAAAGAAGCAGTGTTCGCATGCACCGTCAAAGCGGTCAAAGTGAAAGAACTTCCCGCAATCGATGACGAATTTGTCAAAGAAATCTCCGAATTCGACACTCTTGCAGAGTACAAAGCGGACGTGAAGGCAAAAATCACCAAGGAAGAACAAGACAAGGCAGATCGTGAATTCGAAGACGCAGTCGTCGAAAAAATCGTTGACGCTTCAACTGTTGAAATTCCGACCGCAATGATCGATCGCGAAGCAGACGACATGGTGCACGAATTCGAGTATCGTCTCATGTATCAAGGTCTCAAACTCGACGATTATCTCAAATATCTCAACATGACGAGAGATCAATTGCTCGAACAATACAAAGATCAGGCAGAGAAGACCGTCAAAGTGCGTCTTGTTATGGAACAACTCATCAAAGCCGAAGATCTCAAAATCGAAGACAAGGAAATCGATGCGAAGATGGAAGAGTTTGCAAAAGAAAGCAATCAATCCGTCGAAGATTTCAAGAAGAATCTCCACAAAGAACAAGTGGACTACATCGTCAATTCCATCATGAACGAGAAGTTGCTTGACTTCCTTACCAAAGAAAACCTTGCTGCAAAGAAACCCGCAGCAAAGAAAGCGGACAAAGCGGAAAGCGAAGAAACACCCGTCGAAGAGAAGAAGCCTGCTGCCAAAAAAACAACGAAAAAGACAGCAAAAGCCACGACCGACGCAGAATAATCGCTGTGCTTAATGTGTAAAATAAGAGTGTCCTGGGACGCTCTGACTCGTTCCGCTTGCTCTTATGGCAAGCGGAATGCGTATAAAAAGAAAATTTTCGCCGAATTTTGCCCGAGACGAAAAAGTTCCGGGTGACGGCATGCGGATACGGCAACTCGTATCGCAAAAAACGGAGTTATTATGAACGTGAAAAATCAACTTATACCTATGGTTGTCGAGCAGACCGGCAGGGGTGAACGCTCGTACGATATCTATTCCAGACTTCTCGAAGACAGAATTATCTTTTTGACGGGCGAAATCGACGATAACGTCGCGGATCTCGTCGTTGCGCAACTCATCTATCTCGAAGGCAAAGACTCCACGAAAGACATCAGTCTTTACATCAACAGCCCCGGCGGTTCGGTGTCTGCAGGCTTTGCAATTTACGACACGATGAACTACATCAAGTGCGACGTTTCCACGATTTGTATCGGTATGGCGGCATCTATGGGCGCATTCTTGCTCTCGTCCGGTGCAAAAGGAAAGAGATTCTCTCTTCCGAACGCAAAAGTCATGATTCATCAACCGCTCGGCGGCGCGCAAGGTCAGGCAAGCGACATCGCAATTCAGGCAAACGAAATCTTGAAAACGAAAAAGCGTATCAACGATATTCTTGCGCAGAATACGTCTCAACCGCTTTCAAAAATCGAAGTCGACACTGATCGCGACTTCTATATGACGGCGGAAGAAGCCGAAAAATACGGTCTCGTTGACAAAATTTTCTATTCGAGAAAATAAAGTCGGCAAAATACGAAATTATCCCAAAATTTAGTGTGATATGCGGAAAGTAATAATCTAACCGCATATATCGCGCTTGTTCGGAGTATATAACAATATGGAAAATTATCATAAGGAAACACATTGCAGTTTCTGCGGCAAAAGCGAAAGCGAAGTCGAGACCATAATCAACGGTCCCAACGGCATGACCATTTGCAACGAATGTATAGAAACTTGCGAGTATATTCTCAACAAAGGCAAATCTGCCGATAATTCGGGTTTGAGTTTGTACACGCCAAAGGAAATTAAGGCAAAACTCGACGAATATATCATCGGTCAGGACAGCGCAAAACGCGTGCTGTCCGTTGCCGTGTACAATCACTATAAACGCATAAGCCAACTCGGCGAAAAGAAGAAAAACGACGGCGTGGTGATTGAAAAGAGCAACGTGCTTTTGCTCGGACCTACGGGCTCGGGTAAGACTTTGCTTGCAAAGACTCTTGCACAGATTCTCAACGTTCCGTTTGCTGTTGCAGACGCAACGACGCTCACCGAAGCAGGCTACGTCGGCGAAGACGTTGAAAATATCCTTCTCAAACTCATTCAATCGGCAAACGGAGACCTGAAACGCGCGGAAATCGGCATCGTTTATATCGACGAATATATCATCGGTCAGGACAGCGCAAAACGCGTGCTGTCCGTTGCCGTGTACAATCACTATAAACGCATAAGCCAACTCGGCGAAAAGAAGAAAAACGACGGCGTGGTGATTGAAAAGAGCAACGTGCTTTTGCTCGGACCTACGGGCTCGGGTAAGACTTTGCTTGCAAAGACTCTTGCACAGATTCTCAACGTTCCGTTTGCTGTTGCAGACGCAACGACGCTCACCGAAGCAGGCTACGTCGGCGAAGACGTTGAAAATATCCTTCTCAAACTCATTCAATCGGCAAACGGAGACCTGAAACGCGCGGAAATCGGCATCGTTTATATCGACGAAATCGACAAAATCGCTAAGAAAGGCGAAAACGTGTCCATAACTCGCGACGTGAGCGGCGAAGGCGTGCAACAAGCACTTCTCAAAATCATCGAAGGCACTGTTGCCAACGTTCCCCCGCAAGGCGGAAGAAAACATCCGAATCAGGAATGTTATCAACTCGATACGACGAATATCTTGTTCCTTTGCGGCGGTGCTTTCGTCGATTTGGACAAAATCATCGATCAGAGAAAAGACAATTCAAAACTCGGATTCGGTTCGGCTGTCAAAGGCACGGTGGATTATCGCTATGACGAACTTATCGAAGCGTTGCAACCTGCCGACCTTATCAAATACGGTCTTATCCCCGAATTTGTCGGCCGTGTGCCTATCGTGGTCGGTCTCAATGCGCTCGATGAAAACGCGCTCGTCAAGATTTTGTCCGAGCCGAAAAACGCACTTGTCAAACAATATAAGTATCAGTTTGAACTCGACGGCGTGGACCTTGAGTTCGAAGACGACGCATTGAGAGCGGTTGCCGCAAAGGCAATTCAACTCAACACCGGCGCACGCGGACTTCGCGCAATTCTCGAAGACGTGCTTCTCGAACTTATGTTTGAGATTCCGTCCGATGGCGACATCGAAAAAGTCATCGTAACGAAAGGTGCAATCGAAAAGACCGAAAAACCTATCGTCGTGAGAGCGCAAGGCGTGAAGGGAGAAACCGCAAATAACATTGCATAATCTTAAAACAGCGCATTAGATGCGCTGTTTTTATGCTCTTTTGCAAAAATTGAATTATAAAACAAATTGTTGTAGGTGAACGAATGATAAAACAAGCGAAGTTTATTATATCCGTGGCTGACGGAAAGAATATTCCAACCTACGATGCGCCCGAGATTGCGATTGCGGGCAAATCTAACGTCGGGAAGTCTTCCTTTATCAATTTTATGGTGAATCAGAACAAACTTGCCAAAACGTCTCAAGAGCCGGGGCGCACGCGCCTATTGAATTATTTCGAGATAAACAACGGTGAGTACTATTTTGTCGATTTGCCGGGTTACGGTTATGCGAAAGTCAATCGTCAGGAAAAACAGAAGTGGGGTGCGTTGATTGAGAACTATTTTCAGACGAGCGAAAATCTAATCAACGTATTTGTGCTTGTCGATATTCGCCATGAGCCGACCGACGATGATAAGATGCTCATCAATTATTTATATAACTATCGCATTCCGTTCACAATAATCGCAACCAAGGCGGACAAACTTTCTCGCGCTCAACAACAAAAGTGCAAGACTGTCATAGCGTCTTCTTTGTGTGTTGGGGTGAAAGATGTTCTTGTCACGTCGTCTCTTGTCAAGACGGGTAAAGACGATGTGCTAAGCAAAATCGACGTCTTGCTCGAACATCGGAATTCGCTTAAATTATCCGCAAGAAACGGTAAGCAAGGCGGTGAAGACGCCGTCGAAAACGACGCTCAATGAGAGTCATGGCATTGAATTTTCTCTGAAAAATAATCGATTTTTTCTCGAAGAAAGATTTTTCGATTCGATACGAAAATTGAAAAACACCGAATTTGGCAATCCAAACTTGGTGTTTATTTTTTTATATATTCCTATGGTTTTTACGAAAAGTATTCTAAAATTTGCATATTTTGATAAAACATCTATAAAAAGTACTGATTTTTATAATACTTTTTGAAAATATTTGCAAATTTTCAATCCACTTAATCGATCTGGCACACTTCAATGACTTTGTTCTCCACAAGGTCGCAGGACGTGAGAATGTACTCTATTCCGTTCTTTTTGAAGCGCGGTGTTACTCGCACGTTTTTGCCGTGAAGATGTCCGTATAAGGCATAGTCCACGTTGTATTTTTCAAGAAGGGATGTCACTTCGGTGTCTTGATAGTTTGCCTCAAACGGCGGATAGTGCAAAACGGCAATCAGAACGTCGCCGTCTTTTTGCATTGCCTTTGCGGTTGAAAGCGAGAGATTGAGACGGATAAGTTCGCGTTGATATATTTTCAAATCGTCTTCGCTCGTATCTTTGCAGGGAATGTTCCATCCGCGAGAGCCTGCGATAACCACGCCTTTTCCGCTCTCTGCTTCTTCTCTGTACGCATTGTTTTGTATAAAATTGAAAGCGGGGAATTTTGCACGCATTTTGCTGAGTGAATTCCAGTAGTAATCGTGATTTCCTTTCACGACGAACTTTTTGCCGTTGAGTGCTTCGACAAGCGCGTAATCGGGGGCGGCTTGGTTGGCAGTGAGTCCCCAAGACATATCTCCGCCAAGCAAAATAAGGTCATCGTTTGTGACCTTGCTTTGCCAATCTTCACTTATTTTAACGAAGTGGTTTTGCCAACCGTCTCCGAAAATATCCATGGGCTTTTCGACGGCGGTGGAAAGATGTAAATCGCTTATCGCAAATACTTTCATATTTTTATTATATCCGTGGCTGACGGAAAGAATATTCCAACCTACGATGCGCCCGAGA
>ERZ1024397.92-NODE-92-length-13221-cov-6.336397_pt1 | contig 13221 bp, 20 predicted proteins | sample MGYA00520786_ERZ1024397 | MGnify/ENA primary metagenome ERZ1024397 (study PRJEB33242, sample SAMEA3444275) | Homo sapiens | biome: Host associated; feature: Gastrointestinal tract; material: Stool | place: Uganda | collected 2011-01-01 ... | reverse complement strand
CTTTCTTAAACCAAACTCTTAATGTCATAATCAAATCCTCCTTTTAATATTCAGATTAACAGCGAAGTTTTATTTGTCAGTTGTAACATCAGAATCTCGTTTTTGAGGAACATAATTGATGCTGTTATCAAAGACAGGGAGTTTAATTTCCTCGAGGCACCAAGGACATTTAACGAATTTAACTGGTCCGTTAATAATACCCACAGGCTCGTTTTTATATACCTCATCGTCAGTATATTGGAACTGACAGCCGCAATGGACACATTGACAAATGTGTTTTCTTAACTCTGGTTTACCTTTAACAATAATGTGTTTCATACTAGAACCTCCTTAAAAATATAAATAAATTGCAAACAGAAAAGAACGATAAACGAAGTCTGAATTTATCAGGGTTTCTTCCGAAGGGGACCCACTTAACCGTCCTCCACTGGAATTTCACCAATGTCATCTTACCTTATAATTTGGTAAGACCTCACTTATAAATCTTTCGCGTTTATAAGCTTATTCCCCTCCCGTGAATATCATTCTTTTCATTATACTATTTGTGTATTTCGCGAATTACGTAGATGATACCCATCTGGTCTCATTAAATTTTTTCTTTTGTTTTATAGCCCTGGAAATTGCAAGATCAATTGGCGCATAACTTTTCAAATGGTAGTAATAGAGATCTACGAACTTAGTATTCATTCGATCGATTCTACCGCTTGACTGTGCCATTATCTTGTAGCTATAGTTTTGACTGTAAAATATAATACAATTCGTCTGTATAGAGTTCCATCCTTCTGCTCCTGCAGTGTACTGAACTAAATATACCCATTTGTTCCCTTTTGGAATCTCTTGATGTTTGTGTCCATTCCATTCAGCTATTTCCACATCTTCTCCGTATGGTAAGGACTGAAGAATATCAAGCTCGTAATCGAAGTTGTAAAATATAATACACTTAGGATGTTTTTGATAAATATCCAGAACTGCTAGCCCTCTTGAAATATCACTGTTTACACATTTTCGAAGAGCATAGCATAATTCTGAAGCGGTTTCAATTGGAGCATCTTTAGATGGATCCCAACGTTCTTTCATAAGAACTCGATAATCTTCTTTATTATACATTACAAAAACATCTTCATGATGAGGTCTAGTAGGTCTATCAAATTCCATAGGAACTAGCACCTTTTCTCGAAGTCTCATCAGTCGTCCGACGTCGTAATATCCGTCAATTTTAGGATATTTTACGAATCTTGCATAAATTACATGATTGTCTTTAAAATCTTTAAAGGTGCGATAGAATCCATTCGCAATGAATACAGGAGCGTAATCCATCCAAGTATCTCCTGGAGTGGCAGAAAGAATAATCCATTTGTTTCGTTTCGATATCTTAAGAAATGTTTTTACCCACACTCCACTCCCGGTAACTCGGTCTTCATCAAATATAAAGAATGCTCCTGATATATTCACATATTTCTGTATGTTATTCCAGCTATCAATTACGATTTTATTAGAATATCGGCTGACGTCTGGATCTTTTGACATCTGAAAAGGGACCATCTCTTGCTCCCACTCAAGCTTGTCTCGTTTGGCGGCTGTTGTTATAATATAGAGATCATCTGGAGGGTCTCCCATTGGAACATACCCTCCGTCATTATCAAATGATCCCTCATTCTCAATAAAGTAATAGGCAAGGGCGGTCCTGGATTTACCAGAACCAACCCCTCCGTTTAGGATACAGCCATTATGCATTTTTTCAAGAGCGATCTTTTGGTGTTCCGCCAGTTGCAGAGCCATTTTTATAATCCTCCACCATATCGATAGTATCTTTCGGAACATTATATAGACCACTATCGATATTTCTTTCCATTGCTGCTACATACCGTTCCGTTAAAGCATCAATATATTCCGGATGTTTTCTACAGTGTTTTAAAATGTAATTCGCTTGAACGAATGGTCGGATAAACTGGAAAGTATCGATAGGGCCTAGACAAATGATAGTTAGCGCGGCTGAAAGATCAAGAGCAGGGAAGAATGCTCCGGTCGCAGTTCTTGGAAACAGAAGTCTCTCGAGATCATTGTAAGAAATTCGGAGCATATTATATAAGCATACTCCACATAAACCGCAGGAAATCCATACCATAACAAAATATAATAAATATCTCATAATTACATGCCCTCCTATTTGTCAGTGTAACGATTGTTTGATTTTTCTATAACAAATATCCCGCGATTACATGTTCTCCTCTTCTTCAGCGTAACGATTGTTCCATTTTTCCTCGATTGGATCCAGTTTCTGTTTGACATACATGGATTTCAAATAGGCTTTGATGCCGTCTTTGTTGCCCATTACCCAGTGATATGGAGTAATGATAACATCCACCGTTTCAAACTCAATCTGATCCAGGATTCCGATAGATCCTTCATCGAGTTTCACACGACTCTTACCGCTGAATAACTGAACAGTAGGCGGAACATTATCAAACCGAACTGCAACTTTCAGAGTCCAGTATACGGTTCCAGGTTCTCTGGTGGAGTCTTTCTCTTTCAGATTCCATCCATCTGTGAGAAGAGCTTCTGCCTGTTCTGGATCATCGATTACAAGTGTAAAATGGCGATCTCCTTCTCTGTTCATATCGTCACCTTTTCCACTGAAATTTCTGAAAATAAGGGTAGCGTTTTCTACTACGAGGTTGTTAATTCTTGCCATAATATTGATCTCCTTTTCTTAATAAAAAATTTACAGAAAAACAAAAAGAGACCCGATTGATTTCTCAACCGAGTCTCCTCATGAGTACCATTAACCAAGACATTTCACCAAGTTTGACGTGAATACTTTTACCATCTTGATCTTAAATTTGGTATATCCTTCAGCTGCATCGATAAGTTCATCGAGTAGTGCGTATACTTCTTCCGCCTCAAGCTCCCCGTAGGCAATCATGCCTGCAAAAGCCTGAGCTTCTCCGGTAATTCCGAGAATGCCAATACTCCGAATCCGATAGCACCAATTTTAGCAAGTTTGTTCATAATCAAATCCTCCTTTTGATAAATATAGGTCTATTTTCCTCATTATACCACTTGTAAATTTTGCGAACAGAATTCATCAGCGTCTTCGAAAGGAAGTTCTTCTTCTTCGCATTCTGGAATATTCATAAATGCTGGCATGTTGATTTTATCGGTAGCAGATTCTGAACAGAACCATTCTACATCGCCATACTTACCGATCTCTGCAACAGCTTCATTTACCAGTTCATCGTAATACCGTAAATCAATATCTTTCTCTTTATTCAGAACTTTAACTCTTTCAGATTCAATCCAACGGTAACCCTTGCTACCAGTTACCGAATACATCTGTCCTTCCTGATCTCGTACCAGAAGTCCTCCGCCGGCTCCCTCTTTAATTGGGCAGAACTGACCGACTTTTCCGATGAACTTATAATTGTGACCTTTAGCAATAAGCTCATTCAATTGTTCATCATTTAAATGTTCGTTAAGAAGAACCATAGACTCTTCTTTTTTAGTTCTCTTATCCGGTTCTTTTTTGCGGATTTCTCTTAAAGTTTCCCAAGGAGTTACATCTTCCATTCCTTCGTTCATATCAAGATAAATGGCAGTTTTCACAGACTTTGTCTCACAAATATCTTCAAATGTAATATCTTCCTTGCTGAATAATGTTTTGAATACATACGGAACCTGGAACTGTGTACCAGTTGCGGTCCATTCATTCGCATGTTTTCCGCCTTTAGTACGGTCGCCCTGATCATCATATCGGGCAATATAAACTGCGTCGTTCACCAAACACATTCTTTCATAAGTCGCCTCATGTTCGAAAGTATAACCAAATTCTTTGCCATACTTATCCACAAACTCGAGGATTTCAGGAGTTACATCTGGGATCTTGATACTATCGGTCTTGATGTGTGCAACCGTATATCCTCTCTTCTGTACCTCACACTTCAGATTTAGCATGAACAATGCTCCTCGTTTGGCTACAATGTTATCGTTGTTTCTAGGATCACGGAAGGCATTGGTAAACTTCGCTGAAGTTAATCCGTACACAGAGTTGATTGCAATCTTCAGAGAATATGCAAGATCGTCAAGGGTGAATGCCGCATTTGGAAGAAGTGCTGTGTCATAAAATTTGAGAAGTTTTCCGCCCAGAAGAGTCTTAAGTCGTTCTCGATCTTTATGCTTGATAGCCATTCTGGCTTCCATAAGATCCTCGTAATTCTTAGTATATTTTCCAAATATCTTTTCTGCTGTTGCACTATGGGGATGCATCGAGCCTATATCATCTAGGCCGACATCGATATACATTCCTGGTTCTGCATATACAAAACCGCCCTCACTAATAAATGTGCCTTTGTAGATTGATTTCTCACCTTTTGGTCGCGTACCGTCATAAGAATATCCAGGAAAGAATGGCAGGATTGACCATCCATCAGGAAGAACTTCGCCAGGAATATAACTTCTGTATTCTGGTTCGCCTTTTTCATTGAATACCCGAAAATCATAATCTTCTCCGAAACGTTCTTTATAATATTCGTATTTGGTATACGGTACGGGATCTGCAAGATTACGATAGTTAAATGTGTCATTTTTCCATGGATCTTTAACATTGCCGAAAATGATATGCTGGGTGTGCATGTTTGTTGTATCATTAACGGTAAGATCGCTCAACTGAGCCAGAATCTGACGTGCAATCCAATCGGATTTAACCTTCTTACAATTCCATACTGCTTCTGTTGCAAGTACGTCATTATCGCAATATGCAGCTACTTCTTCCCAACGTTCTTCTGGCACTGGCTTATCCCATGGAAGACCTAACTCCTGATGATGGATACCAAGTTCGATTTCCCATTTCTTTAAACTCTGTTTCTTTGAAGAGAAATCATAAATATCAGTATAACTAATATTATATGCCTCTCTGTAGAAATATCCTCCAGTTTTTCCTCCGTTAATAATCTTCTGCGAGAGGTCAAATAATTCTTCATTTGTTTTTCCAAGGATTCTTGCATAAAGCATATGGTTATCGTATCTACGGTTATTGAAGCCTACAAGCCGGAAATTTGTGAGAGATTTAACCTGCTCTGGAGTAGGGTTAATCATACGTGTTACCGTATTTCCTTCGCCCTCATATTTCCAGTTAACTAAAAATAAGTTTGGAAATACTTCAACATCAACGAATACCAAAGGTCTTTTGTCGTAAGAGCTCGGCTCAGGTGCTCGTTCTTCAGGTTCTGGATCTTTTGATTTGAAAGGCATCTTACTTACGAGTTTCAGACAGTATTCTGGATTGTGACTACTCTGCGCTGCAAACTGAGCCACGAGGTTCTCCATATCTCGTACATCATACTGAGTGCCTGCTTCATATGCATCCGTAAGAATTTTGTAGATGAACTCAATATTTGGTTTTGTATGCCCGTGGTACTCTTTCGCCAGGTTACGTTTAATTAATGTTCGGATTCCTTTCTCATTTGTTAAGACTTTTTCATCTAACATACTCTTTCCTTTCAGTTTTTGAAGTGGCAAACCAGATGATAATACCGCGATAGGAAGAGCATTACATTTAGTAAGTTTTCGTCTCAAAGAACTTAATCCAGAATATACCTTAATCTCTACATGGTCTGCATAAACTCTGCTTAGAGTTGTTGGATCTCCCTCCCAATAATAATGGAGGTGAATGCCACAGCCACTCTTACTTAACTCAGCATATGTTGCTGGCCATGTCGAAGCTGCTTCCAGATTTCGTTCAAGAGATTTTTCGCCGTCATCACCTGGAATATCAAAATCAATTACGATTAGATTCATTGGTACTTTAAGATAATGCACTCGAGAAGTATCCAACGCTTGTAACATAGTTTTTACATTAGCCCATTTTTGAATAGGTTTATCGTCAGGTGTTGCGTACTGAGCCAGCCAATCTTTACCAACTTCGTCTAGTACGGATGGCTGTTCCTTAAAATCAAGAAAGGAATCTTTTGATAAAGGTTTTTCTTCTGCACTTTCTTCTTTTTTCTTGATATTATTATCAGAAGTCCAGAATTTTTCTGTTCTGAATCCATAGAACATTGTATCAATACGTTTCCCATCACTGACGTTTTCTTCGTATCGTTTGTAGTAATCGGCAAATTCTTCCTTGAATGCTCGTTTGGATTTAGGATGAGGAACATTTGCATTATCGCAGTATTCCTTATACATACACCAAGCGACACCAAGACTCATTGGATCTTCTCTTTTGAATACGACATAAGATTCAACCATAAAATTGTAAAAATCATTGGTTGCACCGATCATTTTTATCGGGATGTAGTTATTAAATATCGTCTTGTTCGCCAAGTATACCTCTTTACAATGGTATGCGATGGCCCCTAATTCAAATTTGATCTGAGAAGTTAGTTTCAAATATTCATCAAATGGTAATTTTCTCATTGATGGACGTACATCAATCAATCTTCGAATGATACCTGACTTAGAATCCGTAATCATAACAGGCTTGTTACTTGCCAAGATAACGAAAGCTTTAAATTTTGCCGGATAAGTAGATTTAAACTTCTCATTAACCATCATCTGTTCGTGAGATACAAGACTGTTTAATCTCGTATTATCTTCAATTCTGGATAAGTCACCCTCATGCTCTATTGCAACTAGTGGATTTGTCTTAAATGCTTCCAAAGCAAAAGCCTGCTGAGAACTAGCCAATGCTTTAGAACTGAAAGATGCCCAATATCCATCAAACAACTGTGCGATAATATCCAGAATAGTAGATTTACCTGTTCCACCCTCTCCGAAGAACACCAAGAATTTCTGAATCCATGTGGAATCGCCTGTAACAATCGATCCGATAGCCCATTCGATCTTTAACCTTTCACCTGGATCATAAAGAGTTGAAATGATCTTATCGAATGCCGGATATGGCCCTGCCGCTAAAGGATACGAAAGAGATTTACTAGAGTAATCTTCTTTTTTCGGAGTATCGTTTGAGAATATAAGTTTCTCGTCGAGAGGATGGAATGAATCTCCTTTCTGCTTCTGGACAAATTTGTGCCATTTATCGATCTGACCAGTATCAGCATCCCATAAGTGAGATACGATAACATTGTCATTTGTAAACATATCTCGGTGTTCAGCAGCGTATTTATCCAGTTCCCGGTCAATGATTCCAATAGCGTCCATTTCATTTGTAGACCATTTTTGAGCATCTTCATCCCAAACTGCGTAGAAGTCACTTCCTCGTGTCATAAGATCTTTACTGTCATTGATTAGATATTTAGGATAGATTTCGATGACTCCGCGTTTAGGACTTTTATACGCTATTTTTACAAAGTCAACCATTTCATCTCAATTTCTCCTTTCGGTTTATTTACTCATTGCAGTAGGTAAAGAACAGGTTCATCTGATACCACAACTCGTAGTCTCTCAGATCAGTTCCCGGACGAAGATTTGGAATATAGAATAAACCGCCTCTCCCGTTTGGATCGTATCGATTGTCCATCCAGTTTTCCAGAACGCAGGATACCTCTTCCTCGTCATACCGGCGGTCATCCATGCTGTCTAAACCAAGATTTAACACCATCATCCAGAACCACTTCGGAGTCCGATCCTCTTCTACTTCGGAGCAAAGCAAATATCCTTCAATGTGACCGGCCAGATCAAAAAGAACTTCCAGTACACTGCAGGGCTGACTAAAGAACTCCGGTTCAGTCCCCGGAATGATTTTGTTTTCACGGGCAAAGATCCAACGCTTTTCTACTCCATTTGCAGCTCTGTTCGAGTCCATTTCTTTAATCCAGTGATAAGGTGTTTCATAGAGCTTTTTCAAGAGTTTGTAATAAGGAATTCTCCCGAAGTGTCTTTGGTCTTCAATCTTTGAGATAATCCACTCAAAGTAATCATGGTTGATGTCTCTTTTCATTTTATTTTACCTCCATTTCAAAATATACGACTACATTATTGCGGCCGTTACATGTTTTGCGATCTTTGCGAGATTTAATCGTCTCTCTCTTCTTTTGTTTTTTGCAAAAATATAATTCAAAAATTCTGTTGTGACTTCTTCGAAGGGAATATCATTGAACATTCCATCAACGATTCCGACTTTAAACAAAGCTGCTACTCCGCCTACAAATATGATACTGCATATGATAGATAGCTCCATTGAAATTGCATTTAATAGTCATGCGAATAACCCTCCTGCGTATAAAAATAATCCTGCAAAACAAGCTGTCATTTTTAGTCCGCATTTTTTTCCGCCAAGAATACCGCATACGATTCCCATTCCTATGGTAATCTTTAAAGCTGTCTTAATAAAATTCATAGAATTTCCTTTCTCAAATTCCACACATTTCGATATACGAACGCTCATCACGATTGATTTCGTAATCGGTCATATAACGTTCATTTCGAACAAAGACTGTGTCCGGATCGTTAGGATCGTCGCCAAAGTGATCAAGCGCATCGCCAACAACTTTCTCGATATCTTCAATTACGGTATCTGAAGAATCCGCAAGAGTGCAATCGCCGTCGTAATATGTCAGGTTGATGCAACTGTATGAATCGTATTCTCCATACCGGTCTGCCGAAATAACATACGGTTCTTTTTCGATTACATTCTCTGATCCGTTGTATTTGGAACTCATATAGGCGTTGGCATATTTTTCATATCGCTGAATTGTTGCATCGTCATAAACTGGTCCGTCATGAGTTTTTGCCCATTCTTCGGCAAAGGCCCGAGCTTCTTCTTTGGAAATATCTTTTTTGTCCATGCGGACCGGTTTTGGAGTTTCTTCAGCGTAATCGGCGGCGTCAAATTTCACTCCATTTTCATCTGCCACTTTTTTTAGATTCGGGTCATTGTTGATGGTATCGTCGATGTTCTTATTCATTGTTTTCTTGAGTTCTTCTTTATATCTTTCTCGGATGTCCTTGACCTGCTCTTCGACTGACGCATCTGCTGCTTCCTGAATTTTCTTTTTTGTGACATAATAGGTAGCTACACCGCCGGCAACTAATCCGATAACAAAACTGATAATTACTTTACCACTCATATTCCGCACTTTTAATCCTTTCTTTAATATTATTGCAGACGATTTCGGCAGGACTTATACCATTAAGTTCCAGAATGGCAACACCGCCTACGGCAAACACAGATTCGATGATAAATATAGCAATTTTCTTTTTATCTACCATTCCAGCACACTCCATCCCCCCATGCAGCATCCAGCGATACCCATAGCAATTTTTAATCCAGTTTTAAGGCCTTTTTCTTTCCATCCAAGAAGACCAGTACCGACAATTGCAGCTACACCGATGATTATTCTTGTTTTTGTCAATTTCACTTCTAAACACTCCTTTTTTATTTAATTGAAACATTCGCATGTTTTTGCCATTATGGTTGGACACTCCCAATAAACATGAAAATACCAGCCATGGCCATAGCAGCTTTAAACCCGGTTCTTTTATCGGACATGATTCCCATCAAACAACCAAATCCGATAATCATTCCGATGACTGTTTTCATGATTTTACAACCTCCTTAACTGAACTCATCAAGATTTTTTACAATATAACCGATACCATTAATTGCAATTAAATTCAGTTTTCCATCAAGGACTCGTTTCATAATATCCTCGGCTGTTGTATCATTTTCTTTTGCGTATTCGGCCACGCATGTCAACACATGAATCGAGTTAATTACCAAAATATGAGTCCCAGCCGGTTCGTTCCCGAAAGCCTCTGATAATTTCTGTAAATCTTCCTGGTTGCAAATATACATAATCATACCTCCTTCTGGAATGAAATATTTTCAACCATAACAGATACAATAGGCAAGATAGGCTGATCTTCCAGCACAGCCACAATAATAATACTGCACGCTGCTCCGCAAGCGAAAATAATTTTTAAAATTTTTGTTCTGTTCACCATTCCATCAGCCCTCCAAAATACATGAAAACGCCAGCAATGGAAGTAACAACTTTAAGTGCTTTTTTCACTCCTCCGTTCTTGAGAGCGGAACATCCATAGGCTAATGTAATAATGAGGCCAACCGCAATGTATTTTTTTGTGATCTTCATAAAATCATACCTCCTAAAAATATAATGGTCCTATCGATCGATACGCGCGTTTATCTTTCAATAGGACCATCGGGGAATTGATTTATTTTGCTACCGGATGCTCCTGATCAAACTTTCTGAACAGGTTATTGCTGAGAATATCGCCGTCAACGTTGAAATGCAGACGAACACTCTTGCCAATTCCATTGATGAAATCAACGTTTTCAGGATCATCAGATACGTAGATTCCGAAATCGACGTCATTGTCCATTCTGGACGGATCGAAAACCCAGCCGAACTGATTACCGTATGCATCTTTTTCGATGTCGAGTGCTTCGAGAACTTCATTCAGGAAAATATAACCTCTGCGGCGAAGTCTTTCGGTAAATACTCGCTGCTGGCATTCGAGGAAGAATTTATTTGACTCAACATCATGATGCCATTCACGAGAACGATTGTCAAAATATTTGATCGTAGGATGGTCAATATGACCTTCTTTTTTCACTGTCTTTTCGACTTCGGTTTCGGTTCCGTCAGCATTTTTCACAGTCGTTTTAACCGTCTCATCATGACGATCATACCAAATATCTTCTTCAGCTTCTTCACCCACTGCGTTCCGAACACGTTCACGATACTTGTTGAGAGATTCGCTCATTGCCGCAGCGGCAGATGCAAGCGCTGCATTACGTCCTTTGATGATTTTGTGACCCCATAAAATACAAGCGATTCCAATTCCGCCAGTTGCAACGGCAGGTCCGTACAGTTTGATGAGCTTAACCATGATTCGAACATAGTATGCCATTTTGTCTTTCGGTGCATCCTTTTCGATATCGTAGCCTACTCTCTCTGCTCTTTCTGGATCTTCTTCATACTCATGAATTTTTCCGAGCATTTCCGTTTCATTTGCAATTGTTTCTTCTACTTTGGTTGTTGCGTAGCAGGCCATAACTGTACTCGCAATTCCACAACCGATTCCTGCGATCATAAGGATCTCCGGGCTGTGTTTTTTGATTTCAAGAGTTGCTTTACCAAATGCTCTGGTTACACCAGCTGGAACTTTAATATTTAATTTCTTCATAATTTCATTCTCCTTTTCTTATTAATATAACGGAATGGCTGGCGGGAAGATGATTTTCCATTTTCCTCCATCCACCGGGATGATTTTTGTTGCCGCGAGATTTCTCCATCCGAATCGAGTGTCTGTAAATTCACTTAATTCAGGATGACCTGCAACATCGTAATAATCTGAAATGCTTACACTCTGGTATTGATCCATGGACGCCTGCATTGTCGTGACAACCAGATCGGCATCGTCTTTTGATTCGAACAGGATTGTCGCGCAGTCGCTGTTGGAAGATGGAGTCTGATTCTTTGGCTGTTTTTGAGCATCATGATAAATCGATGATCCTGCCTGATAAATAACCCGGCTTACTTTACCCAGATTACTTGGTGAACTCGTTGTTCCATACAAAAGCATTGATACCCCATCCAGAATGCTTTTCTTAACAGTTGGAATGACTACTTTATTGTAAATATCTTTTTTCATCTGTCCGAGATCCCCTGGAAGAAAATCTTTCATTACTTTCTGGAGACCTGTTTTCTTTTTGATCTCTGTGGCACCTTTTACAACAGGGCCAAGTTTCGGTTTTGTTTTGGTATCGGGGTTTTTGTTAGTTGTATCGGCCATAATTCTCTCCTTTTCTTAACCTTCCTGAATGACAGTGATTTTACCTGGAAGTTTTACTTTTGCTGTCGCCACCAGACCGAGTGCTCTCTTTGCCTGGAATTTGAAATTGTTCATTGCTTTCTTTTCTGTTGCGGCCCACGTTTTAGCAGACCAGATGTTGGATACTACCATGGAATCAATCAGAACAATCGGTCCTTCATACTTATAATAGTTCATACATTTATATCCTCCAGATTCTGAGAATTTAAATAGTTCAGCATAAACAAAAGAGAGAGCCCTTGTTAGGACTCCCTCAGCAGGATGAAACCTTATTTGGATTCTTTTTTCGAATCAACATCTTCGTCGATGATCGTTGCCTCAGCATCGCAGACCGGTTCGCTTGGATCCTTACGATCTTTCTTACGGTTTTTCAGGAACTTTACAAGCTTGTAGATTCCGTATGCTGCTCCTACAACACCGGCACCGACAATAACTCCAGTTCCGAATCCGCTCGAAATTTCATCAGTTTCTTCAACATAATCCTGAGCCTGAATTTCTTCTGATTCATTAACCATCATTTCTTTGTTTTCTTCCATAATTCATATCCTCCTTAAAATATAGGTTTTCTATCTTCATTAAGGTAGTTGTAAATTATGCGAATTAATAGGCATCTTTGTAATCGCCTTTTGGATAGACTAGATAATCCACACAAAGACATGGTCTACCGTCATCGGCAATACAGCTCGAAATAGATACATCAAGAAGACCATCATCAACATTCCATCCGACAGCTTCCCCTCCGTTAACTCGATTTGGTCCAAGAATATCGTACCATTCATTCAAAGACATATACCGTTCCTGATTGAGAAGTTCGTTAAAACGATTCTGTGCCGCGATGATATCATTGTATGTGCTGTAGAAATATTTGTTAAAAGATGTCTCGAAACACAAACATTTACCCTGTGCTGTCACAACCGGATCAGAACTAATATCACATTCGGTGACAGGATGATCATGGACTTTCTTTTCGGCGGCGGTTTCTCTGATCGTTTGCTCTTTTTTCTCACCAACTACTTCTTTTGTGCTTTCTTTGTATGCATCATAAGCTTCTTTTGTTACAGTATAAGCCGTCGCGAATGATGCTGTGCGTTTGATGTTGAGATGCCGAGAACCCACAAGACATCCAGTACCAACTGCGAATTCAATCGCCGTCGGGACATAATACTTCCATGCAACTTTAAACTTTTCTTTCTTTGTCAGTGCCACTCTCTTGCCAGTCTCCTGGAATTTCTGTTTTTCTTCTCGTTCGATAGCCATGAGAACTTTTGGGGTAGCTTTGATTCCAGATCCAACAGCCATCCCCATTGTCACGATGCCCCCAGCAAACAGCAAATCCGGGCCGTGTTTGACGAGTTCTCTCTGAATAACTTTGATTCCTGCTTTAAAATCTACTTTAAATTTCATTCATGAACCTCCAGATCGGAAGAGCGTCGTGTAGGGAAAGAGTGTAGATCTCGGTGGTCG
>ERZ1024397.86-NODE-86-length-13710-cov-26.762138_pt1 | contig 13710 bp, 9 predicted proteins | sample MGYA00520786_ERZ1024397 | MGnify/ENA primary metagenome ERZ1024397 (study PRJEB33242, sample SAMEA3444275) | Homo sapiens | biome: Host associated; feature: Gastrointestinal tract; material: Stool | place: Uganda | collected 2011-01-01 ... | reverse complement strand
AAACGTCTTGGAGTGAATTATGGAGTTGACGGCAAGCACTACGTCTGCCGTATCGTCGATGATTGCAGGGGTGTTGCCTGCGCCGACGCCCACTGCCGGTTTGCCGCTGGAATATGCCGCTTTAACCATTCCGGGACCGCCCGTTGCGAGAATGATGTCCGCTTCTTTCATGACAAGGTTGGTCATTTCAAGGCTGGGAACGTCAATCCAATCGATGATGTTTTCGGGTGCGCCTGCAGCAACCGCCGCGTCAAGAACGACTTTTGCCGCCGCAATCGTGGACTTCTTGGCTCTGGGGTGCGGGCTGATGATGATGCCGTTTCTCGTTTTGAGAGCAAGAAGAGTCTTGAAGATTGCCGTGGACGTGGGGTTGGTGGTGGGAATAACCGCCGCAACGAGTCCGATAGGCTCAGCGATTTTTATCGTGCCGTACGCCTTGTCTTCTTCGATGACGCCGCAAGTCTTGGTGTGTCTGTACGCGTTGTAGATATATTCGGACGCATAGTGGTTTTTGATGACCTTGTCTTCGACGATACCCATGCCCGTTTCTTCAACGGCGAGTTTTGCAAGGGGGATTCTCATCTTGTTTGCGGCAGTTGCAGCGGCAAAGAAGATTTTGTCCACTTGTTCTTGCGTGAAAGTCGCATACTCTTTTTGCGCTCTGCGCACGCGAGCGATCGCTTCTTCGAGTTTTTCCACTCCGTCAACGACGATTTGGTTTCTTTCCATGTTGATTCTCCTATCAGTGTTATCAAAATTTTTTGCTATCGTAATTCTCTTATCGAACATTCGATAACTATTTATCGATATAATTATATCTACACCCGATAAGAGTGTCAAGCGAATGCAGGCGGTATATCAATATTTTTTTATCAATATTTTCGACAATAGTCGCTGAGTGTATGCTTTTCTTCCGTTTGCCGAATTTTACGTTGTGTAATCTAAATAGATTACCAGGTCTTCCCGACTTTTTGTCCATTTATCAGAACTTACTAAGTGCAACTTCCCCCTTCGTCAGCCGTTTCCCCTATCGCCGTTCCCCCTTGAAAGGGAACCCACGGCGACTGCATAGCAGGGGGCAACACTCAGCACTCGCATAATAAGTATCGTTCACTCATTATGTCACTGCGCTTTGTGTGCCTGCTTCGCAACAACACGGCACAGTCGCTTGTACTTTTCGTCAAGCTCGGCGTTCGATACGGTCGCCGCCGTTGCGGCTCCAGTTCCGTCTTCAAAATTACAGATTGCATTAATCAATCTTCCACGCTCTATTTTCGCCTCTGGCAACAGGTCCTGCGAAATCGGGGTTTGCATCGAGCGCGGCAGCCACCAAGTCGTAGTCTATATAATACTTTTCCTTGAAGTTTGAAAGCGCGTCTTTTGCGTAGACGGGCGTTATTTCAAATCCGCCGTTCACCTTGAGCGTGACGAGAGTTCCGCCCCTTTGGTCGCCGTAATCGTCAACTCTTTTGAAACTCACGCCGCTCCACCCCTTATAATCTTCGACGTTGTTGCCGTGAGTTTTGTGTGTCGTGCGATAGTTGTGAGAATAACCCGAGTGTTGACCGAAAGTCAGGCGTATGCCCTGATAGTTGACGGAAAAATCGTTGTCGTGGTGGTGGCACATAAATATCGCCGTCGTGCTGCCGAGATTTTTTGCGACAGAGAAAATTTGTTCGTCTTCGGGCATATCTCCGTAGTTGTTTGTGTAGTTGCCTTCAAATTTGTGGCCGTAGAAATAATTTTCCGTCACGTTGCCGTCGTTGTAGGCTTCGTCCCACGCGGTTTTGAATTCGGGTATGCCGACGTGATTGAAAATCATTGATTTGACCGTTTTGCCGTTTCTATTGACCCCGTATTCTTTGTCCGAAAGCGAATTTATCGTGTCTCTGTACCAACTCACCTGATTTGCGGTGGGAACGTACGAATACGTATAGTTTTCTTCGTCGAATTGGCAATCGAAAAGGCAAAGCGAATACACAAGTTCACCCGAGCGTTTGCGCACGTTGACAAAATAATTTCCGCCGCCGTCTTCACACTTTTCGTCCGTGTTTATAAGGCAATATTTGTAGTTTTCGTTAAAATAAGTTATGAGTTTCTCTTTGGAGCATTGAAAACGCGGCGAATCCATCGTTGCAGAGTCGTTTTCGTATCTTCCGTCAAGGTCGTGATTGCCGAAAGTGAACGCCCACGGCTTTTGCAATTTTTCAAAAATCTCCGCGTATCTCTTGAAAAACGGTGCAGACGACTCAAAAAAATTGTCGTTCATCACCAAATCTCCGTTGATGATAACGAGATCGGGATCCGTCTCTTTCACGAAATCTTCTATAAACTCGTAAGTTTTGTCGTTGCCGGGGCTTCCCACGACTTTGTACTTTTCAAAGAAGTCGACTTGCGGATCGGACAACACCATAAGCCGAAAATCTCTGTCGGACGGCGCATATACCGTCGCATACCCGTCTTCGCTTTCGCTTGCAAGCAAAAACGCAGGCTCGGACTGACCTTTTTCTCCGCACGCGACGAGCGCGACCGAAAGCGTGAGCGCAAGCACCACTATTGCAAATACGATAAATAAAGATTTTTTGTTTCTCATAATTTTCCCTTTGTGTTCGTTTTTGTCGTAAATTTGCGTATCTTCCGTTTCACACGGTATCGCCGCGCTCGATACGGTTTATTTCGAGTTTTCTCAAAACCGAAAGAACGTTCTTTGCGGTGCGTTGCAGCTCGGCGCGTTGAAGTCCGCCCTTCTTCAAAGATTTGAGCGTGCTGCCGTCATACTTGCCGGCAAGTCGCGAGCCGCCCGGCATAAGCACGTCCACTTGCGCGCGCACTCTGTATGCGTTGTCATCCACGCCTTTGAAAAGCGGATTTTTGGCTTTTTTCGTCCACCAATCCGTCATGACCATGTTCTCAAAGCCCCACTCTTCACGCAAAATCGTGGTGCAAAGATCGTAGTTGTGATAGGAATACACTCCGTTGACCTTGTTGTAGGACGTCATTACGCAAAGCGGCTTTGCTTCCTTGACGCAAATCTCAAAGCCTTTGAGATAGATTTCACGCAAGGCGCGCTCGGTGAGTCGGCTATCGTTGACGTATCTGAATCTTTCCTGATTGTTGCACGCAAAATGTTTGACGCACGAACCCACTCCCCTTGACTGCACGCCCTTGACGATTGCGCTTGCCGTCTTGCCCGAAAGATAGGGATCTTCCGAGAAATACTCGAAATTTCGTCCGCAAAGCATACTGCGATGTATGTTCATGCCGGGTGCAAGCAACACGTCCGAGCCTTTTTCTATCATCTCGTCGCCGACGCACTCGTACAGTTGCTCGGCAAGTTGCTCGTTCCAAGTGGACGCAATACAAGTACCGCACGGAAGCAATGACGCTTTTGCGCACAGTCTTATGCCGCTCGGTCCGTCCGTGGTGGTTGCGGTGGGCACGCCCTTTTCCGCAAGACTCTCGCTTATTCCGCCAAAAACGCCTGCGTTGCCTGCCGCGCCTTTGGGGCTGTTCATCCGATAGTCGCCGTGGCAAAGATTTTCAAGGTCTTCGTCCGAAAGCGTTGCGACAAACTCGTCAATGCTTCTCTTGCCGTCGACGACGTCTTTGAAATCTATCTTCTCGTCGCTATGGGCAATCTCTTTGGGCATATTGCTCTCTATGCGCTCTTTCAGATATCCGCTCTCGCCCTTCACGATATGGTATTTCCAGCCGTACGACTGCATACCGTTTTCAAGATTGCTCAAAAAGTTTTCAAGCTCGTCTTCGGAGAGTTTGTTCATTTTTGCCATAAACTCTTCAAAGGTTTCTCTGCCCGTAACGTCCGCGCGTTTGAGCATATCCGCGTCAAGCGTATCGTATTTGAACAGCGCGCCAATATCCTTGCTCGGCGAACAAGCCATGTTGCAAACGCTCGTGACTTTTTTGTCGAATTGCACGATGCCTATGCTTTGCGCGTCTCTGACGTTTTCGCCGACGAAAAATTCGTAATCGCCGTATTCGAGCACCCAGCACGCTTTGTATCCCGTCGCACCCTCGTCATCGTAGCTCGACAACGCGTATTCGCTTATATCGAAGGTGAAACTTGTCTCTTCTCCGCTTTCGAGTTCTTCCGTCTTTGCGTAGGCTACGAGTTCGCGCGCAGGCTTCGGCAACATGCCGTCCGCTTTTCTGACGTACACCTGCGCAACCGTCTTGCCTTTCACGTCGCCGGTGTTTTTGATTGTGACAAACACTCTTACGCCGTCTTGCGTCCTTTCAACGCTTGCCTTCGTCTCAAATGTCGTGTACGAAAGCCCGTATCCGAACGGATAGATCACTTCGTCCTTGGCAAACGTTTCAAAATAGCGGTAGCCCACAAACACGTCTTCGTCATACACGTTGAAATCTTTGTGTCCGAAATCGTGCGCGGGATATGCGTCATAGTTGACGGCAATCGTGTCCGTGAGCCTGCCCGACGGATTGACCTTGCCCGAAAGCACGTCGCAAAGCGCGTGCCCGCTTTCCATTCCGCCCTGCCACGCAATCACTAAGGCGTTGATTCTGTCGCCGAATTTGTCTATCTCTTCAAAATCTATGACGTTGCCAACGTCGAGAACGAGCACGGTCTTTTTGAAAATCGCCGTGACCTTGTCTATGAGTTTGAGCTCGTCAAGCGTGAGATAAAAACTTCCGTCTTTAAGTTTTTGCTCTCTGTCTTCGCCTGCCGCTCGACCTATCGTTATAATAGCAACGTCGCTTGTCTTTGCCGCGTCCCAAATCTCGTTTTCGCTTATGGGCATTTCCTTGAACGAAAACGGCCAATGTCCCCAAAATCCTTCGTCGGGGACGTTTTGTTTGCACCACTCGGAATATTTCTTGTCAAGATTTTCGTTGATTTTTATGCCGCTATTGTTTTTCAGTCCGTCCGCAAAACTCACCTTGTAGGGAGCTTTCACGTCACCGCCCGAGCCGTATCCCACGCAAAACCAGTCGTATTGCGTGCGCCCGAACACCGACACTTCTTCGCCGCTCTTGATGGGCAACGTCCCGTCGTTTTTGACAAGCACGATGCCTTCTGCCGCCGCCTGCCTTGCGCGCGCTCTCATAATAGGGCTTGTCACGCACATTTTGTTGCTGTCCGCCGCAGACTTTTGTGCCGTGGGCGAAAACAGATTGACTATCTTTGAAATGAAACTCATATTTCTGCCTTATATCGTCTTTTGCCTTTTGTGGCAATCGAGTATTATTTGATAATTCTTTATAGATATATTGTATTTTATATTAAAGCAAATGTCCATACCCAAAATTGTCGATTTCAAAAAAACTCCGCATTTACTTTTTCAACGGTAGATTTTGCCGTAAACGTGCTTGAAAAGGCAAAACTCAATAAGGCAAATCGCAACGTGAAAATATAAGAGAAAAGCCTTTCCGTTTTGCGAAAAGGCTTTTAGTTTTTATATAATTTTCAAACCGCATATTTATGCAATGTTTTGCATATTTATACTATTCTTACATGTGCGTCGTCTTGTCTTCGCCGATGCCGAGCATGCCGTCCACAACGTACTTTTTGCCGTTTGTGTCGGTGACGTAGCCGCTGATCGTGCCAAACGGGAGAGCGTAGTAGCAAAGAAGCGGAATGGGCATATAGAACGTGCGGTTGAGCTTGAAGGTGATATCCACAAGACCAAGACCTTGCTCGTCCGTGACGTGCCACTCGTCCGCTTTCTTCTTGCCGTTTTTGTGCGTGAACACAACGGGGGGCATGGGGAAGGATTCGTTGTCAACCCAGATGACGTTTTCGTTGTATTTGGGTTGATCGACGGATTGGTTTCTTGTAAGGTTGAATGCAAAATATCTCTTCACGCCGTTGTCGTCGATTTGTCCCATCGTGGTGAGCCAATCGTAGTGTGCGTTGAAGGGGTAGAATCCTTTGTGGTCGTCGATGATGCCGACGGAGCGTTCGTTGGTGACGTAGGCTTTGCCGTTGACGGTGATCGTGCCGGTTGCCTTGAAGAAGTCTTTCTCGCTGTAAAGCGCGTTTCTAAACGAGCCGTCCTTGTTTTTGCCGAGCGGCATAACGCCGTTTGCAAGCGGAGAAATGCGGTCAAACGAAATATCGATTGAAAATTCGCCGCATTTGCCTTTTGTGAATCCTTTTGCGTGCGCTTTTCCGTTGAGAAAATCGTTTTCGATTTTATACTCGCTGTGTTTGGTCTTGAGATAGCAATAATCGTCCACGAGTTGTGCCGCGACTCTCGATTTTTTCTTGGGAACGAGATTGCGCCAAGAATAGATTTTGTTTTCTTTTTTGTCGTACCAGACGAAAATAGAGAAGCCCATAGGACCGGTTTTGTAAACCGCGCTGATGAGTGCGCCTTCGTCCATATGCACTTCAAACGCTTCCCACTCGGTTAGACGGGACGCTTTCATACAATCGGGCATTTTCGGACCGCAAGGTTTGACGGTGTCGAGAAGATTGATAGCCTTGAAAGGCATATCGAAAGTGCCGAAATGCACTGCGCCGTTTTCGACGATAGAGTCCGAAGTTTGCGCCGGAATGCGAGTTTGTTCAATGTAATCGGGCAAATTGTTCATTATCTTTCCCCCATATGGTATTTGCATTGAAATAATAGCATAGATTGTCTCTTTTTGCAATACTATGACAAAAATTTTTGCACATTTGTAGGATATTTATTTTTGCAGAAATACGTTACCGCCACGCGCGCAAAAATTACACCTACACGCAAAAATATCTTGATTGCCGCCGCACAATTTGCTAAAATATACCAAAAGGAGAAATCTATGGCAGACTTCAACGAAAAATATTTTGCAAGCGGCAACGGCGAGCCTCGTCCCGACAAAGTGGAAGACGTTTTGCTTGACGGCGAACAGATCACTTGGCGCGGCAAACCAAAAAAATCCGCATATATAGCCAACTCGGTTGCAAAAATGTTTCCGATTGCGTTGATATGGATAATATTCGACGGCTTTTTCATCGGCATGATGGCAACCAACGGCTTTGACATCCCCACGCCGCTGATCGTGTTTATGAGCGTCTTTTTCGTGCTTCATCTCGCGCCCGTGTGGATATGGATATACAAAGCCGTCACCGCAAGAAAACGTCACGAAAATCTCGAATACGTCTTCACCGACAAGCGCATCATCATCCGTTCGGGCGTTGTTGCGGTCAACTTTGACGCAATCGATTATCAGGACGTTGCCGCTGTCAACGTGCGCTACGGCGTCATCGACAAGATCGCAAAAGTCGGCGACATCTACGTCACCGCCGCAAAAAAGGCAACCGTCATAGAAGACCTTGACAATCCGCGCGAAGTGAGCAAAATCTTGCAATCGCTCGTGTCAAAAGTCAAGACGGGCGTTTCTTTCACCGAAGGCGTGAAAGTGGAGATGGTCAAATGCAAGTATTGCGGCACAAAGAACCGCTCCACCGACAAAACCTGTTCTTCTTGCGGCGCGCCGTTGGACTGAAACAGCGCATCTACCCGCTCAATAGCAACAAAGCCACAAAAAAGGCAAACCGCACCAAAACAAAGCGGCGAAAGGCAAACCAACTCAACAAAAAAAAACAACATCGCAACAAAAAAGCAACTCAACAAAAAGCTACTAAAAAAAGCAACTAAACGTACAAAAACAAAACCAACAACCCCATACACAAAAAGAAGCACGCCGTTGCGTGCTTTTTCTTATAATTTTCAAAAATCAAACTCTTTATTTAAGAATTGCTCTGCGCTTCCATACCAATCTGTTTCATCGTCAAGATTCACAAACAACTCAGGATGCACTTTTACAAGTTCCGTGATTATTCTTTTTGCATCTATGGAACGGTAGGGCTCTAATCGAGCAATGTAAGCATTTTCAATCGGGACGTTTTGTTGCAATTCTTTTGAGCAAACGTCATCGCTTTCATTTAATCTATCGCAAGAAAAAGACAAATATGCTCTGTTTTTTCCATCAATCATTATATCATCGCCGTTCTCTTGAATATTTGCGATTGCGTTACTCAAAAGTGGTAAGCATTCTTTTTTTGTCATCGGTTCAACCGTGAATAACAATATATCTCTCATTTTTCATACTCCTTAATGATTCTCAAAAGATCATTTTTCGTTGTAACAATATCAATATTGTTTTTATTATAAGCTGTTTTTGTCGCATTTGCAATATTCGGTGCAAAAACGACATACTTCTTATTAACACTTTTTGCATATTCTTGTTGCTCTATAAATTGTTTTAGTGTTTTTTTCACCTTTCCGCTTTTCACTTCGATAATTAATTTTCGGGTTATAATGTCAAACTCTCGCATCTTTTTATGCACGCTGTCATATCTCATCTCATTGACACACTGAATTGCACAAGGAATTCCTTTTTCGATAAGCAATATTAAAAAAGCACGCATCTAAGCGTGCTTTTTATTGTTGCGATGTGTTTTATTTTTCTTCGAACTTCGCTTTGAGTTTTGCAAAATACTCGACGATGTAGCGTTTGAGCGTGTCCATCGTTTCGTCGTAAGATTCCTGCGACGTGGCAAGGAAGGGATCGGGTATCGGTGCGTATTCTCCGGTTGCCGCTTCCGAAAGCGTGATATATTTGTCACGATATTTCTTGGGCGTCAACAATCTATGCATTTTTGACATACCGATTATGACGTCCGCCTTTTCAAATCTTTCCGTGTCGGTCTTGAAAGACGGCTTGTGCGCAAGGATTTGTTTTTCGTCAAAACCTTCACGCTTCAATATGTCAACCGCTTTGGGAAATATGCGTTTGGATTTGTTGAAAACCGCAGAAGATTTAACTTCCACCCTGCCGCGAAGCGCGTCGTCGTTTTCTATCATACGTCTGAGCATAAACTCGCAATACGGGCTTCTGCACACGTTTGACGAGCAAACGAACAATACATTGTATTTCTTATTATCCATATTTCACCTTGTTTTCGGCTATCTGTCGCTATATTTTCATTTCGTTCAATTCTTGATTATGAATATGGGAATGGGCGGATCTTTCTTCCAGTTGTAGAAGAAAGTCGCAAGCACCTGATACTTTTCGTCATCGAGAGTTTTCAGCCACGGCAAAAGCGCGTCTTTTTCTTCGTATCCGCTGTCTCCGCCGTAGTATACCGAAACGCACATAAGACCGCCCTTTTCGAGAAGTTCCAGCCCCGATTCGATAGCTTGTTTCGTCGATTCGAAATGCGTATATATACCGTGGTTCCCTTTCGGCAAATATCCGAGATTGAAAACTATGCATCTGACGCTATCTTTTTCGGCATACTTTGCCATGTTTGCGTGAGAATCGAGAACGACTTGCGCGCAAAGCCCTTTGCTTTCAAGCAATGCGTTTGTGCTGTCAACGGCATCCTGCTGAATGTCAATTGCAATGACTTTTCCGTTTTTGCCGACGAGTTCGCACAAAAAAACCGTGTCGTATCCGCGCCCTGCCGTCGCGTCGATGCAAACGTCTCCGTCTCTGACAAATCTTTTTATAGTTTCGTGTACTATGGTCAATGCGTTCATACTTCTCTTATACCACACTCGCGCGCATTAAGCAACTGAGTTGGCGATTTTGACTGTTATGCCGTCAAGAGTCAAATTGTCGATTGCGGATTTTTGCGCCGCATTTTGAACGATTATTTCCGCCGGATTCGCTATTGCGGCAAAGCACGCTGCGCCGAAATTGACATAGCCGCCTGCAAGTCTTATTGTTTTGAGATTTGAACATTTTGCAAACGCTTGTTTTTCTATTCTAGTTCCGCAACCCGACAAAATTATCTCTTCTAGACCGATACAATTCTTGAAAGCGAAATCTATCACGTCGCCGTCAAGAACGAACACCTTTTTAAGAGTATTAGGAATACGCGCCGTCATTTCCGTTTCGCCAATTTCGTTTGTTCCGTTCGTGCCTACGATAACGGGATTGTGCGTCACGCTGTACGACAATCCTTCGTCGATTGCGTTTCCGAACAAATACGCAAATCCGTATCTCATATTGCCGTTAGATACGTTACCCGAAACATACTTTTTGTTGCCCACAAACGGCAAAGCGACTTCTTCAAGCACAACGCAGTCTTTTAGCAGTTTTGCAGGCATTTCCACAATGCTTGACGGAAGCGTAAGTATTCTCAATTTCGTCAAATTGAAGAATACTGATTGCGGAAGTGTTTCAATTCTCGCCTGAATTTCGATGATTTCCACACTGTTTGCGATGTTTTGCAACAGATTTTCGTCGATAGCGGTGATTTTCTCTCCGCCTACGGTTTCGGGCACGACAACGTGTTTTTCATCGCCGCTGTAGGCTTTCACCACTCCGTTTTCAACAACGAACGGCGATTTTTCAAGCCACTTAGCAACAAGCGAAATATCCCCGAAATTGCCTTTCTTTATCACTTCGATTTTCTCTTCACCATTGAACCAACCCACAAATTCAAAGCCGGATTTGCTTGCAGCGTTGAGAATTATATCTTCGCTTTCAACGGTGTAAGTTGACGGATTTTCCACGCCTTCACCGCCCGAATAATCATAGGTGATCGTGTACGTCACGGGCGCAAACTTTGCATACAACGTCACGGTTTCTCCGCTTGAGATAACGGTGTACACTCTTGTTTGCAAACTCTCGTCCGAGTGCCAACCCTCAAAAGAATATCCCGTTTTCTCGGCGTCCTTCAAGGTGTATTCTTCATCCACCGCAAGCTCTGTCGGGTTGTCGTGATTGCCGTCGCAAACGTATTCGACCGTGTATGTCGCCATGCTCCATTTTGCCGAAATCTTCAAGTCTCCGTAACTGCCTTTTGCAATTTTCTCAATCTTCTTCTCACCTATGAACCAACCGACGAATTTGTATCCGTCTTTGCTCAAATCGGGCAAAATAATATCGTCGCTTTCAACGCTATACTTCACCGTCAGTTCTTCGTCGCAACTTCCGCCGTCAAGGTCGTACGCGATCGAATATTCGATTGCCGTCCACTTTGCAGCCAAATTGACGTTTTCGCATCTTGCGACTTCAACACTCTCGACTTCTTTGCCGTTTTCAAACCAACCGTCAAAAATATAGCACTCTCTGCTCGGAGCGGACAAAACGATATTTTGGTCTTCTATTGTATATTTTGTCGGGTTGGATATACTGTTCACACCACCTTGCAGACCGTAAGAAATTGTGTATTCTATAAGGCTGAATTTTGCATATAGGTTTATATTACCGTAACTTCCGCTCGGAATATTGTTTAGACTTTTGTCGTCAAATGCGGCGTTGTCATACCAACCGCAAAACGCATAACCTTTCTTCGTTAAGCTCGGCAAAGCTATATCCGCACTTTCAACCGTGTATTCCGTGACGAGCGCGTCATTACACTCTCCGCCGTTAAGATTGTAGGTGATCGTATATTTGTCGGCAATCCATTCGGCAACGAGTTTTATATCGCGCAGTCTTGAAGCGTCTATCGTCTCCACGAGTTTTCCGTCTTCAAACCAACCGCCGAAAGTGTAATGAACTCTCGTCGGAGCGGATAGAGTTACTGTTTTGTCTTCAACAGTATACACACTCGGATTGCTTATATCGTTCACACCGCCCTGCAAATCGTATTCTATGCGATACTCGTTTGCGCTGAACTTGGCGTAAAGTTTTATATCCCCGAACGAGCATTTCTTGACTATCGACAGGGTGTCTCCCGAAAATTCCGGATTTTCGAACCAGGCAACGAAAGTATAACCGAGACGAGACGCTTTCGGCAAAACTATATCTTCGCTTTCGACAGTATAGAATATCCTTTCGACGTCTACATTGACAAACTCGATTTTGTATTCCGTTGCCGTCCATTTCGCATACAATTCAATGTTCCCGCCGTTTTCGGTCTTGATTTTATCAACCTTGTTTTTGAAATCGGCATCGGAATACCAACCGTCGAAATCGTAATAAGTTTTCACGGGAGATGCAAGAATTATATCGTCGTCTTCGACGGTATAGGTGCTTGGATTGGCAACGTTTTGCATTCCGCCAAAAAGGAAATACGAAATCACATATTCGCTTGCACTCCATTTTGCGTAAAGCGTAATGTCGCCGAAAACGCCGCTTGCTATGCGGTCTATTCTCTCGTTTGCAGAATCGAACCAACCGAGAAATTCGTAATGCGCACGCACGGGTGCATTCAAAATTACGTCGGTATCCGAGCGAACGTACGAATATGGATTGTCCGCATTTTCGCCGCCGTTCAAAACGTAATTTATGTTATATACCGTCGGTGACCATTTTGCATAAATATTCAAATCGCCGTGAGTTCCTTTCGATATTTCCGTGATAGGCGTTGTGAAATTTTCATCGGTAAACCAGCCAATAAAATCGAAAAATGCTTTTGCGGGATTTAATAGGTTCAACGTTTCGCTCTCCACCGTAAACTTATACGTCTCACCGTCGTTTACGTTGTCAAGCGAATTGTTTCCGCCGTCAATGTAAAAATGCGCAGTGTAAACAATCGGAGTCCACTTCGCATATACGGTTATGTCTCCGAATCTTCCCTTTCCTATTTCGGTGATTTTGTTTGTGAAAGTTCTGTCGGTATACCAACCGTCAAATATGTAAAAATCTCTCGTTGCGTTTGAAAGCGCTGCCCCGCATTCTATCGTAAACGTTGTGTCGTCGCCGCTCACGCTTCCGCCGAACGTCTCGTAAATCACGCGATAAACAATCGGAGTATAAACCGCCGTCACCGCCATATCGCTCGTGACGTTTTCAAAACTCTGAACATTCCAACTTGCCGCATATCCGTCTTTTGCACTCGGCTCGGGAATATCCGTCAACGTCTTTCCGTATCCGACGGTTTTCACGACGCTGCCGTTATAGTCAACAAACGTGACGGCATACGTCTTCTCCGAAACGGTGAGAATAGCTTTCATATCGTCAATCGGTTCGTAGTTGTTGCCGACGTCGAAATGCGCCGTCACTTCGTACTCTCCGACGTCGGTTTGTTCGTTGCCGTCATAACTTACGTCAACACCGCTCGGCAATTCGGTCTCGATATACACGCCGTGCGACTCGCCGTCCCACGTCACGATTTTATCGGGAAATACGATTTCACCCAATTTTGCCTTGTTTATCGTGAGCGTCGCGCTCAATATTTTATCGTTATAACCGTCCGCTTTCACGGTCGCAGTGACGACGTATACGCCTGCATCCGTATATTCGGTTGCAACGTCGTATTCCACCGTGGCAAAATTCGGCAAATTTTTCACTCCGAGAGAATGAGAAAGTCCGTCGTACGTAGTCTCGTACGATTCAAAACTCAAATCGGCAAAATCAAGCAATTTCTGCCATTTTGCGTACAAATAAATACTGTCGGACAAATTGACTTTTTCAAAATCGACGCTTGCCGGATTTTCACAATCTTTATCGGCACACCAATACAAAAATTTGTAGCCGTCAAACGTCGGCATCGGCACTTCATCTCCGCGACGCCACACAACGTTGTCTTCTCCGTTGTTTAAAACGAAAGTTATCGTAAAATCGGACGGCTGAAAAAGATTTTCGACGTCATCGGCGTCACACGCAACCAAAACAACGCATAAACATAAAACGATAATTGCAACAATACACAGACTGCACTGCTTCGACCCAATTTTTCTCATAAAAATTTCCCTTTCCCTAAGTTTCCATATCCAAAATGTCAAGCGAAAAAATCGCAATCAAAAGCGAACAAATTTCGCTATCAACGTGGATATTTATACAATT
>ERZ1024397.85-NODE-85-length-14087-cov-13.537985_pt1 | contig 14087 bp, 12 predicted proteins | sample MGYA00520786_ERZ1024397 | MGnify/ENA primary metagenome ERZ1024397 (study PRJEB33242, sample SAMEA3444275) | Homo sapiens | biome: Host associated; feature: Gastrointestinal tract; material: Stool | place: Uganda | collected 2011-01-01 ... | reverse complement strand
ATCTATCAGGTGCAAAAGGACGAAAACGGCAACGTCGTCAAAGTGGACGGCAACCACGCAAAAGCATTTTGAAACTGGTGTTTGGCATCGCCATCCCCATTCTCATCATGATTGTCACCATGGTTATGGTCGGCATGTCTTTTGCGTGGTTTACGGATGCGGACAAGGTGACGATTGAGTCTATCACCATGTCCACGGCGGAAGCGTACAGAATCTCGTTTGCAAGACAAAACGAGCTTTGCAACAATCTCGAATACATGGGGCAGACCGCGCTCACCAAGGACGGCTATCTCATGTCCAAGGCAAAAGCCGGCGAAAACACGCTTTTGCAAAACGACAGAGCATACTATTTTGTCAATGCGGTGTCGCTTGACACGCTCGGCAAAAAGGTGGATTTCCGCATGTCGTTTGACGGCGCAAAGATCTATCAGGTGCAAAAGGACGAAAACGGCAACGTCGTCAAAGTGGACGGCAACCCCGTTGTAATCCCCAAAAAGACTTATGGCGAGGCGGAAGGCAACAGCCCGATCGCCGAGATACCGTATGCGTTTACGTGGTTTTTCACTCCGCGCGGCAACAGAACAAGCGGCAATCACACAGTTGACGGCGACAAAAAAGTGCATGTCGAACATCTCGACCCCAAGGACAGCGACGTTTGGTACACTCCGTACGGCAAACTCGAGTTCAAGGACGGCAAAGTGGCAAAAGTCAACGGATCGGCAACTGTTGACGGCAAGCCAATTGCAGAGTACAGCATAAAGGAAGTGGACGGCACGGATATCGTGGAGTTCCAAACGCAAAGCGCATCGCTCGGCACGGGCAGCACCGACACGTCGCAACTTTTTGACTTCTACGTGGTGTTTGCGCCCGAAAAACTGTTCTGGATGCAGTATTTCACAAAAGATTGCGACACCACCACGGTTTCCGACTTGTACGGCGCAAACGTCAACAAGGCAACCGGCGGCCGCATCGATCAAATGTACTACGCAAGCATGGGATATTCGGGCTGCACGTTTGAATTCTCGGCAATCATCAACGTCATCAAACTCAACGAAACAACGGATCTAAACGGATAAAATGAACAAAACAAAGCGCACACTCATCATATCGTCGATTGTTATGGCACTGGCTTTCATCGTCACGGTGGTCAGCGTAACAGCCGCATGGTTTTCAAACGTCTCAAGCTCAAAGCAAGACGGTTTTATCATTGGATCGACGACTTTGAAAGAGTCCGCAACGATATCCATTGACACCAATGTGGGCGGATCGAGTGACGTGAGCATTTGGCCTGCGGTGGTGAAGAAGGGCTATCTCGCGCAAGGCGGAGTAGCGCCCGTGGGCAAGGCTCTAAAAACAAGCACGGCAATCGTGCCCACCAAGGCAAAGACCGCCGTTGTGTATTTCCCGATCAACTTTGTCGGCGCGCCCGACTCAAATGCCGAAGGAGTGGAAATCGACGGCAGAAAGTCGCTGCAAGTCAAATTGAATTTTGCATCCACCGAGGCAAATCTCGTAAAGACGGAGCAGGACGGCAAACAAGTCGTGACCGGCACGAACAAGGACGTCAAAGGGGCTTTCAATGTGGAGCTCGATATGGTGACCGTTGTCAAAAACGGTGACGCATACACCATTACGCCAATCGATATGACGGGTGTAGATCCAAAAAATCTTTCGGGCACGGACAAGATTTATTGCAATCAACCGTCTCTTGAAAACGGCGAGCCGGGATATGACTTGTATCTTCTCTTGATGCCCGGTGAAACCTATTACGTGCGCGCCACGATATATTTCAATCAAGTGGACGAAGAAGTGGATGTGGAATTGTTGTACACAAGCGTGTTCTTCAATTTCGTCTTGGAAATGAATACGGACAAGACTGTCAGAGACTTGCCCATAGCATAAGCATAAGGAGAGAAAATGCACAGAAAATACAGACTTGCGCTTGCAATCGCGTCAATCGTGCTTTTCATCGTGGCTATGACCGCCACGGGAGTTTCCTATGCGGTTTGGACGTCTCCCGAAGGCAGTGTCAGCGGTGAAGGAACGACAACGGTTTCGCCTTCCGTAAACGCAAACGAAGGCTATGTTTGGGCAAAGTATTTCAATTTTGAAACGATAACCGAAGGCAATATCAAATATGCGGCAATCACCACGTTCTATGCCGACGGCGCGCAAGCGGCAGGGCTAAACCTTGCAGACGTGTATATCCCCGAGATGTTTTGGGTGAAAAAGGACGGCACACGGCTGTATGTCAAAGACGAACTTGTCGATTTGGTCGCAGGTGTAGATTATGACGTGTTCACGACAAAAATCATCACCAACCGCATTTTTATGGATGTGACGCTCAAACAATTGCCTGTCAACGTGTATATCCCAAGTGGCGTGACCAAAATCGAGACGGGCGCGTTCTCGGGGCTTGCCAATCTCCAAAAAGTTGTTTTCTACGTTGCAAACGTTTGCACAATCGAGCAATACGCCTTTGTTGATTGCCCGAAACTCACCGTTGTGGAGCAAAAGACCGAAGGCACGCTCAGAGGCACGAAAGGGCTGTCGTTCGTCGCATGCGGGGTAGATCCAATACAGTAAAAGAAAATAAATTATAATTTTCAGCAAAATCGCACGCAATGTTTGACACAACTCGTTTGTCTTGCTATAATGATTAGGCTTGATATCGAACGAAAGATCGATTGCGTTGTGGAAGCGTATCGAAGTGGTCATAACGAGGCGGTCTTGAAAACCGTTTGGGTGCAAGCCCACAGGGGTTCGAATCCCTTCGCTTCCGCCAAATTGCTGCTGTGGCTCAGGTGGTAGAGCACATCCTTGGTAAGGATGAGGTCACCAGTTCAAGTCTGGTCAGCAGCTCCAAAACAGCGTTTCAAAAGAAACGCTGTTTTTTTATATTCTTGTTGCCCGTGGGCAGCAAGAATATAAAAGCACGGATTTTGCTAAAAACCGTGCGGAGCTGCCGGCGTCTTCACTCCGACATAGAAAAATACTGCGTGCTTTTCTTTGCATCCGCTTGTCTTCATCAGCAGCGGTGAATCACAGTATCGTAAAGTAAACAATTATGATATTCGCTGTTTTTTTATATTCTTGCATACGGCGCATGCAAGAATATAAAAGCACGGTTTTTGCTAAAAACCGTGCGGAGCTGCCGGCGACATCGCACGACGATTGAGAATACTGAGTGCTCTCATCGTCTTAACTCGCCGCCATTAGCAAGTATCTCTTTGTAACTCGATGAAATATAGGGAAAAATTTTTAATAACGCAAAATATATTGATTATATTAGTTGGTTTTGTATAATGTTGTTGGAGAGTGCATTATGGAAACAAATAAAAATCAAATGATTTCAATGTCTGAAGCAAACCATAGTTTTTCGAAAGTCGCAAAAATCGCAGATGAATATGGCAGAGCGGTTATTTTTGAAAACGAAAAACCGAAATATGTTATTGTAAACATCGAAAAATCGCCGATTTTTGAGTTGTCGGATGATGAGAAGATAGATGTGTCTGCAAAAAGAATTTTAATAAAGTATTTTGACGCTTTTAAGGAATTAGCGAAATAGATTTTCGAATTATCATTATATAAACGGCAACCGGCGAATTGAAATAAAGTGCTCTCATACAAACGTATGGACATTTGTACACGTGTTTTAATATAAGCGGATTTTTATTTTTTTCTTTGCAAATCGCACGCGCGTATTGTATAATATTTACAATAGATTACCATGGAGTAACAAAGATGAGAAAAAACAGATTTATTTTGACCGTTCTCGTTCTTGTGCTTGCACTTTGCATGCTTGTTGCATGCGGTGAAAAACCGGGAGATCCTACCGGTGGCAACCAAGGCGGTGGCGGAGAACAACCTGCTTCGTATTACGATTACGATTTGAACACACTGTTCACGGGATACGCAAACGGCGGAAATTTCAAAATCGATTATGCCGTGTACGTGAGCGATATGACGGCGCCGAATTATACGGATCATTATGAGATCAGCGGCAGCAACGTTCGCTATACGTACGACTATGAAGGCGACACTTTTGTCGATTACATTTCCATAAGTGAGAGCGGCGTATACACGTATTATTCTGACAACGGTGACGGCACGTATGCAAAGGTGCCCGAAACGGACGAGCGGTTTGATTATTACATAAATTCGTTTGTGGAGTTTGACGTAAGTGCATTCGTAAACAAAACGTTCACGAGCGTGATGAGCGGCACTCCGACCGAACAAGAAGTCACCGAAAAATACAACAAATATCAGGCGCAGGACGTACAAGCCGTTGCAAACGCCTTCTTCGGCTCTATGGAAGGTGAAACCTTTAAGTCTCTCGTCATCGAGTGCAAAAACGGTGATGTGAGCAAAATCACGATTGAGTCCGACGTCGTATATGAAGGTGAAAGTTCCGCATACAAATACGAGATTTCGCTGTTTGGCAAAGGCACGGTTTCCATAGATTTGGACGAACTTGTCATCGGCGGCGGAAGCACCGAAGCGGGAACGTACAAAGCTGAATTTACCGATTATAAGTTTGCAAACGAAAGCGGTATCGAATTCTCTGCAAACGCAAATTCAAACGGCTTTACGAACGGACGTGGCGTACAATTCTTGCAAAACGGCGGTGAAGTCGAAATCACTACGTCAACGAGTCTCACCGACGTGACGAAAGTCACTCTCGTCGTTCAATCCAATGCGGACAACGGTATGAACGTTGCCGTTTCGGTCGGTTCGACCAAATTTACCTCCGGCGGAGCAGAAAAAGTCAAAGTCGACAAATGCTCGAATTACGACGTTCTCACAACAGTTGTTTTCGGAACGCAGAGTGGCGTTGACGGAGTGTTGAAAATTACGCTTTCTCCGACCGGTGCGAAGAAATCCATGTACATACTTTCCGTAGAAATCGAGTGCGGCGGTGCGGGCGGAGACACTCCTGCTCCCACGCCGACGGAAACTATGCCGTCTCAACAATACGATCCCGCAAAGGTTGACAAGAGCACTCTTCGCGAGCAAATGAAGAGATACTTTGAGAAGGAAAATATCGGCAATCCGTTGCCCATTCCGTCCACCGGCGCATACAACCTTTTGGTCATTCCGGTGCAGTTTTCGGACAGACCTATCAGCGACGAGCAAATGGACAGACTTGACAAGGCGTTCAACGGCACGAGTGCGGATACGGGTTGGGAAAGTGTAAATTCCTACTACAAAAAATCGTCTTATGGCAAACTCGATATGACTTTTGACGTGCAAAAGCCGTTTGTCACCGATCAAAACTACAAATATTATGAAGACTATTCGGGCACAATCACCGTGGAAGGCGAAACGATCACCAAGACGGGCGATATTCTCTTGCTCGAACTTGCACTTGCCTACTATGCGCAATCGCTTGATCTGACAAAGTACGACACGGACAATGACGGCATCATCGACGCGGTGTATCTCATCTATTCCGCTCCCGTCACCTACGATAGCGAGGCAAATGCGGACTCGATTTATTGGGCGTACGTCACGACGTATCCCACCGAAACGCAAAAATACGACGGCTTGGAAGTGGGATATTATCTCTTTGCGGGCTTCGACTTTATGGACGAGCACACCGGCAACAGCAACGATACATATCTCGGACAAGAAGGATACACGCCGTATAGCGGGCTCAAAATCATGGCTGAGACCTACATTCACGAGACGGGACACTTGCTTGGACTTGACGACTACTACGATTATGAAGATGCAAAAGGCTCGGGCGAAGGTCTCGGCGGCGCGGATATGATGGACTACAACGTAGGAGACCACGACGCATATTCCAAACTCATTCTCGGCTGGGTTGATCCCACCGTCATTACGACGACGCAAACCGTCACAATCAACGCCTTTGAATCGAGCGGTCAATTCCTTATGGTGTTGCTCGACTATGACGGCACGTATTTCAGCGAATACTTGCTCATCGACTTATACGCAAACACGGGACTTAACACACTCGGTGCAAGCCAACAGAACTCGTTGTTGTATTATGACTCAACAACCAAAGTGGGCGCGGAGTACGGTGTGAGAATTTATCACGTTTCGTCCAGTATCAAGAATCCGTACAGCGACGACTACTATTCCTTCACGGACAACAACAATTCCGTCAGCGACACCGCACTCATCAAACTCGTTGAAGCGGACGGCGAAAAGAAATTCGCAAGCACGGAAGGCTATGCGGAATCCACTGACTTGTGGCAAGCAGGCGACAGCCTTTTGAGCGCGTTCCCCAACTATGCGAGAAACGACAACAAAAAAGTCAACTTCGACATTCGCATCGACAGCGTTTCAAAAACGAGTGCAACGATAACGATTACGTTCACGGCATAATGTGCGAGTGAATAAGAAAACGAACAAGCGGAGACTTCGGTCTCCGTTTTTCGTTTTCCGCATGGTTTTGTGTTGTTTGCAATTCTAGTATTTTTTGCGAAAGATTGAAAAATGTCGCAAAAGCGCTTTGTGAAATATGCCGCAAGTTTTTCAAAGTGTTCTCGTTTTGCCGATTGCGCATTTGAGAATTCTCGTATTCGAATATTCAAATATGTGCAATCGAACATTTGTCAATGAAAATTTGAATAAGCATTTACGGAATCAAAATTGTGTGCTATAATCTATACATTATTTAATGATAAGGTGAAAAATGAAAATCAAACGTAATCAATTTTTCAAGCAAACGCAAAACGACGTTGAAGTTTTGCTCACTGATTCCCCCGAAATCAAACAAACAATGAAAAAGCGTAAAACCGTGCAAAAAGCGGTTACTTGGTCCATTGTCGGCGCGCTGTTGTTCGTGCTTGTTCTCAACGTGGTGATCCTTCCGCTCACAGGCTCGCTTTCAAGAGTTCCGTCGGTGGACAGTTACGGCGGAGACAATCCCTACATAACCTTTGACGACGAAGGCGGTTTGCTCCTTTCCGCTCACCGCGCGGGTGGCGTGCTCGAACCAGAAGAAACTATGGCGGCGTTCATTCAGTGCATGGAAAGCGCAAAAGTAGAAGGTTACGTCGTTGATATTCTCGAATTCGACTTGCATCTCACCAAGGACGGTCAACTTGTGCTTATGCACGATCACGAAGTGGATCGCACGTCTGACGGTACGGGCAAAATCTGTGATTATACTCTTGCAGAGCTCAAACAACTCAATTTCGGCTACAACTTCAAAGACCAAAACGGCAACTATCCGTATAGGGCAGAGGGTGCGGATCTCTCAAAAGTCCGAATTGCAACTCTCACCGAAATTCTCGACTATGTGGAAAAAGTCGCGCGTACGGACAAGTCTATGAGATACGTCATCGAGATCAAGGACGGCGACGAACCCGGCAGAAAGGCTATGGACATTCTCTATGCCGAGATGAAAAAATACGACATCGTCAACCGCACCGTTTTCGGCACGTTCCAAAGCGAAATCTCCAAGTACGTCGATGAGTGCAATGCAAACGGCACTTTCGACCAAAAAGTCGTCCGCTCGGCCGGCATCACCGAAGTGCTCGACTTCTATTATGCCTTCCTTTATGGCAGAAAAAATGCAAAATTCGGCTTTGAAGTCCTTCAAATCCCCATGGGATTCAACGGTTTCTTCGACCTTTCCACCAAAGCGTTCATTGACTACGCCCACCATCTCGGCATCGCCGTCCAATACTGGACCATCAACGATCCCGCCGACGTTGTCAAGCTCCAAAAGAACGGTGCGGATTGCATTATGACGGATGATCCGCGCATGGCATACTTCGCCCTTCATCAAGATCGCTAAATCGCGCCTAACTTTGTTAGCACCCCGAGCCTGCCAACTCACGTACGCTCAGTACGCTAGGGTTGTCATTCTCGGGGTGCTTTCGCGTTATGCATCGATTTAGTGACTTGATGAGCCGTAGAGCCCTATGCTAAACGGCTAACAACTGCGGCAGAGCCATGCTTTCGTCAACTCATGTACTCCTTGTACATTAGGGTTGCCGTCGGCGTGGCTCTTTCTTGTTCTTCATCCGTTTATCGACTTGATGAACCGTGTAAAAATTTAATACTAATCGCACAAATTTTCTCCCATCCCGAGCCTGCCAACCCACGTACGCTCAGTACGTTAGGGTTGTCATTCTCGGGGTGCTTTCGCGTTATGCATCGATTTAGCGACTTGATGCGTCATAGAAAACCATGCTAAACGGCGAACAACTGCGGCAGAGCCACGCTCCCGTCAACTCATGTACGTCTTGTACATTAGGGTTGCCGCCAGCGTGGCTCTTTCTTTATACAAAAACGCTCGCCAAGTGACGAGCGTTTTTGAGTTGTATTTTAGTGCGTCGGGATTTTATTTCTTTGCTTTTTTCTCTTTGCCGAGACCTTTAAGGAATCTGCGGAAGCCGCCCTTTTTGCCGTTGAGCATATCTTCGATACCTGCAAGTGCGCGGTCGTTGATAAGTCCCATAGACCAAGACGCGATTGCGCGGTAGGGCATATCTTTGACGGAGTTTGTGAGCATTTCCGGGTTTTCTGCCGAGAGTGCCACGAGATTGACCGCACCGACTGCGAAGCGATACATAAATCTGCCGAAGCCCTTTACGTTGCATTGTCCGATTGTGTTGTTTGCCGTGAATTCGCCTTTTTCAAACGGCTTGTTTTCAATCATCTTTGCGCCGTACAACGCTTCGAATTGCTTGGTCGGGATTTCCTTTGCGTTTGCAATATCGTAATATGCAGGTGCGGACTTTGTGTAGTCGGGGATAGGCGCGTCGGGATTTTTGGACGTCACGTTGACGTGTCCTTCGAGTTTGATATCTCTTGAAGACGCTCCGACGAGTATTGCGAAGTCGCCGCTTTCGACGTGCCAGTCGTTTATTGCAACGTTGTAATATGCAAATGCGCGAGAGTCAAGCGTGACGGTGACGTCTTTTTCTTCGCCCGGGTTCAAAAATACCTTTTTGAAACCTTTAAGTTCTTTTTCGGGACGATAAAGTGTGCTTTCGGTGTCTTTGACGTAAACTTGAGCGATTTCCGCGCCTGCCACTTTGCCCGTGTTTTTGACTGTGAACGTGACGGTGAGCGGTTCGTCTTCGTTTATGTCGGTTGCGCCGAGACGGAGATTCGAATACTCAAACGTCGTGTAACTCAAACCGTAGCCGAACGGATATTTGACTTGCTTTTTCGCGCTGTCGTAATAACGATAGCCGACGTAAACGCTTTCGCGGTATTCAACGGTTCTCGGTCCCATACGGAAGTATTTCGCGCCGAGATAATCGTTTTCGTGCACGGGGAAGGTTTCGGCAAGTTTGCCCGACGGATTGACTTTGCCGTAAAGAAGATTGTAGGTTGCTTCGCCGCCTGCCTGTCCGCCGAGATAAACGTTGAGTATTGCTTTTACGTCTTTGTCCCAATCTCCGATTTCGACGGGTGAACCGCATGAGAGAACGACGATGACGTTTTTGTTGACTTTGAGAAGTTCTTTGACCAGCGTCACGTGAGACGACGGCATCTTGATGTGCGAGCGGTCGTAACCTTCCGACTCGAAAGCGTCCGTGAGACCGATGAACAGAACGACTGCGTCTTTGTTTTTCGCCGTCTTGACCGCTTTGTTTATAAGGTTTTTCTTGTAGCCTTCGCCTTTGAGCGTATAGCCGTCTGCATATTCGTATTTTTGTCCCGCATTGTCGAGGGCGTCAAGGAAAGTCGTGACTTTGTGGGGAAGAATATGGCTCGAGCCACCGCCTTGATAGCGGAGTTTCTTTGCAAGTTTGCCGATGACCGCAATCGATTGTTGTTTGTCAAGCGGAAGTGCGCCGTCGTTTTTGAGAAGCACCGCGCCGCCCTCTGCCGCGCGTCTTGCGATTGCGTTGTGTTCTTCTATGTCGTACGTTACGCCTTTGACTTCGCGCACGGTGTTCTCGTATGCGAATTTGATGAGACGAAGCACGACTCTGTCAAGGTCTTCTTCGGTTATAGTGCCGTTTTCGAGTGCTTTGTAAATGCTCTTGTCGTTGAGACCTTTACTCCCGGGCATTTCAAGATCAAGCCCTGCCTTTATACCTTCGCCGCGGTCGTTAACCGCGCCCCAGTCGCTCACGACGATACCCTTGAATCCCCATTCGTCACGGAGTACGTCGGTGAGAAAACGCTTGTGGTCGGAAAGGTATTTGCCGTTGAGACGATTGTATGAGCACATGACGGTCGTCGGTTGTTCCGTCTTGACGATATGCTCAAATGCAGGCATATAGATTTCACGCAACGTACGCTCGTCAACTATGGAGTCGATGCACATTCTGATATATTCTTGGTTGTTTGCAAGATAGTGCTTCAATGACGTGCCGACGTTCATCTTCTGCACGCCGTGCACCCATGCCGCGCCCATGCGACCTGCAAGGAAAGGATCTTCGGAGAAATACTCGAAGTTTCTTCCGCAAAGGGGACTGCGCTTGATGTTTACGCCGGGACCGAGCACGGTGGATACGCCGAGACTTTGCGCTTCAACCGCGATTGCCGATCCGACTTCTTCGATAAGGTTTTCGTCCCAACTCGAAGCGGTGGTGACTGCGCCGGGGAAGCAGGTTGCAGGCTCCGGCGTTTGCATGATGTTCACGCCACCCGACATCTTTTCTCTTCTGAGACCGACAGGACCGTCGCTCATGCGCACGGCGGGAATATCGACGTCGTCGCGCTTGACTGGTCGAGTGAGCCAGGTTGTCGAACCCGAACACATAGACACTTTTTCTTCGAGCGTGAGTTTTTGAAGAATGGCTTGATAATCTTTGTCGTTCATAATTTTCTCCTTTTGGGGATTGCCGACGCAAATCGGCGTTTATATGTTTGTTTTTATTTTATAAACCGGTTATTCTGTGATTTTGGCAAGTTTTTCCTTGTCTCGAACGGACAGCGGTATGTCTTCTTTGAGATAGGTTTCCCACACGTTTATACGGTCGTTTTCATCGATTTTTCGTACTGCTTTTGCAGGAACGCCCATCGCGACGTAGCCGTCCGGAATATCTCTCGTCACGACGCTGCCTGCGGCAATCACGCAGTTTTCGCCTATGGTAACTCCGCCGCAAATCGTCACGTTTGACGCAATCCACGTGCCTTTCTTTATCGTGACGGGTTTTGAAAATTCAAGGTCGTGATAGCCGTCGGGATAGTTTTGGTTTATGCGTTCGTCGGCTATGAGCGGGTGGCAGGGCGTTGCAATCGTGACGTTTGCACCAAGCCAAACACCGTCTTCGAGCGTAATCGGGGATATGTCGAGAAGAGTGCAACCGTAGTTGAAAAATATGTCGTTGCCAAGGTTAATGTTCACGCCGTATTCACAGTAGAACGGAGAAAACGCCCAAACGGATTTGCCTTTTGAAGACGGAACGAGTTTGTTGAAGATGCGCTGTTTTCTTTTCTGAAAAACTATGGAACATCTGTTGTATCTCTCGCATCTCCACATTCCGAGCGCGTGTTTGAGCATGATGTCTTTGCTCGTGGAATTGTAGAGTTTGCCTTCAACCATTCTGTTCCAGTCGGTGCGTTTTCCTTTTTTCATAATCTGTCCTTATTCGTTGTTTTGCGTTTCGTGCCTGGCATAGACAATTTATGGTTATTACAATTATATAATACATTTTATATTATAAGTAAGATAATTTATATCACGATTTAGTGCAAAATATCAATTTTCCGTTGTAAAATACAAAAAATGTGATATAATCGTTGTATGAGTGGTGCAAGAGACGAAAAACTTAATATCGAGATTTTGCCGAAGGATGTGGAAAATCCACGTTTTCAGCAGCGTGAAAGCGGACTCGTACACACACCGTACAGTCTCGAAGTTGCGTTTTACAATCTCATAAAAAGCGGTGACGTTGAAGGCGTTCACGGAGCGATAGGCCGTTTTATGGAAAACGCGCTGGTTGTCGGACGAATGAGCAACGACGCACTTCGTCAGGCTCAGTATTTTGCCGTAAGTTGCATAACTCTTGCCACAAGATACGCCGTGGAAGGCGGGCTTATGGAAGGGGAAGCCTACAATCTTTCCGACTCGTATATTCAGGCGATTGACAATATGACCGACGCCGCCGATATACTGCAATATCTCGTAGAGAAGGCGGTCGAAATCACGTCGCTTGTTTCCGCCAACAAAAAAAGGCTCGAATATCCGTCTTACGTTCGCAAAGCAATGAAGTACGTAAGTGCGCATCTTCACGAACGCATAAGATGCGAAGACGTTGCGGCGGCGTGCGGAGTCAGCGCGGATTATCTTTCGTCCGCATTCAAAAAAAACGTCGGAGAAAGCCTTTCAAGGTATGTTATGAAAGAAAAACTTGAAGAGAGCAAAACTCTTCTTGCAAAGGGCTACGAGTACGGAGAGATAGGTTATTATCTCGGATTTTGCTCGCAAACGCACTATATCGAGTGCTTTAAAAAAGAGTTCGGAACGACGCCGAAAAGATACGCAAAAAGCAATATGCCGATTTGAAAACGAAGAGAAATAATTTTACGCAAAATTGCAAAATCGGAAGTTTAGTCGTATAAAAGCTATGTGACAAATAGCGTTTTGCGCAAATGAAAGCGAAATACCGATTGTCCGTAAACTGTGTTTGCGGACGGTGATATATAAGTTGCAAATATAAAAGACAACCGTAACCGAACGCAAACAAATGCGTTTATATAAAGGAAGGTGTAAATGAAAAACGACGCGTGGGAGACGCTATTCAAAAAACATTACAACGAAGCGTTGTTGTACGTGTTTTCGTTTTGCCATAATCGCGCGCTTTCCGAAGACATAGTGCAAGAAGCGTACGTCAGAGCGTTAAGGTCGATAAACGAAGAAAAGGACGGCTTCAAATTCTGGCTGTTTAAGGTGTGCAGAAATTGCTATTTCGACTACCTTAGAAAACAGAAGAGAGTCGAAACTCTCGACAAAGATGTCGAAAGCCAAGAATTGTCGTTGGTCGACGACGTCATACAACAAGAAGAATACCGCGCACTGTACAAAGCAATATCTTTGCTTAAAGACAGTTACAAGGAAGCGGTCACGCTCTATTATTTCGACGGATTGAGCGTTAAGGAAGTCGCCGACATCATCGGCATAGGCGTTGACAACGTGAAGATTCAACTCTACCGTGCGCGCATGAAACTGAAAGAACTTTTGGAGAATGAAGTATGAATTTTGAAGACGCATTCAACAACTATAAAAACGGCACTGCCACCGAAGAAGAAAAGGCGTACGTAAAAGAACAAATCGGTCTCGCAAACGCGTTGCTTGACGGTGACGAAAAACGCGGAGCAAATTTTGTCGAAGCGGACGCGGAGACCGTGAAGAAAGCAAAGAAGAAATTTAAGTGGCAATACGTCGTCGTTCCGCTGTGTGCTTTTATCGGCACTCTTATGGCGATTGCCGCAATTCTCGGCGGAGTGTTCGGCTCTGCGGCGTCCTATGCAAAGAAACAGATAATGTTTGACAGAGCCGCTTGCTCGGAGATTGCAAAAGCCGAAGCGTTCAGATACCAACGGGACGGAAAACTTGCAACCACTGCGCAAAGCGCGGACGATTTCGTCGTGAAAGATACCGACGCCGAATTCAACTACAATTCTCACGATATTACGACGAGTTATTATACCTGCTACGTCAAGTTGTATTTCGAAGACGAAAAGGCGGCGTATATAGAAGTCGACACGAGAACGGGAGATGTGAAAAGAGTGGTCGTGAAGAAAAACGATTGACTAAGCCACGGACGATTTTTAAAATCGCAAATCTACTGTGAATCGTGAGAGAATAAGTCAAAACAGAGAAAGCGCGCACGCGCGCTTTTTCTTTTTGTGTCAAACAAATTTTTCCGCTTATTTTTATATTATCCTTGCATACAATATGAGTATGTGGTCGAACGTTATAAGCATGGACAAATGTTACGAAAGAGAATTGAGATACATTCTTAAAGAACTTGGGAAGATAAAAGACGTGTCGTATGCGCAGGAAGAGTCGCGCCTTAGAGAGTGGATATATCTTGCGTGCGCGTGCGAGAGTCGCGACGAGGTGGAAGAAAAAATCAACGGAATAATCGAAACCGTGTATCTCGCCTTTCTCAAAACCGCGTATTTAAAAGAGCGGA
>ERZ1024397.84-NODE-84-length-14563-cov-9.904398_pt1 | contig 14563 bp, 9 predicted proteins | sample MGYA00520786_ERZ1024397 | MGnify/ENA primary metagenome ERZ1024397 (study PRJEB33242, sample SAMEA3444275) | Homo sapiens | biome: Host associated; feature: Gastrointestinal tract; material: Stool | place: Uganda | collected 2011-01-01 ... | reverse complement strand
GATTCTTCCGCTTCCCGGGAAAAACTCTCCAAATCCTTTATCTATAACCATAACGTAACATCTTTTGTCACTTGTAAATGAAATTTTAAAATTAATAAGTGTAGTTTTCCTTGGTCTTTCCGGAAAATCCGTAAGAGGAATTTTTACAAGCTGTTTTTCCACTGTGTCAACCGGTGATAAAAACATTTCAAGTTCTTTTGCCTCATCAACAATAAGATTAAATGAACAATCTGCCCCATACCAGTTTACACCCGGTTTTACAAGCCTTAATATCTTTTCTTTTCCTCTCTCTATAATCTTTAATTCTATACCCGTTGTTATTCTCTCGTTACAGCACAAAACATAATTCTTAAGCATTGACCCTTCTGCCGTTCCCATTGCCTGATAACAGGCTCCTTTAACGTAGAGATTCTGCCCTGAAAATGCTCTTTTTCTGTCACATATAACCTTGAAAAAATCAGGTGCATTAAAACTGTCCCCAAAGCCTTTTCCCGTAAGATATACTGATGAAATTGTTTTCTTAAAAAACAGTCTTGAAGCTATCTCCGATAGCTTACCGTCAAGATATTCACAGGCTGTTTTATTCTCTGAGAGACTGTAAGGAACTTCTGATGAAAAATCTTCATCCTTTGTCATTATAAGATTCTGTCCCCTGAATGGAATAATGCTCATAAGCTTGTAAACCAGTCCGTCATCTCCATAATCAAATAATGCAACATCATTGGTCCAGAGTTCCTGTTTCTGGTTCATCGCATAATAAACAAAACTCTCTGTATGACTTGAAAATATAATATCATCTTTTGGAATGTTTAATCTGTTTAAAGCTTCTGAAAGGACGTTCAGCAAGGATATCTTAAAGTTATCCAATGTAATGCATATCTTCGCTATATTCTGAACTCCCGCTGCTATTTTTACCGCCTGGACAATCTCATTTAAAAATATACTTATAAGTTCAGCAGGCATATAACTCTCGTCGTCAACCATAACCGGATTTCTGTCCATAGCTTTCATTACAAGATTATCTACAATAACCGTATCCATAAGCATTGTGCTGTTTTTCGCTTCATCCCCTGCAAACCATTGGCTTTTTCCCACTGCTTTACTGATAACCGTAGGTATATAGTATCCGTTTTCAGGGCCTGAAAGTCCGAGTGAGACCGGTTCCTTTTCCTTATCGCTGTAATAACTTACCTGTGAATATTCATTTCCAAAATCAATTCCTACATATACAGGCTTCTTAATATTCATCCTTTATCTCCAAACTTACAACATAGTAAACATCTGTTCCGTAACTGCATTATTAACCGCATAGGAATGTACGAGAATCTTGAGTGCTTCCGGTTCGTGAGTATCCTGGCTTGCAATAATATCATTAAGCATTTCATATCGGCCTTCCGATTTCAAAGGCCTTATGCAGTTATTTGAAATGGTAACGCTGTCCGTTACATTCTTCTTTCCGTCTGTTTCCTCGGAAATGTAGTATTGCATTGTCTCACCATAAAACAAAACAAATTGCTTTACAAATATGCCTTCATACACCTGTTTCATATCTTCCGCAACATATTTTTTCTTATGTTCTTTGCTTTCATACATATAATGTATGACAACACGGCTTTTCGGGTCCGCCTTATATTCAATCATGGTTCTGTCCGAAATGTCATAAGGAAGATGTATCCATTTTTCAAAACTCTGGTAAAAAGGAAATACAATTCCTTTTCTGGCAAGGTAATAAAGATTTACGGATGCAAGCTCTTTTCTGTATTCGGTAAGCTTTTCCTGTGATGAGTAATACTTGAGCAATGCCATCTTACATACATCGGAAAGACTCTTTTCATTCTCAAACCAAGCTTCTATAAGTTCAAAAAGTTCCTCAGGCATACTGCACTCTTTTACAAAATACAGATACGAATTAAGGGAAAGATATGCCTTAACAATTCTGTCCTTCGGTCCTCTGCTGCAGTAATGTGAAAAAATATGGGTTGAAATATCTGTTATTTTTCCGGTAAACATCATCTGTGCCAGAATACGTTCTTCAAACTCAAACGTATCTTCTTCAATTTCTCCTGATGCTTTCCATATCTCAACCATCTTATCCGTTGCTCCATTATAGTATGCAATAAGATATTTAAGTATATTATCGTCATAGGTTCCCTGTGAAAAAGCAATGTATGCAATCTCAACAAGTCTCTTTTTCTCTTCTTCTACGCAGGAAATCTTCTTAGAGCACATTTTCATAAGACGCTTCGGAACAATATTCATGGCTGAATGATTTTTTAATAGTGCATACGCTTTATCATATTCACCCATGATAATTCTTATTTCAATAATTCTTACCGCATCTTTACCGGATAAATTATTCTCGTCTATGGTTTTAATAAAACTTTCAAAACCGTCTGCATCAAAACCATCATAATAGTATTCAATCACGCGGCTTATCAGTTTTTTGCGATATGGTTCGCTTATGCATCCATAACTTATTGTCTCTTTGATTTTTTCAATGGAATCCACTGACTGTTTAAGATATTTTAACATTCTGTCGCAATATCCTATCATGACGTTTTCCATATCCGGATTGAGTTCAAGACATCTCTTTACAATACTTTCATCATCAAATAGTGTTGTTATGGTATAATCTTTCCCGCCGTTAAATCTGTTTCCTCTGTTACTTACAAATGAAATCGATACATTATCGGTATATGTCTGTATAAAGGCCGTGTTTTTCAATACCGGAAATTCCGTTTCTCCTTTTATTTCCTTATGCCTTACAATTACCTTGGCATAATTCTTATTATTAACGGTCACACGCCTTATATGGAAAAGTTTTGCAACTGCTGCGGCATTATCCTTATTAATCATGTCAGGTTTAAGTAAATCCCTATATATGACCACAAGATTGTCATTAATATTCCCTGCCATAAGCTGTTCTTTTAAGAATAATTCCATCTGGGGCAGATATGTCCTGTAGGTCTGTGGATTATCCGTTTTGTTATTAATTATATCCGCATATAGATATGATTTCTTTATGTAATCAAGATCATTATTATATCCAAAATACATTGTAACCATTTTAGGCAGAGGCGACATATCCGTCTGGTTTCTGCTTGCCATATAATATTCAAAAAGCTGTGTAATTTTTATATCGGCTTCTATTCCGGCTTTATATATCGGAAGATACTTTTCTCCCACATAATTGTTCCTTACAAGTGTCCTGCAAAGACATTCAAGCACCTGGTTTGAAGTATCATTCTCCCATATAAGAAGCATTAGTTTTACAATTTGCGGTGTCTTATTACGGATAGCCGTTACAAGTGATAAAACCCGGTCCGTAAGTTTATCCTCAAGAAACTTATTCTTTGCCCCAAATAATAATACGTTCACTTCAAAGTTGTTTAAAACCCTTAAAAGTCCCGGATTCTGGTTAAATGTCCTGCACGCTTCAAGATACATCACAGGACTTTTACAATCCCTGTTAAACTGTTCTTTCATTCTGAGTAATTTAAGGCTTGGATTGCTCTCCAGTTCTTCATCGATAAACAAAAGAGTCCATAATATTCTCCAGTCATCATATTTATCGTAACATTCTTTTATCATTGAAGATGCTCTTTTTGAATATGCCCAGTCCCTGTTATACAGAGTATTTACATAAATAAAATAGCAGTAAAGTATGTATTCTTTTTCATTTTCAGCCGCAATATCGTCTTTGACGCTATCTATTATTGCTTTTGCTTTATCATCCTTTTTCTCTGCAATATATAATTGTGCCTTTGCAAGTTTATAAAATACATTGTCCTCATCTATTGAAAGTAAGGCTTCTATTACAATACCTGATTCGCGGATCCACTCACTCACATGAACAGCCCTTGTCCTGAATCTTATGTAAAGGGTAATAAGGTCATATATAAGTTTATGCTCTTTGGCTCTTGTTCTAGGCTTTGTAAACGGCTTTGATGCCACAATTGTAAGTGTCATAGATTTATTGATTGTCTCAAAGGTTATTCTGCCGTAATTATTGCCCCCGTGGAGTTTTGATGCATCAATGACATAAGAAAATTCATATTTGCTGCCTGTAAATACATCGGATTCAATATTTTTTCTTTCAATCCTTATAAACGGAGCATCAACATTCACTTTAACGTTGGTATATCCCCATGTATCCTTTTCAATGACAACGGTATCCTTAAAATTTTCTTCTATATCCCTGTATTCCCTGTTATAACATGATAATGTAATATCCGGTCTTTTTTTCTTACCTGCTGCTATAAGAAACTCTTCTATGTTATTTCTTACATCAATGCCTTTTTCAAAGTTATCATAAACACAACAAAGAGACAGATCTTTCATAAGAAATATATCTCTGAAATCATCTGCCTCAAACAGTGTTATTGCTTCCTCATTATCATCCTGTGCCAGTCTTGCAAACTGGTCAAGATTTCTGATTTCAAAATCTCCTGCTTCGTAACATCCGGCTTCTATCCTGAATGAATATGGTATTGTAAGTTCACCGCCGTTACTTACAATATAAAAGCAGTTATCAATTACTTCGCCGTCATCCGAGTCCGCACTTTCAACACAATAGTCAATATTAACCCTGCTTCCGATAAAAGAACTCTCTGCTATCCTTACCCTGTCGTCGCCACTGTATACAAGGCCTTTAAGTTCCCTTCCTTTTTCCTCGTAAATGCAGAAAGTTCCCTTGAATTCTTTATTTTTATCAACTATTGCAAATATATTATTTTCATCTGTAACAACCTTCTGGGGATCAAACTCAAATACCCCTCTGGCGTATCTGTTGATTTTCTCTTTCATGCGTACCCACCACTAAAATATAATCCATTATATTATACATTAAACAAGTGTTTTATACAATTATAAAATAATTCAAATACCATTTTCCGTCATGTTTTTTGAAGATAAGTCTGTAATTAAATGTCTCTTCTCCGGATTCTGACTTGCCTTCTTCATACTTATATATTTTTCCATAATAACTGCACGAGAACAGATTGTCGCCGTATGCAATATAATCCGTCACGCTCTGTTCCAGTATGTCAACGGTATCAGGAGTCCATCCCCATATAACAGATGCGAGAACATCTTTTATAAGCCTGTATGCGTCCGAATCGTACTCAATGTATGTTGCTGTTTCGTCAAATGACTTATGGTTATATATTGTAAGAATATATGAATCAATGGTATCAAAAACCCTCTGTTCTATGTCTTCCGGTGCTTTTGTGCCCTTTGAGCCTGTAAAATCGTATGTGTTTCCCTCAACAAAAGCCGTATAGGAATTTCCGTTACTATCTGTTGCTGTAATATTCCTGCTGCCGAACGTATCTTTTATGACATAAGTCTCAACAGCCGGAACACTTGCTCCAAGTGCCCTTGCCTTAGCTCTTATCGCATCATTATCCGTTGAATCAATTTTGTATTCGTCACCTACTGCCTGTCCGTTATATTTTAGCACCATACCTTCGTTTACGGTCACGGTGGTTGTCTCATAATCTATTTCATTGGTGTCAAATGCCATATCTCTTATTTTCCAGTCATGGAATCCGAAACTGTCGCTTTTGCCATCAGCCTTGAGTGATAAAACCGCAATCCTTGTATCTCCGGCATATACATCATACACCGGCATAACCGATGTATATTTATCATTTTTATCATACTTTGCACCGTCCGCCGCAACGCAGGCTGCAAAATATGCCGCATGATTTTCTTTCGGATTAATTCCTGTTTCAACGTTAATTCCGTAATTCTTCACATACCCCAGAATTTTTTCATAATCAAGATTATCTACAAATTCATTCATAAATTTGTCAGGACTATGCTTTGATTTTGAATTATCATAGCTTTCCTGATAATTTTTGAGCCTGCCCCATACTATAATGCATACAACAATAGTTGCAATACCAAGTATTGAAGCATATATACGAAGAAATCTTCTGAATTTTCTTTTTCCTGCACTTATTTTTTTCTTTTTGCCTGTACTCATATTATATTATGCCTCCGAATCCGGTTACTTTACTACTATGGCTGTAGGTACTCCTCTTGCGCCGTATATGGAAGAAATCTTGTTTTTGATTTCACCGTCATAATAAAGCACTGTGGAACCGCCGCCGTCAAGATTAGCCGCATTAACCGCACCAAAATCCAGCATTACGTTTATAAGGTCATTCATTGATGCACCAAGGCTGTGAGTCTGTCTTCCGTCAATTATGAGCAGTAAAACAGCACCATCGGCTCTCTGTCCTATTGCTGTTCTCGGATTAAGTCCGCCGCCCATTCCCGATACCTCAAGGGGTGTTCCGTTAAGGATAAGAAACGGTCCAAAAGAAACCGCATCCCTGATACCGCGATCAATGGCCTGTTGCCCGGTCATCTGTCCTATTACAAACACATTGTTGTTATCAAATCCTATAAGGTCATAACTTGAATTGACATTTCCGTATTTTAGCTGTCCTTCAGACATAACAATTCCAAGAGGTGTTCCTCCGTTTCCCACACCGCCTATATCTTCAAAACCACCTGCATTAATGGCAAGTGTTGCTCCGTATTTATCGCATATGGCGGGCACATTAATTCCTGCTTCTCCTTTATAATCTCCGGAAGTTCCCACAAATACTCTTGACGGGTCGGTAACAACTACCATTGTTCCCGCAAATGTAGAACCCGATACTTCATAAAAAAGCAGTCCGTCTTTTTCAAGATATGGAGTATGTCCGCTTTTATCAAGGTCATCCGTAACATCATTCTGATTATTTTTTTTATTAAAAACAATGAGTGACGTATCTGTTGTATCGGTTGTATCTGCCACTTTATTCCCTTCTTCAATTTTTCTTATGGTCGATTTGCTGACAACCATATTAGCTAAAAAACCGCCTGCGCTTGATTCTCTTACAGACAATACAAATAAATCCCTTGCTACTTTGGAAGGTCCATGGGTACACACCACCATTATAAGATATATGCATAAAATCATCATTCCCAGGGTTGTTCCTATAACAGCAAATATTCTTCCTATTATAGTTCTGACTTTTTTTGCTGTACCTGTTTTCTTTTTCTTCTTTCTAACAATGCTTTCTTCCATTCTTATTCCTCATTATCTTCCTCTGCTTCTTTTCTAATCCTGTATAGGTGTTTTTTAATTGTTTCTTCATATCCGTTATCAGACGGATAATAAAAAGTATTTCCCACAACCTCATCGGGAAGATACTGCTGCTTTACATAATGGTTTTTATAATCATGAGCATACAGATAACCTGTCCCCCTGTCAAGTTTTGCCGCATCTTTATAGTGGGCATCCTGCAGATACGGAGGAACCTGTGCAGTCCTATGTTTTGCCACATAATCCATTGCAAGGTCAATTCCGCGATATGCCGTATTGCTCTTGGGTGCTGTTGCAACATAGGTACATGCCTGTGCCAGTATTATCTGTGACTCAGGCATTCCTATTCTTTCCACCGCCAGAAATGCGGATACCGCCACCTGTATCGCACAAGGATCGGCATTGCCCACATCTTCACTGGCACATATACATATTCTTCTTGCTATAAACTTAGGGTCTTCTCCTGCATAAATCATTCTGGCAAGATAATAAAGTGCCGCATCCGGGTCTGACCCTCTCATACTTTTAATAAATGCAGATATGGTATCATAATGATTATCTCCGTCTTTATCATATCTTAAGACTCTTTTTTGTATACACTGTGATGCCACATCCAGAGTTATATGGATAATGCCGTCACTTCCAGCATCTGTTGTCATTATTCCGAGTTCAACGGCATTAAGTGCATTTCTTGCATCTCCATTTGACATATCAGCAAGAAATTCAGCCGCATCATCATCAATTACCGCATTGTAATTGCCCATGCCTCTTTTGGTATCATAAACGGCTGTCTTGATAATTGACAATATATCTTCTTTTTCCAATGGCTTAAGCTCAAAAACAACAGACCTTGATATCAAAGCCTTATTGACTTCAAAATAAGGATTTTCCGTAGTTGCTCCGATAAGTATAATTGTTCCGTCTTCCACATAAGGAAGAAGGTAATCCTGCTGTCCTTTATTAAAACGGTGTATCTCATCCACAAACAATATGGTCCTCTGACCCATGGAAGCCATGATGTCCTTTGCTCCGTTTACCACATCTTCCATATCCTTTTTTCCTGCAACCGTGGCATTTATCTGCCTGAAACTTGCGCTTGTGGTATTCGCAATAACCTTTGCAAGCGTTGTCTTTCCGGTTCCCGGAGGTCCGTAAAATATTATGGAACTTAATTTATCAGCCTTAATGGCTCTGTATAACAGTTTATCTTTTCCGATAATATGCTTCTGGCCCATAACCTCATCAAGCGTTTTAGGTCTCATCCTTGACGCAAGAGGTTCTTCCTTTGTCATATTATTTTCTCTCATATAATCAAACAAATCCATTTTTGTTCACCTCAACACTTAATTATATCATGAAATTAATATTTCATCTACCGTTACAAAAACAAATCCTTTATCCTTAAGTCTGTCAATAATTTCAAGTGCAGCTGCCACAGACGTATCGTATATGTCATGTAAAAGTATAATATCTCCGGATCTTACATTCTTAACTACATCCTCAACTATTCCGCCTACGTCTTTTCTTTTCCAGTCAAGCGGGTCAACATTCCAGAAAACCGGCTGCAAATCCACTTGAAAAAACATATCATTATTCCACTCGCCGCATGGCGGTCTTATATATTTTACCTTTTCACCCGTTATTTCCTCTATAATTTTATTGGTATTGTATATCTCCTCCAGTGCTTTTTCCTGTGGAATCTTTGTTAGAATAACATGGGTATATGTATGATTTCCTATAATGTGGCCCTCATCATGCATCCTTTTAACAATGTCTTCGTGTCCCTTAATATTTTCACCTACAAGAAAAAAAGTAGCCCTTACATTCCTTTCTTTAAGGCCGTCCAGAAGCATCATTGTGCTTTCTGCTCCCGGTCCGTCATCAAATGTAACAGCTACTGTTTTTTCATCATATACCGAAACGGATTTCATTTTAGTTTCCGTTTCTTTATCAATGGTCCCACATACAAAAAGAAATGCTATAAGACACGCAAGTATAAGCAATACCATACAGAATTTTTTCATAATAACCAAAAAATACTTTTTATTAATTTATATGCCGCCATTTCTGTCATGAGACTTAAAAACTTTCAAAATATCCTCATCATCCAGTGTGTCAACTTCCACATCGTCATCTTCTTTTTCACATTCAAATCGTGCTTTGCGCAGTTCTTCCTCTTCTTCACGTTCCTTTTTAAGTATCTCATCTATCCGGTTTTCCCTGTTATCCTTCTTTTCAAACTTCTTATACAGTATGAATTTGAGAATAAAAAGCAGTACCCCGGCAGCAAGAAATATGTAATGGAACGGTTCTTTATAAATTCCCACATTAATTACAAATATGTACACAGCCATATATGATGCCGCATCCGTAATCGCATATGCCATATATCTGTACATCTGTCTTCCTGAAAACTCTTCAAATGTCCTGTTAATCATAGGTTCAACAAAATCGCTTAAAACCACAGCTAAAAGAATCCATATTCCAAGTATCAGCTTATAATAAATTTCATTATTATGTCCCGATAGCGATTGGACAATGGCATATATTACAGCCACAATCATCATTGAATATACTATTATATCAAAAGAAACTTTCTTGTTTTTATCCATATCTTTACCTCCGGCTCCCTGAATTATAACATACAGACTTGTAAAAAAAAAGCCGGAATGATACATTATTATAAAACATAATGTTAAGGAGAATTGCAGATGAACCTTCCGGAAGATCCAATTATATTATTAAGCTATATAAATACCAAACTTCGTGACGAATGTAAAAGCCTTGACGGCTTCTGTGATAAATACGAAGTCGACAAGGCTTTAATCACTTCAAAACTTAAATCAGCCGGTTATATATATAACAAGGCCATTAATCAGTTTGTCTGACAGCTGTCAGTCCGTTTCCCGTATCATCGATGAGAATTGTATCTCCCGGTGCTACGGAATTCGCAAGAATTAATTTAGCGCAAAGGGTTTCTACTGTCTTTTGCAGATAACGTTTAAGAGGTCTTGCTCCGTATACAGGGTCATAACCTCCCGCTATTATTCCTGCTTTGGCACTGTCAGAAAGTTTTACTGTTATTTCTTTATCTTCAAGACGTGCATTAAGTTCTTTCATAAGAAGATTAATAATGTTACCTATATTGTCTTTTGTCAATGGCTTAAACATTATTATTTCATCAAGCCTGTTAAGAAATTCCGGTCTGAATGATGCTCTTAAATCATTCATAACAAGTTTTTCACATTCAGGCTTAATCTCACCGTTTTCACCAATACCATCAAGGAGGTACTGTGAACCTAAGTTAGATGTCAGGATAATAATGGTATTCTTAAAATCTACGGTACGTCCTTTTGAATCGGTTACACGTCCGTCATCAAGTACCTGTAAAAGTACGTTGAATACATCAGGATGTGCTTTTTCAATTTCATCAAAAAGAACAACTGAGTAAGGTTTTCTTCTTACTGCTTCCGTAAGCTGGCCGCCTTCCTCATAGCCTACATATCCCGGAGGCGCACCGATGAGTCTTGACACTGAATATTTCTCCATGTACTCACTCATATCAATTCTGACAATATTATTTTCATCATCAAAAAGGCTGGCCGCAAGCGTCTTTGCAAGTTCTGTTTTACCTACACCGGTAGGTCCGAGGAACAGGAATGAACCGATTGGCTTGCCGGGATCCTTAATTCCCGCTTTGGACCTCATAATAGCTTCCGTAACTTTTCTTACAGCCTCATCCTGTCCAACAACTCTCTTATGGAGTTCATCGCCCAGATTAAGAGTCTTATTACGTTCGCTTTCATTAAGTCTTGTAACAGGAATTCCTGTCCATTTTGATACAATCTTACCGATTTCATCTTCAGTTACACACTCATGCACAAGAGTAAGTTCTCTTTCTTTGACAATCTTTTCTTCCTCTGACAGTTGTTTCTGTAAGGCAGGGAGTTTGCCATACTGGAGTTCTGCAGCTTTTTCAAGATTATATTCTCTCTGTGCCTGCTGAATCTGTCCGTTGACGCTTTCAATCTCTTCACGGATCTTGCTCAACTTATCAACAGATGACTTCTCGCTTTCCCATTTTGCCTTGCCGGCATCAAGTTTTTCTTTATTTTCGGCAAGTTCTTCCTGTAACTCAAGAAGTCTCTTTTTACTGATTTCATCTGTTTCTTTCTTCAGTGCTGCCTCTTCAATTTCAAGCTGCATTACCTTTCTTGATAATTCATCAAGTTCGGCAGGCATGGAATCAAGCTCTGTTTTAATAAGTGCACATGCTTCATCAACAAGGTCAATAGCTTTATCAGGCAGGAATCTGTCAGAAATATATCTGTGTGAAAGTACAGCCGCTGCCACAAGTGCATTATCGGCTATCTTTACACCATGATATACCTCATACCTTTCCTTGATACCTCTTAAGATTGATATGGTATCTTCTACTGTTGGTTCATCAACCGTTACAGGCTGGAAACGTCTTTCAAGTGCAGGGTCTTTTTCTATATACATCCTGTATTCGTCAAGTGTCGTAGCACCTATACAATGAAGCTCACCTCTTGCAAGCATTGGCTTAAGCATATTGCCTGCATCCATTGCACCGTCTGTATTACCTGCACCGACTATTGTATGAAGTTCATCTATAAACAGGATAATCTGGCCGTCACTCTTCTTTACTTCATCAAGAACGGATTTAAGCCTTTCCTCAAATTCACCTCTATACTTGGCACCTGCAACAAGGGCTCCCATATCAAGGGAAAATACTGTCTTGTCTTTAAGTCCGTCCGGAACATCGCCTCTTACAATTCGCTGTGCAAGGCCTTCAACAACGGCTGTTTTACCTACACCGGGTTCACCTATAAGTACAGGATTATTCTTAGTCTTTCGAGAAAGAATTCTTATCACATTTCTTATCTCATTATCACGGCCTATTACAGGATCCATTTCCTGTTTTTTCGCCTTTTCTACAAGATCCACACCGTATTTTTCAAGTGTATCATAAGTTGCTTCCGGATTATCCGTTGTTACTGACTTATCGCCTCTTATGCCCTGTAAAACCTGAAGCACACGCTCTCTTGTAATATTATATTTTGCAAATAACCGGGCTACCTCATTATTAGGATACTTAATCAAAGTAAGGAAAAGGTGTTCTACAGATACGAAATTGTCACCCATTGCCTTAGCTTCGTCTTCTGCGCAAAGGAGAACCTTATTAAGAGCCTGGCTTATCCTTATCTGGACATCTCCTGATACCTTAGGCTTCTTATCTACAATCTTTTCGCAATCTGCAATATACGCTTTCTCATCTATATCCATTTTACGGATCAGACTAAGTATAAGACTATCTTCAATTCTGACAAGGGCATATGCAAGATGTTCGTTGTCTATCTCTGAATTAGAAAATTCATACGCAAGCTTCTCACATTCCTGTACTGCTTCAACTGATTTCTGAGTAAATTTCTGAATATTCATAACAACACTTCCTTTCTAGTGTTCTATATGTTGTAGAACAATTTCTATGTTGGTATAGTATCACGTTTAATTAGCACTGTCAATAGGTGAGTGCTAATTTTTTTATTTTTAATTTAACAACCTGTTTATACCAGCATATATTATACTAAAAAATCTTAAGGAGCATTCCATGCCTATATTTTACAACCAGGCTACGTTAACCTACAACAATAAAACAGCAAATTCCAATGTTGTAACCGGAGAGCTGCTTGAAGTCCTTACAATTACCAAAACTGCATTAAATTCCAACTACGAACCGGGAGACAACGTAACCTATGTTATCAATATAGTTAATTCCGGCACAGCAGCATTGACGGGACTTACTCTTAAAGATGACCTTGGTGCTTATACCCTTGATGCCAATACACTCGTTCCGCTGACATACGTTGAAGATACCATCCAGTATTTTATCAATGGGGTGAGTCAGGCTTCCCCTGTTGTTACAATCGCAGGAGGCTTATCTGTTACAGGTCTTTCCGTACCTGCAGGAGGCAACACAACCCTGTTATACGAAACAAAGGTAAATGATTATGCAAATCCTACGGCATTGAGTACAATAACCAATACTGCAAATCTTTCGGGAGATTCCTTATATAACGATTTATCTGCTTCTGCCACAATTACTGCTGCAGCTGCAACCAATTTAAGCATCTCCAAGTCAGTATGCCCCGACAGTGTTGTTGAAAATGGTCAGCTGACTTATACTTTTGTAATCCAGAATACCGGCTCTTTAGCAGCACAGGCCAGTGATAACGTTGTAATCAGTGATACATTTGATCCTATCCTTAACCCTATTACCGTAACATTCGATAATGTTACGTGGACGGTAGGAACAAATTACAGCTATGACACTACAACCGGTGTATTTAACACCATAGCCGGTCAGATAACCGTTCCTGCCGCAACCTATACACAAAATCCTGCTACAGGAATATGGACTCTTACTCCGGGTGTAAGCGTTCTTAAAGTCACGGGAACCGTATAAAAAATTGAGCTATGGTACCCATCATAACGTACCATAGCTCTTATTCTTTACTTTGTATTAAACTGTCAGAACCTTTCTGAAATCATTTCGCTGATTTTTGTCTTATCAACATCAAGTGCAAAAGCAAGTTCGCCAAAAAGCTGTTCTTCTGCCTGACGGAAATATTTCTCATCAACAACAGTAACTTTCTTTCCTTCACTTATTCTCTTACATTTTCTGTTATATATGGTCTTAATCATTGAAGCAAGCTTTTCACAATTACATCCTAACAAAGTCTGCTTATAGCAGTTTTCCCTGTCTCTTTCATCTGCTACAACAGTCTCTTCAAGATCAGGAAATATATCTATCAGTTCCTTTGCATCTTCTCTGGAGATAACCTCTCTCATTACTATTCTGCCGTTTTCAACAGGGGCATATATTATTTCCTCTTTATTGTAAACGGGTACCAATGTATAATATATCCTGTCATTATTTATAAGTGACAAAGTTCCTATCCCTTTAACCGAACATACACCATTCTTACCATATACAACCAAATCATTAATTTGAAACATATCATTCACTTCCTATTTATATTAATAATACCCATTTTTGAAAAAAATTTCCAGTCATTTTAATTATTAACATAAATTTTCGTGATTATAACTAAAAACACCCATTATAATTTTTGTGCATTTTTACTGTTCTTATTATTTAATTTATCAACATATTTCTTAGTCTCAAATGCCGCAACCGAACTTAATGCTACCAAGGCTATCAGATTCGGGATTGCCATAAGTCCGTTAAATATATCGGCAATTGTCCATACTGCTTTAATTGTCATAAATGGACCGAAAAATACGCAGGTAATATATAATATCCTATATCCTTTTACAATATGTAATCTGCCTTTAGTAAGATACTCAAGACATCTTTCACTGTAATAGTTCCAGCCGAGTATTGTAGTGAATGCAAAAAATACAAGACATACCATC
>ERZ1024397.83-NODE-83-length-14748-cov-21.991765_pt1 | contig 14748 bp, 12 predicted proteins | sample MGYA00520786_ERZ1024397 | MGnify/ENA primary metagenome ERZ1024397 (study PRJEB33242, sample SAMEA3444275) | Homo sapiens | biome: Host associated; feature: Gastrointestinal tract; material: Stool | place: Uganda | collected 2011-01-01 ... | reverse complement strand
AGCCGCATTAGGCTTTTGTTCTGCTAACCGCGCCGAAAATCTTTGCTATCAGTTCTCGCGCGGACAAAAATTCCTGCCGCAATTATTCATTGTTAATTATTCATTATTCATTAAAAAAGCACGGTCAAAGCCGTGCTTTTTTGTTAGCAGTTGAAATTGCTTTTTCTTTTCGGAACGACGGGAGTGCCGTCTTTTTTCTTGCGGATAAGGGGTATATAGACGTCAAACACCGTGCCTTTGTCTTCTATGCCGTGGCATTCTATCGTGCCGTCATGCGCTTTTACGGTTGCCGCCGCGATTGAAAGACCCAGTCCGAAACTTTGGTTGTCGGGATTTTGTCTTGCGCCGTCTGTGCGATAGAAGCGGTCGAAAACGTGTTTTGCATCTTCTTTTGAGATACATTCGCCCGTATTCATAACAGAAAGATGCGCTTTTTTGTTTTCCACGCAAAGTTTCAATCCGACCTTTCCTTTTTCTCCCGAATATTTGATTGCGTTGTCAAGCAAAATTATCACGAGACGTTCGAGCGAGTTTTGCTCGCCGTAGAGATTGACAAACGGCTGAATCTCGGTGATGAGTTTCACGTCCTTTTCAAAGCAAGTTGCTTCAAAGCTCAGGCACGCGCCTTCCACAATGGAGCTGAAATCCACTTCTTGCTTGGGCAGTTCGCTCTGTTCGAGCTTGCTAAGTTCCAACATGCTGTTGATAAGGTCTTTCATGCGCACGAGTTGCGCGGTGATGGAATCAATCCATTTTTGGTTGTCCGCAACCGTTGAATGCGGCTCGCTCTTGATGACGGACAGGTTTGTGCCGATGATTGTCAAGGGCGTTTTGAGCTCGTGCGAAGCGTTGGCGATAAGGTCGCGCTGTTTGGTCATTGCGGTTGCGACGGGGTGGAGCAGTCTTGCGGACGAGAGCAATGAAAGCAAGGCGACGAACACCACCGAGCAACAATATAGCAATGCAACCATAACCGCCGTGTTTGACAGTTGTTTGTGGTATGACGTGCGGTCTATCAGCGCAAAGAGAGTGCCGTGCTCATACTCCTTGCTTGCCACGACAAAGTAGCGGTTGCCCACCTTGAATTTGCCGTCCTTGACCGCCAAAGATTGTGACACGATTTCTTCGGCGTCTTCTTTGGAATATATGTTCAGGTTGCCGATTATCTCAAATTGACCGCTGTCATACTTGCATATGAAGACGCACTTCAAATCGTTTGGCACGCCTTCGTTGTAGTTTTGCGGATCGGCAAGAGCCTTGTCGAGATTGTTGCGGATAAAAATGTCGTTCGAGCCGTACACAACACCGAAAAGACCGCCCAGCACGATAAGTAGAAAAATGGCGGAGATGAGCGTCGAAGTGACGGTGTATTCAATGCGTTGTTTGCGAATGATATCCATTAGTGTTGCTCCGATCGACAGTTTATATCACAAAAGTGTGGCTTTAAGTGCCGATTGTGAATTGTAAATAAAAAAGCGCGACTTTCGTCGCGCCGTGTTTTACGCTTTGGGTTGGCTGAGACGATACCCGACGCCGCGCACTGATTCTATTGTGAAATCCGCGTCAAGGTGTGTGAGTTTTTTGCGAAGGAAAGACATATACACTTCAAGGTTGTTGGACTCGAATTCGCTGTTGAGTCCCCATGCTTTGAGTATAAGATTTTCTTTTGTGGCAACGAAGTTGGGGTATTCGAAAAGGTATCTCAAAAGTTCAAATTCTTTGCCGGTCAGATTGATAGAGCCTTTCTGCGTCGAGAGCGTGAAAGTGGTGAGATCGAGCGAAGCGTTCTGATATTCGAGTTTGTTGTCCGAAAGGAGTTTTCCGCGTCTTCTGAGCACCGCGCGTATACGGGCGGAGAGTTCGTTGAAAGAGAAGGGCTTTGACACGTAATCGTCCGCGCCTTTGTCGAGTCCTTCGATTTTGTCTCTTTCGTCGGTGAGTGCAGTGAGCATAATGACCGGTGTTTCGAGTTTTCTCGCCCGCATTTTTGCAAGCACTTCAAAACCGTTGAGTTTTGGCATCATAACGTCGAGAAGCACTATATCGTACATTCCCGTCGATGCAAAATTGAGTCCGTCGGCACCGTCGTAAACGCAATCCACGTCGTAGCCGTCTTTCATCAGCATTTGAGCGAGTGCTCTGGACAATTCTTTTTCGTCTTCAACAAGTAGTATTCTCATTGTGGTCTCCTGAAAGAAATTGCGTTTCCTTACAATTTGATTATTATTATACTACTTTCGTCGTCTTAAAACAATATTAAAAACGGACGTTTTCAAAACTATTTCAATAAAATCCGCTCTTGAATTGTATATATTATAAGTTAAAATATACCATTATCGCGCGCCCGTATTGCTAAAACGTTTATTTGATGTTATAATCATATATCCAAATAGGAAATATGCGGAAGCGAAAACTAGCATAGCGGGTGTTTGCGCATAGTCGGAACAACTAAAGAGAGACGGCTTTGACGAAAAGAACGAGAACAATTTCAATCATTGCAATCTGCGCGCTCGTCGCGCTTTTCGTCGTTGCACTCGTATCTCCCGAAGCGGTTGCTTCTTCTGAAGAAAAGCCGCATTTCGTCGCAAAGACCGACGACGGCGTAAACTGGGATTTGTATCTTGACGGGGTGAAACTCGATTACGCATCGGCAAGCGGCAGGTTTATCGATTACAACAATCCGAATGCGGTTTCCGTAAAATTTTTCAAGGCAATCGAGCAAGAACTCGTGTCCCGCGGCATAATCGACGCGGCGCACGGCAATCTCACCGAATATTACGACATAGAGTTTCAACTTCCTTTGATTTCGCAGCCTACGATTGACAAAACGTCTGCGGAATACTCGACGTCGAGCGGTATCGCGGTGAGCGCGGATTATGCCGCGGTGATAAGCGTGAGCGCAACTCGTTTGCAATATAAAGCCGTTCAAAGCGAAGGATATTCCGACTTATACGCTCAGTCGGCAGGCAGCGGATTGCTGTTTGCGGGAGTTGGCGTCGGAGAATACGACGTGAGATACGCCGTGACCGAAACTTTTGAATTTGACGGAGCGACGCGCGTTGCGATTAGATACAGTGAGCCCGTTCGTTGTTCGGTGACCAAAGCAACGCTCGAAAGGCCGATTTTTCAGGATTTGACGATTGTATACGGCGACAGCGTGAGCAAAATCGCAAGCAATCTCAAAAGTCTTGTTACGGATGAAAAAATGATAGCCGACGGCGGAGAATTTCTGCCGAGCGTAAAGCAAACGGACGAAGCCTTTGCAAACGTCACGAACGTTGCAGATTTTACGCTTCCTGCAAGCGACAGACAATATACTTTGCTCTTCGATTATATCGCCGGCAGCGCAAACTATGAGAACGTAGAAAACGTTCAAGTCAAAGTATCCGTCGGAAAACGAGACGTATACGTTTATATTTCCGATGCATTTTCGCTTGTCGGGGAAGAACTCGTTCCGCTTGAAAACGTTGAATTTTACGTTGACGAGTCGAGACTTGCCGCAGGTGACGACGTTGCGAGCGTAGGGGTGACTTTGTACTATTCCGACGATGTGAACAAAGACGTTGCGAGCAATGCGTACAGAATTTACGCAACTTGCTCAAATCAAAATTATACGGCGGTCAGTCGCAATATGAACAGCACTTTCGTAGACGGCGGAAGATACGTCGTTTATCCAAAGGAAGTAGCAATTTCCGCGCCCGACGGCAGAACGTTTATTGTGTCGAGTGACGAAGGTTTTGCAAATTTCAAGACTGCAAGAGTGGAAGCCGTATCTGTTGAAGACGTGAAGTCTTATGACGGGGCGCAGGCAATTTGCGCATACAGAATAGTTCTCACCGACAATTACGGCAACGTAGTTGAGCCCGAAGAACCTTACTTTGTCGCATGGGCGTCAAATCCCGACAGCGCGAAATGGCTTGCCGTCGAAGGCGAAAACGCTTTGCTCGATATAGAGAGCGTTGGCGGAGTTTTGAAGTTCGACAGGGCGGAAAACGTGATAGCGTTTTACGGAGAACCGCCCGTAGAAAGTTTTGAGTGGACAAGTGCTACGATTGCGCTTCTTACGATCGCTTGCACGCTTGCGTGCGCCACTGTCGCGCTTGTTTCGGTGCTTATTTTGAAAAGGAGATTTCTGAAATGAGCGGCGTCGTTTTTCAAAATATAATTGCGGTTGCAAACGTAAGTCAAGACCTTGTTTTCGCACTGCTTTGCGCACTCGTCGGAGTGTTTTCCGTGTGCGTAGTCACGCTTTCCGTTGTGCTTGCAAAAAGAGTGAACGGAGACAGGAAAAGGCTTGAACGATACGTTTACGAGCGCAAAACGCCCGATAAAACCTACGTTTGTGAAAACAGCTCAAATAGCGAATGCGTTGAAAGTGCCGTGAATAAGAAAGCGCGTCACGGCAAAAAGAACAAAAGTCAAAGAAGACAAGGAAGTGACGTCAAATGAAAGACCGCGTTAAAAAATCGATAATACTTATTGCCGTGGGTATAGTGATAAACGTGGCTCTTGCGATAATAAAAATGTACGTCGGGCTTAGTTCAAACAGCCTTTGCATAATGCTTGACGCCACCAACAGTTTGCTCGACATCATCACTTGCATAGTTACGCTTGCGTTCTTTATAGCGTTGCTTGTGCCGAGAAACGAAAAAGCACCGTACGGCTATGGCAGGGGCGAATATCTTGCGGGATTTATCGTGTCGGTCGTTGCCGTCGTGGTGGGCGGGTTGTTCTTTATCCGCTCTCTCAATCGTATGGCTATGCCCGAACCCGTGTGGTTCAGTTGGGAAAACTGCGTACTTATCATATCCACGCTTCCCGTAAAACTCGGCGTTGGGCTGCTTTATTATTTTGCAAACAGAAAAATCAAATCGTCCGCGATAAAGGCGATTATGCTTGACAGTTTTCTCGATATAGGCGTGACGACGACGAGCGTCGTTTCGTTTGCCGTATCGAGCAGAGTCAACTATGCGGTGGACGCAATATTCGGCATTGTCGTGAGCGTGTTCATCATCGTCGTTGCGATAAAAATGGTCGTTGACAACGTAAAAGCAATCGTAGTCGGAGACGGCGCGCAAGACGAGAGAAAAGCAATTGCGAGCGCGTGCGAAGAACACGGTGCAACCGTCAAAAAAGTCGTTTTGCACGATTACGGTTTCGGCACGAAAGTCGGAGACGTGTTCATAAGTTGCTACGGAGAAGATTTGCCCGTAGTGCTTCACGACGAAGTTGCCGAAGCGTGCGGCGCGGACGTGACGTTTATAAGAGTGACGGACAACGACGAGCAAGTCGAAAACGGGGAAAACGAAGAGCGAAACGCCGACAAAACCGATGCAACGCAGAACTGATTTAACCAAATCTATGAACAATCGGACTGTACAACGGATATTTTCCGTGCTACAATAAATACGTTATAACAAACGATAGCAAAACAAGGAGAAAAATCATGAGCGACGAAATCAAGAACGAAATCGCCACCGAGCAAGACGAAACCGTGCAAAACACGGACGAAACGCTCGAAAAAGAAGGCATCCTTTCCGATCAGGAAGAGAAGAAAGCGCAAAAGAAAGGCAAAAAAGCAAAAAAGCAACTCACTCCCGAACAAAAGAAAAAGCGCACGATAAAAGCGCTTATCATCACGGGCAGCATAGTGCTTGCAATAGTCATCTTCTTCAGTGGCTGCGCAATCGCAACCACCGTCGGAACGAACGCTCTCATAAAACAAGCAACGAGTTACGAAAAGGTGGAATACACCGAGCATACGCAACTTGCACCCGTCAAGCCTGAAGACAGCGACACGGGATACTGGACGTTCACCAAAGAAGACGGCAGAGACTTCAAGGTCTTGCAGTTCACCGACGTACATATCGGCGGCGGCAGTTTCTCTCAACAGAAAGACGCATGGGCAATGAACGCTGTTGCAACCATGATAAGACAAGAACAACCCGACCTTGTCGTTGTCACCGGCGACATCGCATACCCGGTTCCTTTCCAGGCAGGTACGTTCAACAACCTTAACGCAACCAAGATTTTCTCAAATATGATGGAAACTCTCGGCGTGTACTGGACGTTTGCTTTCGGCAACCACGACACAGAACTTTACAGCCTTTACGGCCGTGACGAAATCTGCGACTACTACGAAGGCGCAGGCTTCAAGTATTGCTTGTTCCGTCGCGGATTCTGCGATGAAAAAGACTACATCGGTGACGACGCACGCGGCTTCGGCAACGACATGATAGTCGTGAAGAACAGCGACGGTTCTATCAATCAGACCGTAGTGACCTTCGATAGCCACAGTTACACCGACGGCGACTATTTCGGAATCGCATGGAAATACGACAACATCCATCAATGCCAAATCGACTGGTACGCAACCAAGATTTTCTCAAATATGATGGAAACTCTCGGCGTGTACTGGACGTTTGCTTTCGGCAACCACGACACAGAACTTTACAGCCTTTACGGCCGTGACGAAATCTGCGACTACTACGAAGGCGCAGGCTTCAAGTATTGCTTGTTCCGTCGCGGATTCTGCGATGAAAAAGACTACATCGGTGACGACGCACGCGGCTTCGGCAACGACATGATAGTCGTGAAGAACAGCGACGGTTCTATCAATCAGACCGTAGTGACCTTCGATAGCCACAGTTACACCGACGGCGACTATTTCGGAATCGCATGGAAATACGACAACATCCATCAATGCCAAATCGACTGGTACGCAACCGAAATCGAGAGACTTTCCGCTCTCAACGGCGGAAATCCCGTCAACAACGTAGCGTTCTTCCACATTCCGCTTGCAGAGTACCGCAGCGCATGGGCAAACGTTATCGACAGCGGTGAAGAAATGACGCAAGGAAAAATCGTCACAACCGAGCGCGGAACAACCGAGTTCGTTTACGGTAAGATGGGTGAGTCCGACAAGAAGAAAAACGGCGTCCGCACATACGGCGTATTCTGCGGCAGCGGCACCGATACGTTGTTTGAAACGGGTCTCACGCACTACATGCAAGGCATCTTCTGCGGACACGACCACTACAACAACTTCTCCGTCAAATTCACGCCTGCCGGCGCAGACCGTTCAATCCGTCTCACCTACGGCATGTCCATAGACTATCTCGCATACGCAGGCATCTACAAAGTCCACTCTCAACGCGGATGCACGCGCATCGAGTTTAAGAGCGACAATTCGTTCGATTGCGTGGCATTGAATTATTATGCGGACTTTGGCGTCGCCCACGAGCGCGACTAAAAAACGGCACTATTGAGCGAATAGCTTTGGCAAAGCCCCTTGCCCATCAACTCATGTACTACATGTACATTAGGGTTGCTGTTCAAGGGGCTTTTTCGCGCTCTTCATCTCAATATTGCCGTTTTTCAATTTAACTTCGTCAGGCACGGCTTGCCCCAAAATCACGTACTACTTGTACGTTGGGTTTTGTTTCAAGTCGTGCCTTTCTTGTTATGCATCCGAACAAAAGCCGTCATTGCGGCAACGGCATCGCTTGAACGTAAGCAAAGCCGAGAGCCGCATTAGGCTTATTGTTCTGCTAACCGCGCCGAAAATCCTTGCTATCAGTTCTATCACGGACGAAAACTCCCGCCGCAATTTCGCAAGATTGTCGGCTTGGTATTTTAAGCGGTAAAATTCAAAATGTTCCGTGTTATGTTGAGCCTGCCGAAACATCCAGCCGTAAGGCGCATATCTTGCTTATTCTTTTCGCTACGCTAGATCCTTCGACTACGCTCAGGATGACAGCTTGGGTGGGACACCCACACCCGATTATAATAATCGAAAAGCGTATAATTTTTCCGTGTCATCCTGAGCGTAGTCGAAGGATCTCGTGGAAACGAAACGTCACTATATATGCGTCATTTTACATCATTCCGCTACAGCGAGATTGCCACGCTAACGCTTGCAATGACAGAAATGTTCACTTATGTCGGGTTTGTGGTTTAAGATACAAATTTTGCGGCGGTGATGCATTATTCAAGTTTTGATTTTTCGCTCTTGTATTGCGTGGAAAAGTTTGATACAATATACGATATGGAACAAGGTGAGAAAATTATTGTAGATATTTACGATTTCGACAAGACGGCGATTCCATACGACAGCGCGCTTCATTACTGGTACTGGAGCATGCTCCATTGCCCGTGGACGCTTGTGCTTTTGCCGTTTCAACTTTTCTGGGGCTTCTTGATGGTGACCAAGATTCTGCCCGTGCCTATATTCAAAAAAATCGCATTCAATTTTGTCAAGCTCGTCAACACCGAGAAGACGGTGAAGAAGTACTGGGACAAGCACGAAAAGGACATTTATGACTTTTTCAAGCCCGAAAATCGTGATCCGTCAAGAAAAACCGTGCTTATCAGCGCAAGCCCCGATTTTCTTATCGAAGAGATTGCAAGGCGCATGAAGATCGACTATTGCATTGCAAGTCCGCACAGCAAAGACAACGGACACTTGCTTGGCAAAGTGTGCCGCAAAGAAGAGAAGGTGCGCAGATTGAACGAGATATTGCCCGATGTGGAAGTGGAGAACGTATTTAGCGACAGTCTCGACCATGACAGATACATATTCGCCCTTGGCAAGCATTGTTATCTTGCCAACAAAGGCAAACTCACCGAGATTGATTTCAACAAAGAAATCGCCGCCTTCGACGTAAAAAAGAAAAAGAAAAAACAATAAACATTGCCACCTTGATTGGCAATCGCAACAAACCAAAAAAAACAAAAAGAAAAGCCTGCTATGCGCAGGCTTTTTGTGTGTAATAAATGTAGTATCTTGGCAAAATCTTTGTCTTATATCTCGCGGACGTATTCGTCGCTCGGAAGTTTCTTGACGGAAAGTCTTGCTATGAGAAGTTTGAAGAAATCTGTGATTTCAACGAACGGATCGTGTCCGCCGAATGCGCGGCATTTGTTTTCGGGCAGGTCGATTTCAACGGCGAACGTCATAATAAGAAGCATAATAAAGAACGTCGGGCCGAAGAAGTTCGTGTCTATCATTCCGTAGGCGTCAAACAAGATTGTGCCGCAAAGAAGCATGATAGCGGCAGGATTTTTGCGGCTTGCAAGGAAAGTGCGATAGCGGAAGAAATAGAAGAATGCAAAGCCGATGACGCCCGTTATGCCCATAGTTGCAAGGATTTGCAGAGCGGTGGAGTGATACCAGTACGGTGTGTAGTTGTTGTGAGCCATACCCCCGAGATGATAGTCCCAACCGGAACCGAAAATCGGCCATTTTTTGAAGACTTCGATTGCTTCGGGATAAAGCATTTCCACTCTGCCGCTGCTGTCGAGACCTTTGTTGAGAATGGTTGTCAATATTTTGCTTACGTACTCGCCGTAGTATGCGCCGACGAAAATAATCGCCGCAAACAGCATGCCGAGCGTCACGCCGAAAAGCACCTTGTTTTCGGATTTTGCCATGACGTACAGGCACATAGCGGGCATTGCGATTGTGGTGAATAAAATTGCGCCGCGGCAACCCGTCGAAATGATAAATATGTATTCGAGTGTTGCCATTATCGCAAAAAGCGGCGTCGCTTTGTTTTTCTTTATACAGAAGTAAAGAGTGGCGGGTATCGTCATACTCAACGTCGGAGCGACGTTGTTCGGACCTGCCCAGCCGAGAGCGACGTTTTTCATCATCATGGCGTTTATGACTTCGTCGAAATTGTCGAACGACGAGAAGTAAACTATCATTTGAGCGCATATCACCACGCCCATTGCAAACAGCACTTTGAGAATGTATTCCGCCATGCCTTTTCTGTCCTTTTCATCCTGAGTTACGACGAAGAACGAGTACGACGTACCTGCAACGAGCACGAGTGCGAGAGCCGCCAGAATGGCGAGCACGTTTTCCGTGGGAGTACCTGCGCCGCCGAGTGCAAACGGGATTGCGAGTGCCAGAAGCGAGCAATGGAAACCTTTGATTTTCTTGGGAGAGAGAAGGGATAGCGAACGCTTGTATCTTATGAGATTGAACAGTGCGCCCACAAGCAAAACTATCACGAGAAAAAGAAGCCACGCGTAATCGTCGAGACGGTGACGGTTGGAGCGGATTATCAGTGTGAACATCATCGCCACACACAACACTTGTTTCGTGCCTTTCCCGAAGAAAAGCGGAAGTATCGCAACGAGAGCAAGCACCGCAAGCATAGGTGCCCAAACGTCGAAGCACCAACCTATCAGTATCATGACGGCGGCAAACAAAATGAAATAGTCCGATTGAATGAAACGATTTATAACATTCAAAGTTTTTTGAAATTTTTCTTTCATGATTTATGTCTTCTGTATATTTTCTCCCCTTTCGGTGAAACAAGTATACCACTTTTACCTGCGCGTGTCAACGCGCGACGCGCGCATACGAATATGGTATGTCCGACGTTGACAAAACGTGCTTTAATTGCTACAATTATTCATGAAATACACAGGCGAAAAACGCGTGCAGTTTTTGCGTGCGCATTCGCAACGGAGAACGGATTATGAGATTTTCAACAACGCTTGCACCTTGCAACGAAGCCAACGTTTCGGTGTACGACGACGTGAGAATAAGCGTGCTTTCGGACAGAATCATACGCGTCGAAAAAGGCGCGTTTACGGACAATAAAACGCAGATGGTTTCTTGCAGAAACTTCGCAAATCCGCATTTTACAGTGCAAAAAGCGCAGGATAAAGTGTTGATTTTGACGGATAAGTATTATTTTTGCGTTGACCTTGATTCGCTCAACGTATATGTAAAAACTCCCGAAGAAAAGGACTGGAGAAAGGCGAGCAATTCTCAAAATCTCGGAGGCACGGCTCGCACGCTCGACGGCACGTTCGGTGTGCTTTTCGGATGGAAAAGAATAAGGGAAGCGAAGGACCATTTCTGTCTTTCTCACATAAGAAAAGGTTTGTTTGCAAAAAACGGAGTCAGTGAAATCGATGACGTCAAATCCGTTTTGCTTATGGAAGACGGCTCGGTGAAACAAAGAGAGAAGACGTATGCCGACAAATACGTTTTTGTGTTCGAAGACGATTATCTCGGCGGACTTAAAGAGTTTTATTCGCTTTGCGGATATACGCCGCTTCTTCCCAAATATGCGCTCGGAAACTGGTGGTCTCGCTATCACGCCTACACGCAGGACGAATATATCGCGCTTATGGACGAGTTTGCAAAAAAGGACGTTCCGCTCACGGTTGCGACGGTGGATATGGACTGGCATATCGTCAAAAACGCGCCAAAGGACGCAGACTACAAGTCTTTTCAGGGCGTAGGTTGGACGGGATACACGTTTGAAAAAGAGTTGTTCCCCGATCACAAAAAATTCCTTGCGGATTTGAAAGAGAGAGACCTTGCGGTGACAATGAATCTGCACCCGCGCGACGGTGTGCGCTATTTTGAAGAGCAATATCCCGAAATGGCGAAAGCGTGCGGCATAGATCCTACAACCAAGAAAACAGTCGAGTTCGATTTGACGGATGAGAAGTTTTTGAACGCGTATTTTGATATTCTACATCATCCGTACGAAAAAGAAGGCGTCGATTTTTGGTGGATAGACTGGCAGCAAGGCACGAAATCGAAGATGAAGAATCTTGATCCGCTTTGGCTTCTCAACCATTATCACACGCTGGACATTTGCAGGGACGGCAAAGACGGCATAATTCTGTCAAGATATTCGGGGCTCGGCTCGCATCGCTATCCGCTCGGTTTTTCGGGAGATACCGTCGTGTGCTGGAACAGCCTTAGATTTCAGCCGTATTTTACCGCGCTTGCGTCAAACGCAGGCTATACTTGGTGGTCGCACGACATCGGAGGACATCTTTTCGGCAAAGGCGATCAGGAATTGTATCTCAGATGGTTGCAACTCGGCGTATTCTCACCCGTGAACCGCTTGCATTCAAACAATAAATCTATGAGCAAAGAACCGTGGAATTATCCCCAAGTGGAAAGCGTTGCGGAAGATTTTATGCGTTTGCGCCACAGACTTTTGCCCTATTTGTACACGGCAAACGTTCGCACTGCAAAAGACGGTGTGCCGCTCGTTTGCCCCACGTACTACTACGTCAAGGATAAAAACGCCTACGCTAAAAAATGGCGCAACGAGTATTTCTTCGGAGAGCAAATGCTTGTTTGCCCCGTGACAAAACCCGGTAAAAACGGCGCGACAAAGATGAAAATTTGGCTTCCCGAAGGAAACTGGACGCACTTTTTCAGTGGCGTTAAATTTGTCGGCGGCAGGGAATACGAGATAGAATGTCCGCTCGATCAATACCCCGTTTTTGTGAAAGACGGCGGAATCGTTCCGCTTCTTGACGTATGCAAAGAAGACAAACTCAACTGCAAGGATTTCAAGAATCTGACCGTGAAAATTTATCCGGGAGAAAACTCGTACACGATGTACGACGAGACGGGATTCGTTGCGTTTGATATACGAAAAACGGATGGCGGCTATGCTTTGACCGTAACGCCGAGCGATGACTGCAAGACGAAAAAACTCAGCGTTGAGATCGTCGGTTTGCAAGGCGGAAAGACGCTCGTGAACGGAGAAGAGAAGTCTCTTGAAAATCTCGATTGCGTCGCTATGACGATTGAGTTTTGACGGCACAGAAAAACTGAAATTCGCAAAAAGTTCGTTGAAACGTCGCGGCACGAAACACCGTATTTTGCGTGTCGACGACCGAATATGCCCCGAATGTGCAAAAATCGGGACTTTTTGTGGAAAAACGCTTGACTTATAGCGCGCAATTTAATATTATTAACAAGCATATTTTTGGAAGAAGTATGAACTGTGGGAAGAACTAGCCCCTCCGAACACGCCGACTCTCTTGCAAAAACAGAATTTTTGGAGGTTAGCACTATGGCTAAGGATTTGTCTTCAATGGCAAAAAACAATAAGTCTTATATGGCAAAGCCGGGCGAAGTGGAAAGCAAGTGGTACATCGTTGACGCAACCGATATGGTTCTCGGTCGTCTCGCTTCTCAAGTTGCTACTATCTTGAAGGGCAAAAATAAACCACAATACACGCCCAACGTCGACTGCGGCGACCACGTTATCATAATCAACTGCGACAAAGTCATTCTCACGGGCAACAAACTCGAAGATAAGTACTATCGCTATCACACCGGTTACATCGGCGGACTCAAGGAAATCCAATACAAGAAATTGATGGCGGAAAAACCCGAATTCGCAGTGTACAAGGCAGTTAAGGGCATGCTTCCCAAGAACACGCTCGGCGCAAAAATGCTCAAGAAACTCCGCGTTTACGCAGGTGCAGAGCATGATCATCAGGCACAATGCCCGGTTGAGCTCAAACTCAACTAATTGAGAGGTGAAATATGGCTACTAAGAAAACCAAGAAAGTACAATATCTCGGCACCGGCAGAAGAAAGACGGCAATCGCAAGAGTTCGTCTCGTTCCCGGCGACGGCAATATCGTCATCAACAAACGCACTCTCGACGAGTACTTCCCGCTCGACACGATGAAACTCATCGTCAACCAACCGCTCGTTGCAACCAACACTTCCGACAAGTTCGACGTTTTCGTCAACGTGTACGGCGGCGGTTACACCGGTCAAGCAGGCGCAATTCGTCACGGCATCGCCCGCGCACTCTGCGTCGCAGACAGCGAAGCATACAGAGCAATTCTCAAGAAAGAAGGATATCTCACTCGTGACCCGAGAGCCAAAGAACGTAAGAAATACGGTTTGCATAAGGCTCGTAAAGCACCCCAATTCTCCAAGAGATAACTTGCCGAATTCAAATGGCAACAACAAAGCGCAACCAATTTTGGTTGCGCTTTTTCCTTCGTCAGACTGCGAGCGAGTTGCTCACGTACGTCTATGTACGCTGCGCTACTCGTTCTCGTCTTCCTTGGCTCTTGCCGTTTGCTCTTCGGCAATGGACACATTCAAGCGACGAAAACAAAGCACGGCAAATTTTTGCCGTGCTTTTTTCTTCGTCACCCTGTGCGTGTGTTGCTCACGTACTACGTGTACGCTCCGCTACGCATGCTCGGGTTCCTTGACTTTCGCCGCTTGCTCTGTGTCTGATTATCTCTTGCAAGCAAGTTTCATTTCAAGACGCACAAACAAGCACGGCAAATTTTTGCCGTGCTTTTTCTTTGTCAGGCTGTGCGTGTGTTGCTCACGTACGTCTATGTACGCTCCGAATGGGCAGAGTGCGTGTATAAGTGCGCCCCGAATGAGTTTTCGTTACGGGCGCATAAAATATCAATTTTCCTTGTCATCCTGAGCGAAGTCGAAGGATCTAGCGTAGCGAAAAAACGGATATTTATGCGCCCGATAAGGTTTTATAAGTTTACGTTTCTATAAGGGGTGAGCGTGTAATACCCTAAATGCAACATTACCCCTTCCCTTCGGGCTTTCCCCTACTTCTCGAACATAGTACTTTCTCTTTTTAACCACACATCGCTCAAAGAGGGGAAGTCGGCACTCGCATAGAAAAGTATCGTCCCCTTGTTATGCCACTTCGCCTGCGTGGCGGCTTGCGCAACACAGTGCCACGCATTCTTGTACAACCGTCTTGCTCGGCGCTTATCTCGGCGTTCGCCTTGCGAACGCTCACTTCGAATAAGCACATTCCGTGAATAAGTGTCCCTTGAATGTGTGAACGTCAAAAGACCACTCCACAAGCTCGCGGTCGGCGGTGATTGTCACGTCTTTGAAGTTGCACAGTCCGTTAATAAGTACGCTCCGAATAAGTTTTCATTTCGGGCGCAACCGAAAAACTTTGTCAT
>ERZ1024397.82-NODE-82-length-14866-cov-11.482884_pt1 | contig 14866 bp, 3 predicted proteins | sample MGYA00520786_ERZ1024397 | MGnify/ENA primary metagenome ERZ1024397 (study PRJEB33242, sample SAMEA3444275) | Homo sapiens | biome: Host associated; feature: Gastrointestinal tract; material: Stool | place: Uganda | collected 2011-01-01 ... | reverse complement strand
CATCGCTTTGATGATTGCTCTTCTGACGTTGATGTCGGGGACAAATCTCGGGTTGATGCCCACGTAGCCGTAACCGCTTGTTGCGATTTCGACGTGTCCGAGACCTGCGTCGTTGACCGCCTTGATGTTGGGTTGCGTTGCGCTGGGTTCGCCGAAGTCGATATCACCGTTGGTCAAAGCGTTGATGATCTGATCGCTTTCAACCACTTTGTAGCGAACGTATTTGATCTTTGCGTTGCTGATGCCGCTGCCGAGCGTCTCGAAGTACGGATTGCGCTCGTAGTAGACCATGTTGTTGTTGAAGAACGTATCGCTCGTGACGTTGCCGCTGCCGCTTGCGTTGGACGCTTTGTAAGTGCCTGCGCCGACGGGGAGACCGACCTTGTTGGAAGCATTGATAACTTCGTTCATGAAGGTGATTTCACCGAATTCGAGACCGAATTCCGTCGTTCCGTTGAAAGCCGCAACGTAATCTTTGCCGTGCCACGTGCCCGAATAATAGTGCATCGGAGCAACGGTGAATGCGAAGTTGTAGATTGCCTTCGGGTCTACGTCGTTGATTTTGATGGAGAGCACGTCGTATTCTTCACCGAGAGATTTGCCGTTGAAGTTGGTCACTTTGTGAGTGGTGATACCGCTGATGTTCGGCACGACCTTCGTGCTGCCCTTGAAGTAGTTGCTCTTTGCTTCTGCGGTGAACTGATCGAGCACCGTAGATGCGGTTTGCCAATATTTGACGATAGTTTCAAAGTTGCTTGCGGAAGTTTTCGTGATGTCGAGTTGTCCGTTCGCAGTCGTCTTGAAATATGCGGTGAAAACGCTGCTGATGCAGTATTCTTTGATTGCGTCGTCTTTGCTCATATCGCTGTTTTCTTCAACGTAAGGCAAAATGGAGTCGTTGTAGAATTCGTCTGCAGCCGCTTTGTCGAGTTTGTAGTTGCCGTTTTCGTCTTTGTATTTGTGACCGGGTCTTGCGGGATCTTCACGCAAAAGCTCGTTCATACCGCCGTCGTTGAGCATAAACACTTGCCATGCGTCGGTGAACTCATAGTCTTTCTTGTAAGTCTCGATATCCATGTTGTTCCAGTCCGTCGTGAGTTCTTTTTGGAAAGTCTCGGCAACGTACTTGAAATCTTTTTCGAGTTGAGCCTTTTCTTCGTCGCTCCAACGGTCGGAAGGACGATCATCGGGCTTCGTTCCGGTGTATTTGAACGTTACGTAATCGATAAGGTCGTCGATACGGACGTTTGCGTCGGAAACGAATTGTTCTTCAAACGCGGTAGAGTCGCTTGTCGTAAGTTGTTGTTGACGATAACTCTTAAGGCCGACGATATCCGTTGAATAAATGGTTGCAGAACCCGTGTAAGACGGATCGAGATAGGTGTAAAGGTTGAACAATACGTCCTTGATCGTCAAATCGTGTCCGTCGGAGAACTTGATGCCGTTCTTGATAAGGAATTCGTAAGTGGTGTATTTCTTTCCGCCTTCTTCGCTTTCCGAAACGGTGTAGTCCTTTGTCACGGTCGGCTCGTCGTCACCAAATGTGATGTTGCCCTTGGAATCGGTGCTGAGCATACCGATTTGGGTCATGCCGACAATTGAAGAGTCGTATGCCGACGTTGAGAAAAATGGGTTGAAAACGCCGTCCGGAGTTGAGATGCTCATTGCAAACGGACGAGTTTCGGGATCGTAACTCTGACCTTTCTTATCGCATGCTGCAAGAGATGCCGTCATGACGATAATCATTGCCGCAATGAGAACGATTGTCGTGATTTTCTTTGCGTTTTTCATGTTGTCTCCTTATATGAAAGTAAATGTTTTTTTCGTGTTTTGTTGTTCTTATTTTGAAAGTCAGTTTCCTGCTCCCGCTATCGTAACGCCCGAATAGTCGCAATTTGTCGTCGTTGACGCGTCTTTTGCAATCCATTCGTACGCAGTTGACGTCTTGTTTGAACCGAAATCGCAATTGAGCGTTCCGTTTACGATTCTCACGTTGCTGATTTGTGCGCCTTCTCTCGCTTCGTATGCGAAGAATCCGCCGACGAATTCGCCGTTGTCGAGTTTCACGTTGAAATTGACGGTGGCGTCTTCTATGACAAGGTCGTATATGTTCGCTTTCGCACCGAGAGTGCCGAAGATACCTGCGCCGAGCGTGTACTTATTGCAGTTTCTCGTAACGGTGATACCCTTTATCGTATGTCCGTTGCCGTTTATCGTGCCGTTGAAGCCAGCATATCTCCACGTCTTGCCTGTAAAATCGAGATCGCAATCGAGATAAATGTTTTCGTTTGAACTCAATCCTGCCGAGAACTGATCTTCCGTCTTTGCAATATACCAAGAACCTTCGATAAACTTGACGTAAACGGTCACGTCTTCCGTACCGAATACGTAAGGCCATGCAAACGTTTCGTCTCCCGTCGCATTTTGATAGTATTCGTAAAGCGTATAGCCATCTTTGGCGGGTGCGACGACGCTTGAGGGTCTTTCCTTTCTCGTTTCGGGAGTGCCGGTTTCTCTATTGACTTCTTCACCGGTCTCTCTATCGACGAAAATCATCGTGGGAACGCGCAGCAATCTTGCGTACAACGTAATGTCGGCGTTGACGCGCATCGTTTCGAAATTCCATTTGGTTGCAAGTTTTACCATTTGGGTTTCTTCATCTACGATAACGTTGCCGTCGGAGTCTTTTTCGGGAAGATACCAGCCTTCGAGATAGTATCCCGACGCTTCGTATTGCTTGAAATCTTCACGCGAACCGGGTTTGAGCCCCACAAGAGAATTCGCCTTCACGCCGAGATATTGCGTCTGACAGTTTGCGTCGAGCGTGCCGACGTTGTAGTCAAACGTGACGAGATAGTCGTAGTTGGGTTTGGCTTGCGAAGTGTTGCACGCAGAAAGCACGACGCAAAGCGTCAATACAACAAGTGCGCAAACCAACAGTAAACTTCTTTTTGTTTTCATTTTTATACTCGTTTTTAGGATAATAATATATATCCTTATTTGTTCTCTCTCGTCCGCACGTCTAATGCACGGACGAGAGAGTGTTTTTTGTTATTCTTCGTCGGAGTTTTCGTCCGAGTCGTCCTTCTTTTCGTTCTCTTCGACTTTCGTTGCCGCTTTCTTCTTTTTGAGAACGATGAGCACTGCCGCAACGACGCCTGCAATCACAACGACGGGAACGACCACGCTCACTGCGATGATTGCCGCTTTGTTGCCGCCTGCCGCATTGTTGTTGCCACCGCTCGGATTGTCGGGAGTGGGAACCACGGGTTTTGACTCAACGTTGACAAGCAAGTCTACGTTGTAGGTTTGTCCTTCGTAAACGTAAGTCACGATCACTTTTTCGTCTCCGAGAGCAAACGTCGTCTTGTCAAGCGTATAGTCCGTGACAACGATTTCGCTGTCGTCTGCAAATATGGCTTTTACAACCATACCCGTCGGGTCAAACGCTTCGCCTTCAACGTATCTGATCTTGTCGGGGATCGTTGCAATCTTCACTTCGACGAGCGCAACGGGTTGACCGAGTCTTGCCTTTGCGTTTCTAATCGCCTTTTCAGCCGCAAGAAGTTTTTGTTCTTGTTCGCCGATGAGCGCGATTTGTTCCTTGTCGTTGATTGCGTTGTACGCTTTTCTTGCGTCTTGCGCCGCTTTTGCGACCGCTTGGAGTGCTTCGATGCTGCTTGCCGCCGCGATTTCATCGTTCGTCATGACGGATTCGATTTTGTCGATTGCGTCGATTGCCGCATGCGTCGTCTCGTCGGGAAGTATCGTGCTCGTCTTGTTGATCGTGCTGAAGAATTCCGTCCACACGTTTGTGTCGTAACCCTTTCCGTTCTTCGGAATGGTCATCGTCAACTTGAAGTCGGGCGCATCGTAGAAATCCTTTTTGAAGTAGTCTCTGTAAATGCGCTTCGACACGTAGTCAAGGAAGTTTGCGTAGTATATCGTGCTTCCTATCGTAGTCGTGCTCGTCGTGCTTTGCGCAAAGAGCAAATACACGATGTCGTTCGAACTCATACCCGTGGTATCGACGTATTTTGCAATCAAAGTCGGAGCTTCCACGCTGTTGAACGTGTAGTTCTTCACCGAACTGGAATAGAATGCATAACTGCCTATCGTGCCGACCGTGTAAACGAGTTCGATGTTTTCGAGTTCTTCAACGCCTTCGAACGCGCTGTCGCCGATTGCCACCGTGCCGTCTATGGTCCTGAACGACTTTTCGCTCTTGCCTGCAGGATATTGCAACAATTCGTAACCGTCGGGTTTGACAGCGTAAAGAATGCCGTCAATGGACACGATTTCACCGTCGCCCGCAACGTTGATTGACGTGAGAGTCTTGATTGACGAGAATGCGCCTGCGCCGAAACTCGGGATATTGCGCGTCTTGACCTTTTCCACTCTGCCCTTTTCGTCGTAAATCGTCCAGGTGTATCTGTAAGTCGCTTTGTTGAACGTCGCAGGAAGCGTAACGGTCGTGAGAGCGGTGTTTGCAAAGGCGTAGTCGCCGATGTATTGCGCCGCACCGAAGTTGACGCTTGCAAGCGGTGTGCTCATAAACGCATATGCGTCTATTTCAACCGCGCTCGTAAGGTCTGCGCTCGTGAGTGCCGTGTTTGCAAACGCGCCCTTTCCAATCGTTTCCACCGTGCCGAGCGTTGCGTTTGCAAGAGACGAGCAGTTGTAGAACGCATAGTTGCCTATCGTCTTTGCTCCCGTTACGTTGACCGTCGAAAGTCCCGTGCAGTTGTAGAACGCAAACTCGCCGACGTTTTCAATTCCGTCGTGGAGAACGACGTTTATAAGGTTTGCGCGCGCGCTCGAAGAATAGAACGCGTATGCGCCGACAACCCTCGTGCCTTGACCGAACGTTACGTTTGTAAGCGCCAAAGACGAGACGAAGACTTCTTTGCCCATCTTGCTCACGCCGCCGAATTTCGCGCTCGTGAGATTGTTGCACACCGCAAACGCTCTGTCGCCGATTGAAGTTGCTTTTTCAAAGTTCGCCGCCGTGAGTTTGGAAGATGCAAACGCATTGTTTCCTATGCTCTCGACGTTTGTTGCGACGACTTCCGTCACTCCACTGTTTTGGAATGCGTAATCGCCTATCGAAGTCGCGCTTGCAAGAGTTACGCTTCTCAAAGCCGTCGTGCCCTTGAACGCATACGCGCCCACCGAAAGCACTCCGCCGACTCCGTTGACGTCGGTAAGTTTCGTGCAGTTTGCAAACACTCCTTCGGGAAGTGCGTTGATGCTGCCGAACGTCACCGATTTGACCGTGCTGCCCGCAAATGCGTATTTGCCGATTTCGGAAACGCCCGAAAGGTCAAGCGTCGTGATTGCCTTGCAGCCCGCAAACGCTCCGTCCGCTATACCGATAACACTCGGGAGCAATTCAAACTCCGTCTTTGCCGTCGGAACGCTGACGATTTGCGTCTTGTTCTTGTTGTAAAGTACGCCTGCGTCTTTCACGGTCGAGCCGTCTCCGACGCTGTAATTTGCATTGTCTCCGTTTATGGAGAACTTACCGAATTTCTCGCAGTTCGCAAACGGAGTGGATTTTCCGCCGATAAGCGTCGTGTTTGCGCTAAGAACCGCTTCTCTGAGATTCGAGCAACCTTCAAACGCGCTTTCGCCTATCGAATACGTTCCGTCGGGAAGAGTGATTTTTTGAATCTTCACTCCCGCAAGAGCGTAGTTTCCGATGCCAAGGAATTCGTCTTCGGGTTCAAACGTGAAACTCGTAAGTCCCGAGCAACCGTTGAACGCGCCTTCTTTGAGATAAGAGCCTTTGAAGACGAAACTTCTGAGCGCGGTGCAACCTGCAAACATATTCGTTCCGATATCCGTATACTTTGACGTCGTGACGCTTGCAAGTTTCGTGCAGTTTGCAAACACGTCGCTGCCCGTCACTCTGAGTTCGGAAATATCGATGCTTTCAAGTGCCGTGCATCCCGAGAACGCTCCGTCGCCCGCCGTTGTGATGCGTTGCGGATTTTCTATCGTCGTGAGCGAAGTGCATTTCGCAAACGCGTTGCGTCCCAAAGTGATCGCTCCGTGATAGGTGTCCGACACGTTGTGGTCTCTGTCCGTAAACATTCCGAACTTGACCGTTTTAAGTTTCGTGCAACCTTCAAACGCGCTTTCGCCGACGACTATGCACTGGCTCGGAATGACCACTTCTTCGAGATTAGTGCAGCCCTTGAACGCCGTCTTCGGAATTTCCGTAAGCGTTGACGGAAGCACCACTCTCTTAAGGTTGGTATTGTACCAGAAGCATTCTTCGTCGATATACATGACGTTCTTGTCTTCGGGTATCACACACTCTTCGCCGCCGTAATAGTCGTACAACGTGTAGTTGAGAATTCTGTAATAGTCGCCGACAACGATTTTGAGTTTCTTGCTAAGGCGCGTTCCGCTTGCTTTCGCTTCGATATACGCAGTGCCTTTCGCCTTTGCCGTCACGTTGCCGAGATTGTCTATTTCAACGACTGCCGGGTTTGTCGAAGACCACGTAAACTCAACGTTCTGTATATACCACGGAGACATGCTTGCAACGATTTGCAACGTTTGTCCCGGGTTAAGATCAAGGTCTTCTTTGTCGGCGTTGACAGCATATCCTTTGCCGTTGAGCACCGTCGGGAACACGATTTTGTCCGCAACGGGTTCTGCAAGTCTTTCTTCCGTAACGATGACGTCCACTCTTGCGTACGTGACGCTGTCTTCGTCTTCACCGTCTTTGAGATAAATCGTAGCCTTGCCTTGTGCCAAGCCGAAGATTTCTTCGTTGTTGACCGCAACCACGCTGCTTCCTTTTGCCACGTACCAGGAAAGAGTTTGCGACATAGACGCGTCGGGAAGAGTCGTAATTGTCGGTGAGAACAATTCGTTTTGCTTGATTTCGAGTTCGTAAATCGGATATTCGCTTTCCGCTTCGGTGTCGACAAGTCTGCCGTCGGGGTCGCCGATGGTCACCGATTCGGGATAATCGAGACCTGCTTTCGCGTTGATGACATACGTTGACTGATTCATTGCGTAGTCTTCAACCGCAATATACATCTTGCCGGTCTTGATATAGTCTTCGTAAATGTCCGTGATGTCGAAAGACACCGTGCTCTTTTGACCTTGTCCGCCGTAAACGGGAATCGGGTGCTCGGTCAAAAGCGTGAGCGTGTTTTGTCCTTTCTCCGTCTTCACGTAGCAAGGCATGACGTCCTGAACGAATTGGTTGTCGATGACGTCCACGTCCATATAAATACGGTATTTGGTTTTCTTATTCTCCGTATATGATTCATATCTAATACGATAGTCGAGCATTTGCGGCGCTTCGTAGTCCACGGTGAACTGGAAGTCGAACGAATTGCGTTTCGGATTTTCTCCGCCCGGATAATCGAGTTCGCCTTTCAGCGAGACATAATAAGTGCCGTTGTTGAGCAAGTTCCACTCCGAAGGTTTGATTTCGAGCGTTATTGCCGCCGCCCTGTTCGAGCCGCCTGCCGCATAAGACTTGCTGATGTTTTCCTGTCTTTCGGTGTAGATAACCTGTCCCGTTGCCGCGTCTTTGATTTCGACGTTCATATACGCCGCGCCGCGAAGAAGTCCTGCGTAAACCATATACACTTCGTAGATGGTTCTTTGCCCCCTGTTGTCAAACATAGAGACCGCCGCTTTTTCCTTTTCGGGATAAATCTTCACGTCGCTGTCTTCCATCTCGTACAAATATGCGCCGAGTTGGAGAATGTATTTGTCGTCAAAGTACATACCGATGATTTTCGTATCGGCAGCACTCGCGACGAGTTTGTCTTCCGCAGGCACGTTGGTGTCTTTTTGACTTTCGGCAAGTTCATACGTGCTGTAGTCGAAAAGCGGAGCGGCAGTCCAGTCGCCGTAGAATGCGAGATACGGCAAGCCTATCGTGACCTTCGTTGTGTCCACGCCTTTCAAAGACACGAAACCTTCAACGTACATGCCGTTTTCAAAACTCTTGTCGAGATATTCTCTCGCCGCTTGAGAAAGGGTTATTCTCACTTTGACGGTGGTGGTCATGTTTGCGCCGACGGTGATGTGCCCCGTGTGGCGCGCGCCGTCCACGAAATACTCGATCGTGCTATCGGAAAGCATGTGTGCCTTTTCCGCAACCGTCTTGTTGTCCGACGCAAGAGTTTCCGTCATCACGTACACGGTGGGATCGTATTCTTCCACTCTGCCCGAGATGTTGTTTATGGTAAATTCGAATTCGTAGATACCCGTCTTCGTTTTGTCGTCGTAAAGTTCGATTTTGGTCTTGTCTCGAACGTTGCCGTCCTTATCCTTGACCGTGATGAAACTTTCCGCGTTTATTGCGTCCGCAATGCCTGCAAGTCCCGCGCCCTGCTTTCTCGGAGAGTACGGATTGCCTTCGTCGTTGAGAGCAATCGTTGCGGTGCTCATAAGCACTTGATTTACTCTCGCGTTGAGTTCAACGCCCGTGAGTGTGGGATTTGCGGTTTTGAGATATTGTCTTAAAAGCGCAACCGCACCCGCCATGTTCGGAGCAGCCATACTCGTGCCGCTGTACACGTCGTATCCGCCCGGAACCGCACTGGTGATTTCTCCGCCGTGAGCGGTGATTTCGGGCTTGAGTTGCAAGTCGGGAGTCGGGCCCCAGCTCGAGAAGTCGGACATGAACGGACCGGCTTTGTATTCCGAATTGATTTGAATAGAACCGACGCCCTTATTTGCCTTTTCGACGAACACTTTGCCTGCGTCCATAGGAATCGAGCAGGTCGGCACCGGATCGTTGACGTCGCCGAGAGACATTCTTATCGTACCCGACAAGTTGTTGTAGATGATGACTGCGTCCGCGCCGTTGTCCATTGCGTTTTGCACTTTTTCTGCGAACGTATTGTCACCGCGCTTGATAAGAGCAATCGTTCCGTCATAACCTGCTTTGTCCTGAAGTTCTCTTCTGATTTTTGCAGTGTAGTTGGTCGCTCTGCCCACGCCGCCCACGACGACGTATTTGTAGTTGAGCGTCTGACCTTTGCTCTTGCCCGCAATCGTATAAAGTCTGTCCACGAAGTCATATTCGTTGCCGTTTGCGTCCGAAGACTCGGTGATGAACGCGACTTGGTTTTCATCTTCGTTTGCCTGAACGAAAGTCGCCTTTTGTCCGTTGATAGAAGCAACCGAAAGCGCGGCGCCGTAAGTGGACGGAGATCCGACAGTGCCGCTGTCGGGGTTGCTTGCAAGGTTAGTGCCGTTGCCGCCGCCGAAGCCCGAAGAATAATCGTTGCTTGCCGCAACCACAAGGCTGATGCCTGCCGCTCTGACTCTGTTGTAAACTTCGTTGATGAGTTCGTCGCTCTTCTCGTCGGAGAAGCCCGCGCTCGAGCCGAGACTCATGTTGATGACGTCAACGCCGAGTTCGACGCAGTCACTGACCGCCGCGATGATGTCTATCGTGTCCGCACCGCCCAAAGAATCGCTGTCGAGATTGTCGGTGAAAACTTTGCATATAACGAGTTGCGCTTCGGGAGCGACGCCCACGAATGTTTCGCCGGTTTCTTTGTTGACGACGTAATCGGATTTACCTGCGACGATACCCGCGACGTGAGTGCCGTGCGTGGAATATGACGGATAAACGTCGGAATCGTCGTCCGCATAGTCGTATGCGTAAGGAACTTTTGCATTGTAATACACGTCGTCGACGGTGGCTTGTGCGTTGAATCTGGTGCTTGCCGCCATCTTTGCCGCGACGTCTTCCTTGCTCCATGCGGGATTCGTCGGCATGGTTGCAAACGCTTCGTGCGAATAGTCGAGACCTGTGTCAAGAATTGCAACCGTCATACCTTCGCCCTTATAGTTAAGATTGGAAGAATCGTAAATTCCCGTCGTGTACACGTTTGCGTTGTTGCTCACCGCAACCTTCGGAACGGAATAAGACTCCGAATAGTAAACGTTCTTTACGCCGTCGAGTTTCTTTATCTCGTTGAACGTGTCCGCGTCGACTTTGAGCGCAACGCCGTTGTTGAGCGTCGAGTAGGAGTATTTGTAAGAATAGTCGAAGCGATTGTCGTCGAGCGTTGCGAGAAAATCGCGATGAGACGCTTCGATGTTCGATTTGAGCAGTTGCGCTTCGACGCTGTTGCAATACGTGGCAAAATCGCCGTACGCATAACCCTTATTTTCGTAAGAAGTGAAAAGAGAATCGCCTTCGAGTTCAACTATAACCCAGCGTTTTCCGCTGTATGAAGCGGTCGTTTCCTGAACGGCCGTTTGATTGAAGTATTGTCGGCGCAGCGTCTCCATGTCGAAATTGCCGACTTTCGTAAAGCCGGAAACGACGTCAGAGTTCGTCGAGTTTTGTCCCGCGGCGGCAACTCCGCCCATTCCGAGAGCAAACGTGACGATAAGGACGCATATCAACGCCACAAGCGAATAGTGTGTAGTTTTTGTCGTTCTTTTGTCCATTAAATTCTCCACGCATATATGCGCATTTATATAATACAAGGATAAATTGTACCAAAGGATACTCGAAAAAGCAACAGTTTTCTTCGTCGCAATCGCAACTTTTTGCATAAAAATTTTTATTTGCGGTTTTTGCAGGAAAATTTGAAGGACCGTATCGGATTTGCAAAAATCAACATTTTTCGACAAAATTTATAGTTTTCGATATTCTAAATGCTTATTTTTACTGCGGTATATAGCGATTTTCGACAATCTAAATTTCCACCGAATGTCTTTTTGACAAAATTTTCATTTTTTAAGGAACATTAAAAAAGTAATAAAAAATACACGTTTCGTTGATTTTCCACACATGTGTATCAATATCTCGAAGCGTCAGATTTACAGGACGTTGTATGAATAATTATTTTTTTGTATAATTATACGGATTATACAATATTTTATACATTTGTTCATAACGCATCGTTTTTCGAGTTTTTTCTCGGTTAAAACTCAAAATTTTGCTTCGTTTGAGTTTACAAAACACACGCGCGATGTTATGATTGTTTTTATCTCAAAATAAATATAAGCCGTAATAAGGAGTTATATATGAACAAAGGACTCAAAGGAATAGTTATCGCACTCGTGCTCGTTCTCGCTCTCGCATTGGGACTGAGCGCATGCGACGAGCCTGAATATTATTCGGTGAGCGTGACAAGCAACCTGCCGGGCGATCAATCGGTGCAAGCCTACGTCTCTGCCCCGAAAGAAGCCAAGGGCTATCAAAAAGGCGAAACCGCTTACGTTTACGCACTTGTTGCCCCGGGCAGTAGCCTGACGGTTGAAAGCGTAACCGCAAACGGAACGACGCTCACTGCCGACAATGAAGGTCGCTATCCCTTCACCATTGAAGGCAACACGACGATAAACGTCGTTTTCGTACAGTCCGACGACGTACTTCTCAACGTGTCTGCAGAGAGTGAAAAGGGAACGTATACGATAAATCCCGGCGGCGTTCTCTTTGCACCGAACACCGACGTTACGATAACCGCAACCGCAAAAGACGGTTACGCTCTTAAAAATTACGTCGTAAACGACGTAGAGACCGAACCGTCCTATGACGGCTCACTCTCGCTTACGCTCAAAATCGACACCACGATCAAGATAAACTTCGTACCGCGCATGGAAGACGACGTGTTTTCGACCTTGCAAGGCAGATTGAAAGTCAAAGGTCATTACGTCTACGACGCCGATGACGACGACTACGATTTCATCCACAATCTCGAAACCGTGTTCGGTGACAAACAAATTTCACAAGTTGAATCCGACTCCGAAACCGGAAAGGTCTATTTCGAGTCCGTATTCGGAAAAAGCAACCGCAATATCACCGTCATTAAACACACGGCAAACAACACTATTGCCGAATACACTTCGGACAATCTCTTCGAAGAGTATTACAACCCGTTCGATTTGCTCTCCGCAAGCGACTTCGAGAAAGTGAGCGACACCGAATACGTTCTCTACAACGCCGCAAAGGCAAAAAGCGCCGCAAGCGCACTTTCGGGCTGGACGGAAAGCATCTCGTCTTTCAAAGTTGTCGTCGAAAACGGCGTTGCAGTCAAACTTCACATCGTCACCGAGCGTATTCAACCGTCTTCTGCATCCGAAACCTACGTTTCCACTTATGATTTCGATTTGAGCGAACACGGGACGGCAAGCGTTGACACGCTCTACACTCAACCCTATCCGCACACCGCCGACCACGACGCACTTCTTGCCGCACTCACGACCGCTTCCGAAAAGACGGCGTACACCGTGCGCCACCAAGGACACGAAGTCGGCTACGTTGAACCCGACGGCGGCGAAACTCGTCCCGGATACGGCGATACCGACTACAAAGTGTACGTCAACGAGCAAATGATTTACGACTCCTACAAGGACGAAGAACACGGATACGTCGCACTCGACAACTACGTTTATCCTTTCGACTATCTCAAGTCTTCAAATCAAGTCGTTTTGCGCGACCCCGTCAACGTCGAATCAATCAAGTATTATCAACCGAGTTTTCTCGGCTTTGACGTTGCGCTCTTCAAAAAAGTCGACGAAAACAAATACACGCTTCATCAGGACAGTATGGCACAACTCATTGCGCCCTACTTTGCAATCGGCAACGAGCAAGCCTATTACGCATACGCAACCGACCTTACTCTCATTCTCAAAGACGGTGTGCTCGATCAGGTGGTTTTCACTTACAAGACCTACGGCATCGAAGAAACAGTGACTTTGACGTTTGACTTCGTCACCGCTTTCGACGCGAAAGAAGATCTCGGCCTCGACTTTGACAACGCAAGCAAGAAGAGCGTCCTTGACGACTTCATCGGTCAATACAAAGACAATATGGGCAACTTCCTTACGGTTGACAAATCCGGCTTCACCTACAACGGCGAAAAAATCGCGATTTCACAATACATTTCCGCAACCGAAACCGAACCCGCATATTTCATCGGCACATGGAAGGGAAAAGTCGTCAGCATAATGAAGTTCAGTTCAAAACAGATTCTCATCACCAGCGACGACTACTCCGTCAACGTCACTCTCGACGCGGTTGACACGGGCGTCGTCACGATTGACAAAAAGTTCATCGGAGTGTGGAAAATAGACAACGAAAAAGAAAACCTTCACTACACCGTGCGCGTGCAATCTCACGCCGTGTGGGTGAACGACGTCGAGTGCGAGATCATCTCTTGCACGCAAGCGGAAGGCGCAACGATCAAATTCGGCGACGATACGCTCTATCTGTTCGATGCGGCAGAAGACGAAGAAGGCAAATTCGTATCCGCAATGATCAAAAGCAGTGACAACAAATATATCAAGTTCACCTTGCTCGGCACAAACGAGTCCGTCGGCATAGAAATCCCCGAAGAATACGTCGGTATGTATATGACCGACGACGAGAGATACAAGGTCGTCATCACTTTCTCGACGATAACCATCAACGGCGTTGAGTTCGTTCCCACGTCGTACAGTGAAGCGGACGGATTCGTCGGCACGTACGGCACCGACACCGAATACCGAGTAGCGTTCTATTCAGTCGCAGGTTCAGTCAATAAAGACGTTTTGCAAATCGGCAACGGCGACAAACTCAACCGCGTCGAATCTCTCAACAAAAACTACATCGGCACGTGGGAATCCGATCCCGCGATCACGGAATACCACTATACAGTCGTGTTCACCGAGACGACACTCAAGATAAACGACAAGTTCTACCCCGTCAAATACAATCAAACCTACGGCTACGAAGTGGAATTCGAAGGTGACGGTTACACGACCTACATTTTGTTCTTCTACAACGCATACGGCAATCCGAGCATGATTATGTACAGCAACGGCGGTACGACAATCAATCTCTACAAGAAAGTTCCGACCAAAGTTCCCGAAGAGATTATCGGCACTTGGGAAGGCGTTGACGGCACAACCGCAATAACCGCTATCGTTGACAAAGACGGCAAGTTGCAAATCAAAATCGGTGACGGAGATTTCAAGACGATAAATGCAGAATACGACACCGCAAACAGTCAATTTGCATTCACTCTCGACGGCAAAGATACTTTCTTCGTTTACGACGTAGACGCAAAAACGTTCAATCTCTATCAAGTGGAAGGCTATGACGTCGACTTCACAAAATCCGCAACAGTAGACATCCCCGACAAATTTTTCGGAACTTGGGTATCTTCCGACGGAAAAACGAAAGTCATCGCCGAAAAAGGCAAACTTTCAGTCATGATAAACGGCGGCGAACTCGTGAAAGTTGCAGAAGCCACTTCCGACGAATTCGGCGTATACTTCACAGTTGACGGCGTGAAGTATTCTTTGAGCGCGTCTTACGGCGAAAATCAAATTCTGATTGCCGCTGACGATTCTTCATTCTATGCAATGTTGACGCTTCAAGCGTAATCGAAAAACACTGAAAAAGCGGAACGCAAATGCGTTCCGCTTTTTTATATAACTAATATTCGTTTTACATCTGTTTTCTTCATATCTTTTGTGACGTAAAATCGTCGATACGTGCGATTAGATGTTCGATATTACACGGCAAATCATATTGTAGACGTGCATATTTATCAATATGTTTTTTGCAAAAAAACATCAATCGGCGGCGTCAGTTTTCCGTCAAGAAAGCCAAAGCCAAATGACGAGTGCGGTGAGTCCGAAACCGACGAGAATTACGAGAAGACGCGGCAACATAACTTCAAACATTGCGCGTATCATCGCACGCTGTTCTTTGCGCGTGACGTCGCTTTTTTGGCGTTTATGTCGGGGCGTGTTTTCCCTATTTTGAAAAGCGGCGCGCCGATATTTTGGCAACTCGTCGCCGTTCATGGGGGCTACGGTCATGCCGTTGTCCCAGTCGTCTTGTCTGTCTTTTCTGCTCATACCGTCATTA
>ERZ1024397.81-NODE-81-length-14870-cov-68.319676_pt1 | contig 14870 bp, 10 predicted proteins | sample MGYA00520786_ERZ1024397 | MGnify/ENA primary metagenome ERZ1024397 (study PRJEB33242, sample SAMEA3444275) | Homo sapiens | biome: Host associated; feature: Gastrointestinal tract; material: Stool | place: Uganda | collected 2011-01-01 ... | reverse complement strand
GCGGCGTGTAGTAGACGAGTTGATTTTTTTTGTACAACTCTTTCAATTCTTCCGGGTTTTCGGAAAACTTCTCGCAAAACCGCACAGAAAGTGTCAAAAATCAATTTCTTTTCCGATAACGACAAATGAGCCGATTTCCGACTTTTCTCGTCGTTTTTGAGCATTTGGCGGCGTTATATCGCTTGCCATATCGCCTTTTATACGCTACTATATCACTATGCAAAACAATTTTTCTCTCAAGACACCCGAAAACACGGAAGAATTGAAAGAGTTGTACAAAAAAAATCAACTCGTCTACTACACGCCGCTTGAAGAGTTTATCAATTCGTCGTCTCATGCGCTCGGTGCGGTTTTCGCATTGATTTTTATGATTTTCATGATGATTGCGGCAACGACGCCGGCACAATACGTGACCGCATTTTTCTCGTGTTTCCTTATCGCAATAGAATTTACCGTGTCGGCAACCTATCACGGCGTGTCGAATATGAAGAAAAAACTCGTTTGGCGCAAAATAGATTTCCCCACCGTCAATCTCAACGTCATTGCGTGCGCAACGGCAACTTGTCTTTTATATCGCCAAATATACGGCTACGTCGCGCTCGGAGTGTCGATCGCCATCGCAATCACCATCTTTGCGCTCTGCCTTTGGAAATTCAACGTCTTCCGCAACGTATCCGTCGCCTCCTCTTTCGTCATCGGCGCGCTTATGCTTGCGGCATTCTTCACGGCGTACTTCTCTCCGATCGGCATATCCGCGCCCACTTGCTTCGTGTTCCTTGCAGGGCTTGTATCCTGCCTTCTCGGCGCGGCGGTGTTCGGCGTACACAAAAGATACGTGCATTGCATATTCCACTTTTTCGTGCTTGCAGGTCCGGTGCTGTTTTTAGTTGCAACGTATCTCCAGATTCTCGGCAAATAAAAACAAAAAACCTATTTCGGCGACTTTTCGTATAAGGTAAAAACAACTCACACAGGCAATCTCGGATATATTTTTCTCAAAAGACACGAGCGTAGGCGCAAGCATTTTATGCAACGAGTTGTAAAAAACAATCTAATAAAACGCTCATTTTAAGTCTATGATAATCTCGCCAAATAGCGCAACAAATACTTAATACGCACAAAAGCGACGGATAAACCGTCGCTTTTGCAATTTTAATCGATATTCTATAACATTTTTTTCATAATAATAAAAGCAAGACACGAAACTCCGTCAAGTGCAACACGCCTTTTCGATTATCGACTTTGCCAAGTCGAAGCAATCGATTTGAGCAGACTTTTCGACTTCGTTTCCGAGACGACCGCGTTCCCATTTTTCGAGCAACAAATCTCCCGAGAAAAAGAACGTAAAGAAATCACACCCGAGATAATCGCACATCGCCTGCAATCCGGAGCACTCCATCTCCACGCAAACGCAACCGTCCGCTTTGCGCCTAGCGATTTTATCGACGGTTTCCCGATAGATAGCGTCCGTCGTCCAAGTTTTTCCACCGATTGTTTCTACACCCATCGCCGCAAGAGTTTCTTTCACGAATTCGGCATTTTTGACGCGAATATATTCGGCAGGCGGCAACAGATGATAAGAAAAACCTTCGTCGCGATACGCTTCCGTCGGAACGATAATTTTCTCTCTGCACCTATCATCGAGAATACCGCACGAGCCGAACGATATAAACTTCGTCGCTCCCGTGAGAGCGTGAACTTCATGCAAAACAGTCCCTGCAACCGCAGAACCTATCGGCGACAAGTAAAACAAAACACCGCTGTCAATCAAACGATAAACGGGAATTTTCCCGTTCGCCGTTCCGCTTTGAGCGACCATTTCGTGTGTATATTCCGAAAGCACTTTGTCTTGAACGTGCTTTGAAAAGGTAAGTATGCATGCGTCGCCGCATTTTTCATGAACGCCGTAAAAATCTTCGGGCGTGAAGAGTGGTTTAGACTGATCGTAAGCGTCGATTATACTCATTAGTTTCTCCATAAAAACATAATTGACAAGGACATTATATTATAAAATCATACGGTTATCAAGAAAAACAATCGACAGTGCGTTGACAGTAACAATCGGATAAGGCATATCATAAAACAATGCAGAAAACAAAACGCAAAAAAACATATCTATCACAAATACAACAAATTACAAAACATACAGACATAACACAAGAGCAAAAAGCAATAGTTAACAAAGAATTAAAAATCAAAAATCGAATAGACAATCATTATAAACCGCCATTGCAAAGCCGCACGACACAATCACAACAAAAAACAAATAAAAATTGTCAACAAACGAGCAAAGAGATAATACAAAATGATGGTACGGTTTACAAGTCAACCGTTTTATAGGTAAAATCTTTATATTTTGATTAACATAAGCACATTTCAAAGCGACTTGATGTTGACATGTGGAAACTTTGTTTGACGTGAAACGCTACTGATTAGAGACATTTTAAGATAAAAACACACCATATTCTTTCATTGCACAAAAATACAAACAAAACGATCGGGGTTTTGCACGTCATATAATCGAAAAATAAGATGCAAGACATCACCTATTGACTCGCTTATATACAAAATCTGCAAAAAAATGCAAGTTGCAAAAGCGACATTTCGGTAAAAATTCTCATACAAATCACTCCGAATTCATACAAAAAACCAGATAAAACTTAACGAAGATAAATCTATATAGAAAAATCGTGAAACACGGCAAAATTTTCTATAAAAATTGAGAAACATTTTCAGGCGAAAAATTCGGGTGAAAGGACGAAAAATTTTCTATCAAAAATCACTCGGACAAAGGTCAAAAATTATTTATACGGCGCCAAAACCAAGAAAAAATCCCACTATTTAGTAGGGTTTTGGCGTGTTTTTGTTCCACGTGAAACGGGTGGGTAAAATCAAATTGTTCCACGTGAAACATATGATAATTTATGCGTTTTAGCGCGTTCATGCTTCGATATTGTGTCTTTTATCGCTTATTCTATCATATTTGTTTTTCATTGGGTTTACGCGTCGAAATCATCGATTTTTAACACTTTATTCAGTGTTTTATTACACTCTGCTTGCCTATTTAATAAGACCTTTTTGTAATAGTCGATGTTATCAAATCGCAACTTCAAACCATAATAACAATAAGGATATGTGGTTGGGTTGGGTTGGGTTGGGTTGGGTTGGGTTAGGTTAGGCATTTTTATTCAGGCATACGTCATCCTGTTCCGCAAAAACTCAATTTTCCGTAAAATTCAAAGATTTTTATTTTCTTATTTTCGCCACTGTTTAGTGGATATGTAGCCACATTTTTAGCAACGTTACACGTGAAACAATTTTAGAAAATTATGTCGTTTTTGCTCGTATTGACATTTCAATAAAGCCTGCTTGATAGTTTTATCAAGTCTATCATATGCTTTAATCCGCCCTAATTAACCGGATAAATTCCGATATTCAAATTTGTCATAAATATGATTGTCGTGTCGCTTTATTTTTGCGGATATTAGAAGATGTTTGATAACACCATTACTTTGATAATATCACTTCTCTTACTTTCAATCATCGGCGCAAGATTTTAAACCCAAGTTCTCCGCCACAATCCGTAAAAACAGTGTATCGCACAACTTCCCGTCTCTTTATTATCGATTCGTTATCGACAAAATGGCACCAAGACTGCAATAAGGCAATATGCAATATGCAATAAGACAATATACGGAATTTATATGGGATACATAAACTTCTTGAATGTAATAAATAAAAACGGGTTTCACAAATGGCTCGAGCATAATCACGACATTTAAAGGGCGTTGGATAGTTAAGCGCGAACGCTCTGCGGATAACAATAAGCTTTATATAAAGACACGTTGATGAAGTATTTGGTTTCGGTTAGATTGCCGGCATGGTGAAAAGGATCGACGAAACTGTTGGAATACAACGGTTTGCGCCGCGCAGGAAAACAGCAAGCGGTCTGAACTTAACAAATTACATGCCACAGAACGGAACATATTTGTCCGATGACGGATGCCGTAAAAGCAACTCTTCCGAATATGTCACAAACGGGATTTGCTATCGATAAAGATATAATGCAGGCGTTGTAATCAGACGGTGAAGTTTGGGAAAACTTTCAAAATCTTTCGTCACTATAACAACACGTGAGAATAAATACGATTCAAATCAAGAAGAATCAACCGAGAGTTTTCAACGTGCGCCTTGCAAAATTTATCAGAAAACACAAAAATGTATATGTACGGCGAATGGAACGGCAACGGCGAGTTGTACTCTGTCGTTGTTTTTCAATTTGCTTTATTATATCCTATTGTATTGTAGTGTTTTTGACATAATTATTTCAAACCGTTATATAGCACAACAACAAAAACATCTTAACAACTCTAGTCTGCCTTTATCTTTTCTTTCACATAATCAAAGGGTGCTATATTTTCTTTATCGTGACTTGCATTGATTCGATCGGTTTTTCTATATCCGATCTTTATTTTTTTGGTAGATTCGTCATGTTTTGAGAGTGTAATTTCTATACGTTACACGTGAAACAATTCCAGGAATATATAATCGCAATAATATTGTGCAACTATCGTTTTTTGATAAAGAAAGTGTATATAAATAAAATACATTTTGCTATTGTAAAACTTTTTACAAACAGTTTAAGACTCTTGTATTATAAGTTTTTAATTGCGCAAGGCAGGTTTCTCTATAAATGCAAATTGTTTCAACTATATATATAGACGAACATTCAATATCAAAATATGGTATTTTAAATAGAAATCGAAATATTATGTTGATTGTGGCATTCGCAATAACAATACTATCCCATTATAAAACGTAATTTAGTTTAAGTTTTTTGCATAAATGGAAGTTTGTATAATCATCAAATACAAAAATGTTAAACAAAACTCTTCGACGCACGTTTTTCGCAACATATACCGTATCACTTCTTTGTTACATCAACCGGTGCTATTATCATTTTTGATATTGCAACATATCGTTTACTTGTAAACTATATATTTACTGTTATTTTTTCTGCGGACAATGGGTGCAAAATTAACAATAAGTGGCACGAAAATTTCCGTCGATACAATTTAACGCCGTATTTGATTTTTTGACGTCATATTCATTAATAGAGCACGTTTTTGGTTTTTTCAAAAATCTAACAAAAAAATAAACGCCGTGTCGGCGTTTATTTTGTACTTGTTTTGGATTTTTCTATTCTTATTCTTTTTCTTACCTTTCTCTGTCGATAAAAATTTTCATTGCGTTTATCGCTTTTTGATAGTTGGGAAGATTGCAATTTACCCTATCGTTTTACCTTGTCTGACCGCTTTATGCGGCTCTTTATTTATCAATGCGGCAAGTTCTTAGATTTTCACCCAAACACGCTTAAATCGCGTTTCAGGCGGTCAAAGCGTTGAGCACGTCAAGATATGCGGCAAGTTCTTTCTTTGCACCTTTAAGGTCGTGAGAGCGATAGTTTCCGCATTCGATTTTTTTATTGCCGGGTATCGTATCGAGTTCGAGACATTTCGCAACGCATTCTTTGACGATTTCGAGTGCGGTTTGTTTGTCCGTGTCAAAAAGCAAAAGATAAAAGCCCGTGCGACATCCCATAGGGCCGAAATACACGACTTTGTCCTTATACTCACTGTTTCGCACGACGGTTGCGAAAAGGTGCTCTATGGTGTGCATGGCGGCGATGTGAAGATAATCGCCTTTGTTGGGCTCTTTGAAACGCAAATCGTAGGTGAAAACGTTTTTGTCTACACGGCTTAAATACAATCCCTTTTTAAGCACGTTGTGGTCTATTGTGAACGATGTGATTTTTTCCATATTGTTATTCTTGGTTTTGTATTAGGTATGCAAAACGTTCAAAATCAAACGCAAGACTTTTTGCATCGTCTGTTTTGAGAAGTTTTTATTCTACGTTTATTCGTTCTCTTTCTTCACGCAGGCGACGTTGCCACGCTGCTTTCTTGCCGGGGGAAGTGAAGTCGCTCCGCTTGTAACCGCTTTAAGAATAGCAGGCAAAATCTTTTCGTAGCCCGCAACGCCTTTCTCGACGATAGACAAGAAACTCTCGTTTGCGCCTTCTTCCGCTTTGTCGCTTACGACCTTGAGCGAGAAAAGCGGAACGTTGTTTCTCTCGCACGCAATGGCAAGACCTGCAAGTTCCATTTCGCAGATATCCGCGCCGAACTCGTTTCTCAATCTATCCTTTTCGTCTTTGCGAGCGACGAATTTGTCACCGCTTGCGCAGGTGACGACCTTCATGGGTTTTCCGACGTTTGCAAGCACGTTGTTCAAAACGGTTTCGTTGAGATAAAAATAGTTGTCTCTCATTCCGCCGTACTGTCCGACGACTCTGTCGGTGTCGACTTCAGTGACGTCGAATTGATAGTGGCACACTCTGCCAACGGCAACTAGTTCGCACAAATCGAGATTGTGATTGACAGCCCCGACAAAACCGAAGTTGAGCACGACTTCCACGTCGAAAAGATCAACGAGAAGTTGCACAGCAAGCGCGGCTTTGATTTCGCCCACGCCCGACGTTGCGAGATATATGGTGTTTCCGTCTTGCTCTATCTGGCTGATAGCAACGCCCGATATAGTGTTTTGTGCAACGACGTTGCCGTATTTTTTCAGTATCGGCAACGTTTCTTCCGCCATAGCGGTGATGATTGCAATTCTCATATTTCGCTCCGAAAAATTGATTGTATATATTTTACCACATTTGAAAATCAAGTCAACACCCGCAAAAAACAATTTATATGCGTTTTGTAAAACTCAAAAATAAAGTCTTGCCTTTTTGTTTTTGTGATATTTGATATTTTCACAAAACAAGCATTTTATATATCGAAAATGACAATATAAAATATATATTATGCGTTTTAGTATAAAATACGGCGATAAACTCATTTTTCGTTTTGCACTTGATATATCGGATGATAAATGTTAAAATAATAAAAAGGTGACGATATGGATTTCGATTTTTTGAAAGATTGTGTGGGCAACATCGGCGTTGAATTGACTCGTGAAAACTGCGAGTCTCTTTCTCGCTATTACGAAATGGTTGTGGAAAAAAACAAGGCTTTCAACCTTACCGCAATCACCGAAGAAAAAGACTTCGCAATCAAACATATCGCCGACTCTCTTGCAGGGATAAGCGAAATCCCCAAAAACGCCGTGCTTCTCGATATAGGCGCGGGTGCGGGTTTTCCGTCTATGCCTATCGCAATCGTAAGACGCGACGTGTCCGTCACCGCACTCGACTCGACCGCAAAGAAAATGAATTTTATAAGCGAATGCGCAAGAGAATTGAAAATCGACAACATCAAAACTATTGCCGGCAGAGCGGAAGAACAAAGAAATTTGTTTTCGCAATTCGACGTCGTAACCGCAAGAGCGGTCTCGGCTCTCAATATTCTTCTCGAACTTGCAATGCCGCTTTTGAAAGTCGGCGGAAGATTCGTTGCGTACAAGACGGACGAAAGTGAACTCGACGGTGCAAAGAGCGCACTCGAAACGCTGGGGGCAAAACACGTCTCGACAAAGTCGCTTTCTCTGCCCAACGGCGACTCGCGTGCGATTATGGTGTTTGAAAAAATCACGCCTACCCCAAAGCAATATCCGAGACTTTACGGCGCAATCAAGAAAAAACCGTTGTAAAAAATTGATTTTATATTCAACCAAAATGCTATCCGTCATAGTTTAAGGAGAAAAATTTGTATTCTTTTTTGCTTGCGCTTATATATCTTGCATTCATAAGTCTGGGGCTTCCCGATTCGCTTTTGGGATCGGGTTGGCCCGTAATGCATGCGGATATGGGCGTTGCAACGTCGTATATGGGTATCGTTACGATGATAATTTCGGGCGGAACGATAGTGTCAAGCCTTTTTTCGGATAAACTCACTAGAAAACTCTCAACGAAAGTCGTCACCGTAATAAGCGTTTTTTTGACCGTCGTTGCACTGTTCGGTTTTTCCTTTTCGACGAAATTCTGGATGCTTTTGGTTTTTGCCGTTCCCTACGGGCTTGGCGCAGGCGCGATAGACGCCGCACTCAACAACTACGTTGCGGTTCATTACAAGGCAAAACACATGAGTTGGCTTCATTGTTTCTGGGGAGTTGGAACGATTATAAGCCCGTTTATTATGGGATACGCCCTTAAAAATCTCACGTGGAACAGCGGATACAGAATTGTAGGAACTATTCAACTTGCGATTTGCATAATATTGCTCGTCACTTTGCCCGTGTGGAAAGTAAACAAAACGAAAGACGTGCAACAACAAAAAGAAGTCGGGTTGATTTCCGCATTGAAGATAAAAGGCGTGCCGTTCCTTTTGATTGGATTTTTTGCATACTGTTCGGCGGAAGCAACCGCAATGCAATGGGCAAGCACGTATTTCGTGGAAGTCAAAGGCATATCAACCGAACTTGCCGCAAACCTTGCTTCGCTCTTTTATATAGGAATAACCGTAGGCAGATTTATAAGCGGCTTCGTCACCGAAAAAATCGGAGACAGAAAAATGGTTATAATAGGCGCGTGCGTTGTGCTTTTAGGCACAATCGTTCTTATAATTCCCGCAAAATCGTATATAGTCGCAATCGCGGCTTTCGTTGTCATAGGTTTTGGCTGCGCGCCTATTTATCCGTGCATAATTCACTCGACGCCCGGCAATTTCGGCGCAGAAAATTCGGGAGCGATTATCGGAATTCAAATGGCAAGCGCATACGTCGGCTCAACTTTTATGCCGCCGCTTTTCGGACTTATGAGCAATTCGCTCGGTTATGAAATTATGCCGTTTTTCCTTATGTTTTTCCTGATTTTGATGATTTTTATGACTGAAACGACATTCAGAACGGCAAAAAAATATAAATTTTTCGACGCACCGCAATACACTCGTCAATGAACTGCGCCTAGTTTTAACTGCTTCTTGAAAAATCGTTTTTACATAATAATGCAATTTATGTGAAACTTTTTTTGTGAAACGCAATTGAAAAAAATCAATAGTTGTGTTACACTTTATTTATGGCAAAAGTCGTCGCGTTCTCCAATCAAAAGGGCGGCGTGGGCAAAACGACCACTTGCGTCAATCTTGCAGCCTATTTAGCCCTTGACGGATACAAAATTTTGCTCGTTGACTTCGATGCGCAAGCCAACGCGACGAGTTCGCTCGGAATATTCGACAAAAAAATACAAAATTCGGTATACGACGCAATGTGCGGATACGACGTATCGAAGTGTATTTTCAAAAGCGAGATAGACGGTCTTGACTTTATTCCGTCGTCACTCGACCTTTGCGCGCTCGACAAAGAGCTCGTCGGAGTGCAAAGAAAAGAATACGTGCTCAAAGACGTGCTTGACAAAGTGAAATCGGATTACGATTTCGTCTTTATAGACTGCGCGCCGTCGATAAACATGCTTCTTGTCAACGCGCTTTGCGCCGCAGACGGAGTGATAATTCCGCTTCAATGCGAATATCTGGCGCTCGAAGGCATGAATCAACTTCTCAATACGGTGCGACTTGCAAAAAGGCATCTCAACGATTCTCTCACCGTATACGGCGTGGTGCTTACGATGTACACGGGACGAAGTAAGTTGTCAAGAGATGTCGAAAGCGAAATAAAAAAACTGTTCGGAAGGGAAGTTTTCGAGACGAAAATTCCACGCAACGTACGGCTTGCGGAAGCCCCTAGCAACGGGAAACCCATTGCTTTATACGACGACAAATGCGCAGGTGCGATTGCATACAATGCACTTGCAAACGAGTTTATATCAAAATTTATCAAGGAGTGAAGTATGGCAAACACAAAAGGCGGCCTTGGTGCAAAAGGCTTGAATGCTCTTTTCAACGACAACGAAGAAAACGTCAGAGTTGACATTGACGGTGACGTACAAGCGCAGGAGATTGACATTTCTCTCATCGACCGCAACCCGAATCAGCCGAGAAAAACATTCGACGAAGACAGTTTGCGCGAAATGGCAACTTCCATTGCAACGTACGGCGTTTTGCAACCCCTTCTTCTCGTAAAAACGGAAGGCGGAAGATATCTCATTATCGCAGGCGAACGTCGTTTCAGGGCAAGCATGCTTGCAGGACTTAAAAAAGTGCCTGCAATCATCAGAGAATTCACTCCGCAACAAATACAAGAGATTTCGCTCATCGAAAACCTGCACAGAGAAGACCTAAACGCAATCGAAGCGGCGGAAGGTATGCGTGAACTTATGGACAATCACGGTCTCACGCAAGAAGAAGTCGCGGTGCGTATCGGCAAATCCCGTCCGTACGTCACCAACACTTTGAGACTTTTGCAACTCCCCGACGAAGTAACAGAACTCGTAAGAGAAGGAAAACTCTCACCCGGACACGCAAGAACGCTTATCTCTATCGACGACAAGGAATATCTCGTCACGCTTGCAAAACAAGCCTGCGACAACAAGCTCTCCGTCCGTGACCTTGAAAACCGCGTAAGATTGTATTTCACAAGAAAAGCAATTCCGTCCGGACCTAGAACGGACAAGGCGTTGTCTTTGGAACTTAAAGAATTTGTCGGAGATATGAAACGCGTCTTCGCCACAAAAGTCAAACTTGTCGGCAACGACCAAAAGGGCCGTATCACGATAGACTATTTCAACAAGGACGATCTTGACAGAATATACGCGCTCGTTCAAATCTTGAAGTACAACGACAAGCTTTGATTTCACTCCGATTGTAAAACGCAAGTTTTACTTATATTTACAAAATAATACGTTTATATATACAAAACACGCACGTAAAGTGCGTGTTTTGTTATGTTTGCTTGTTTTTATGTTTATTTACGGATTTGTAAATCTATAAGGCTTCTTTTATCGTTTTTTGCTTTATTTCACGACACTGCCGCCGCTTATATGGAACAACGTTGCGGGATTTTTAAGGTCGTATTCGGTGCAGGTGAGTATGGTCTGAAAACCTTCCGTCATTTTCAAAAGCATCGATTGTCTGTCTTGGTCAAGCTCTGACAAAACGTCGTCAAGAAGTAGAACGGGCGGCTCTCCTATCTCGTTTTTGTAGATCACCACTTCACCGAGTTTCATTGCAAGCGCGATTGTACGTTGTTGTCCTTGAGATGCGTATTTGCGGCTGTCGTTGCCGTTGATTTCTATTTTTATATCATCCCTATGCGGTCCTACGGTTGAGAAGCCGAGTTCTTTGTCTTTCTGCCTTGTGCCGATTATTGATTTATACAATTCGCTTTCAAGGACTTTTGCGTCGCAATCGGTTTTCGAGCCGCTTTCATATGACAACGCGAGAGTTTCTTGTTCTCCGCTCAGTGCGTAATGAAACTTTCTTGCCGCGTCGTTTAGAGTTGCGATATAGTCCATTCTTTTTTGAATGATTATCGCTCCTTCTTTTGCAAGACCTGCGTCCCACACGTCAAGCATATCGTCGATGTTTGGATTGAATTTGTATTCTTTTAGAAGGTTGTTTTTTTGTTTGAGCGTTTTGTTGTAGCGTTGAAGAGCAAGGAAATAACTCTTTTGTTGTTGAGAAAGTCCTACGTCCAAAAATCTTCTGCGCTCGCCTGGGGATTCCTTGACAAGTTTCATCTCATCGGGGGAGAAAAACACAACGCCGAGAACGCCAAGAAGTTCGCCTGCACGATTGACGGGAATATTGTCCACCGCAACTTTTTTCTTGCCTTGTTCGTCAATTTGCAGATTTATCGTGTGACGGCGAAATTTGCTTTCAAGCACGATTTTCACCTGCGCTTTGCTTTCGCCCATAAGAATCATTTCTTTGTCTTTCGTGGTGCGCGGAGAGTGAAATATCGAGCAAAGATACACGCTTTCGAGCATATTCGTCTTTCCGCTGGCGTTTTTTCCGTACAACACGTTGAGCCCGTCTTTGAATTCGACGAGTGCGTGAGAGTAGTTTCTGAAGTTTTTAAGTTCCAACGAGACGATTTTCATACACTACAAGTATAGCGTAGAGCGCAAAATTTTTCAACATCTTGTGTTTAAGTTTTCTTTTTGGATTTTTGCTTGAAAAATCGACTTTTTTTGATATAATCAAAACTATGATAAATATCGAAGAATTCTGGGAAGACGCAAAAGACGAGTTGTCAAAATCAATTCAGGCCATAAGTTACGAAGTCTGGATAGAAAAACTCGAACCTGTATGTTTCGTGGATAATGCAATCGTGCTGTCCACTATTTCGGCAAACGCAAAACGCACAATCGACACTCGCTATAAAGACACGATAAAAGAAGTCGTGTCCGCTCTCAATTCGTCGATAACCGACGTGATAATCACAACACCCGACAAAAAAGACGATTTTCTCAACAAGCAAACCGTGTTTATCGAAGACCAGGGCTTTGTCACCAACGAACCGCCAAAAGACAACGGCAAGAAAAAAAGCCCGTTCCTTGAAAAGTACACTTTTGAAAACTTCGTCGAAGGCAAATCAAACGCCTATGCGCTCGCTGCTTGCAAGACTATTGCGGAACATCCGGGCGGAAGTTTCAATCCGTTGTTTATATACTCGGGTGTCGGACTCGGAAAAACGCACCTTTTGCACGCAATAGGCAACTATCTTTTCAAAAACAAGAAGCAAATGAATGTGCTGTACGTCAGTGCGGAAACGCTCGTGACCGAACTTATCAACGTCATTCGCAACAAGTCAAACGACGAAAATAACCGTTTCAGAGAGAAATACCGCTCTTGTGACGTGCTTATGGTGGACGACGTGCAATTCCTTATCGGCAAGGAAGCCACGCAGGAAGCGTTCTTCCACATATTCAACGACTTGTATCAAGACAACAAACAAATCATCTTGACGTCCGACCGTGCGCCGAAAGACCTTACCACTCTTTCCGACAGACTTCGCACCCGTTTCGGTTGCGGTCTTACGGTGGATATTCAAGTTCCCGATATGGAAACGAGAGTTGCCATTCTCAAGACGAAAGCCGCGCAATCCAAGTTTATGCTTTCGGATGAAGTTGCCGAGTTTATTGCTGAAAAATCGCCGTCAAACATACGAGAAATGGAAGGCTTGCTCAACAAGATAATCTTCTTCAGTTCTCTTACGAACAACGTTATAACGACAAAAGAACTTGCCTACGAAGCACTCTCCGAGTTTATCGAAGACAAGGGCGAAACAATCGACGCAAGCGACATTATAGACGCGGTTTGCAAGTATTTCAAAATCTCGACCGCAGACATAATCTCGAAGAAGAAAACAAAGAGCATCGTCGAGCCGAGAATGATTGCAATATATCTTATCACAGAACTTTTGCCGACTCCGCTCGTGCAAATAGGCGAGATGTTCGGCGGCCGCGACCACACGACGATTATCCACGCAAGAGATAAGATAAGCGACGAAATCAAGACCAATCCGCGCATCAAAATCACAGTCGCAGATATAAGAAACATGATACTCAACAGATAAGAAAAAGCACGCGGTTGCGTGCTTTTTTTATAATTAATTAAGAACGCTACGAACGAGTGCTCGTTACGGGCGCATAAAGCATCAATTTTTCCTTGTCATCCTGAGCGAAGTCGAAGGATCTAGCGTAGCGAAAATCAAACAATTGCGCCCGATAAGTTTTGTTTTGTTCATGGCTCTAAAAAGGGTTGGCGTTTTAAATTCTAAATAGAATTGCCCCATCTTTCCGGTCCGTGCCGGTATTTCTTCCACCACTCGTATAGAGTGCTTTCTCTACTTAATTATCCGTCGCTCGCGGGGAAGACAGTCGGCACTCGCATAGATAGGTATCGTCCCCTTGTTATGCCACCACGCTTTGTGCGCCAGGCAGTAGCCAACAACACGGCGCAGTCGCTCGTACAGCCGTCAAGCTCGGCGCTTATTTGCTTGCCGCCGTTGCGGCTCGTGTTCCGTCTTCAAAGTTACACATTCCGTTAATAAGTACGCCCGCACAGGCTTTTGGATAAGGCTTCGCCTTCCGCAATTAATCATTATTAATTATTCATTATTAATTATAAAAAAATGTGATAAATAGATGAAGAACAAGGAAACGTCCATCCGAAACAAAACCCAACGTACATTTAGTACGTGATTTTGGAGCGGATGGGCGTTGACGCAGTTATTCGCTATTTAGCGCGTTTTTTAGCCGATGACTCGCAAAGGAAGAATCAAATACAACCACCTATCCGACTCGCCCTTGATGATTCCCGGAGCAGTGGATGTGGTGAAGTTGAGAGTCACGAACGGCTCGTCGATTGCGTGCATACAATCTATGATGTATTTTGAATTGAAGCCTATCGTGAGATCTTTGCCTTTGAGTCCGATTGTGACTTTTTCGTTGATTTCGCCGTCTTCTGAGTGAGCGTTGAGCGCGAGCGTATCTTCTTTGATTTCCATCTTGACGTAGGATTTTTTCTCTGCGCGATTGATGAGAGAGACACGGTCGATTGCGTTTTCAAAGAGTTTTTTGTCCACGGTGACGGAAGTGGTGAACACACTGGGAATAATCTTTTCGTAGTTGATATAATCTTCGCCAATAAGACGAGTGACTATTTTCGTGTGGAAAAGATCAACCATTATATAGTTCTTTTCAACGAAAACGGTGATGGTCTCTTCGCCTTCGTCGATGAGACGAGCAAGTTCGTTCATGCTCTTTGACGGGACGACGATTTTGTCTATGACGCCGTTGTTGTTGATTTGCGCTTTTGCAAGAGCAAGACGATATCCGTCGGAAGCAACCGCTTCAACTTCCTCGTCTTTGACGTTAAGGCAAACGCCGCGAAGAGACGGTCTTGCTTCGTCAACGGCAACGTTGAAGATGACCTTTGAAATTATGTCTTTTAGTTCTTTCTTCAAAATGATGAAAGAATTTTGTGTGTCAACTTCTTTGAACACAGGGTATTCGTCCGCACTGA
>ERZ1024397.79-NODE-79-length-15094-cov-22.466853_pt1 | contig 15094 bp, 7 predicted proteins | sample MGYA00520786_ERZ1024397 | MGnify/ENA primary metagenome ERZ1024397 (study PRJEB33242, sample SAMEA3444275) | Homo sapiens | biome: Host associated; feature: Gastrointestinal tract; material: Stool | place: Uganda | collected 2011-01-01 ... | reverse complement strand
GATCAATCAGTGCTTGGCGGCACGCTCAAAGCGACATGCGCATACACGAGTGCGCAAGCGAATCGGGATATGCGATTATACCGAGAGTAACCGACACGCAAAACTACACGTTTGTGGCCGAAAACGGTGTTCTTATTATCAAAAAAGCAACGTTAACCGTTGATTTTGACAAGATTCCGTCTATAACCTACGGCGACGAATTGCCTGAAATCACGATTGCGCAATATCACGGTTTCGTTTACGGCGAAGATCAATCAGTGCTTGGCGGCACGCTCAAAGCGACATGCGCATACACGAGTGCGCCTATGGCAGGCACGTTCGATATAACGTTCTCGGGACTTGCTTCAAACAACTACGAGATAGAATACGAAGAAGCACAACTCGTCGTGAACAAAGCGACGCTCACTCTCACTGCAGACGACATAGCGGCGATAACGTACGGCGACGACGTGCCGAGCGTGACGTACACCGCAAGCGGTTTCAAATTCGATGACGAAGCGCACAAGGCTCAAATCCTTGCAAACGTAGCCGTGACGATCGACACCGCATACGTCAAAGGCTCCGACGCAACTGCGAACGGATATTCGTACAATCTCACAATCGAACCGCAAGAAACCGACAACTATATTCTTGCACACGGCGTAAGCAAAAAGTTTGTCGTGAACAAGGCAAAGTACGTCGGCATTTCTCACAAGAACGTGGAAGGCGGAACGTATTCCCACGCCCAACTCTCGGAATACGCATTGCAGGAAGGCTTCTACTGGGACGATGCAAACGCATACCCCACTTGCGACGTAACGCAATATCTCGCACACTACAACGCCGACCCGACCAACTACGAGACGTTTGATTTGTATATCACTCTCATTCTCACAAAAGCAACGCCGACAATCACCGCAACCGTGAACGACGAAGCAAACAATTGGACGGGCAACGAAATCGACCTTGCCGCATGCGTCAGCGCAACGAGCAACAATCTTGACAACGGCACTGTCACTATCCCCGCACTCAAAGGCACTGACGGCGGCTTCTATTACGTCACTCTCACGACAAGCGAAACCACCAACTATCTCGCAACAAGCAAGCAAGTGAGCGTGCGTATCAAGGCGGCAAAAATCGGCGAAACTTGGTACACCGTGGAAGAAGCAATTGCCACAGGCGGAGCAATCACACTTGCCGGCAATGCGTTCATATCCAAGAACGTCACGATAAAGAGCGACACGACACTCACTCTTCCCAGCGGCGACAGCACAGGCGACAGCGCAACTAAAATAGGCAACGCAGACAAAGCCCATGGTAGTGGAACTAGTGCATATTGCGACAATGACACAAGCAAGATCAATTTGATTTTGACTGTGAACAATGGCGTTGGAATAAATGTCTATGGCAACATATTGATTCTTGGATTACTCGGGAGCACCGGACAACCATATCAAGGACATACATCAGGGGCGCATAGTCAAATTATTAATAACGGCACTATGACGTTCAAGTCCGGCGCAAATCTCGATGTTCGCGGATTTGTAAAAGGAACTGGTGTTGCAAACTTTGAAAGTGGGGCGACATTATATAGTCCATTCGTTGTTATGGATTATCGCGGTGGTTCGTATACAAAGGGTGCATACGGCAAAAATATTTCCCCGTTTAGCCAGTATGAAATGCCGAACGTGCAATGTGATCAATATTTCTATTTCGGTTCAAAATCAATGGGCTATGTCGACTTGTTCACAAGTGCTTTATTTGGAGATAGACACAACACAGACACAATCACTGCAATCGGTGCCGGCGGCATCATTGAATTGTCAGATGGATATATCTTCAAAAAATATACGCAAAACACACAAGGATCACAAAAGACATTGTTGCAAATTGTCGGCAACTCCAAATTGAATATTCTTTCTTTGGATGCAGCAGGTCAAACCGTGTCGATGAAAGGATTGTACTTCCCTATCCCGTGGACTTATGACATAGTGATTGGCGGAAACAATGCAAACGTCACTTTGACGGCAGCAAACCAATACAAGATTATGACCGGTGCGTCTGTCAAAATCGAATCTGGTGCAACCGTAAATTTGTCCGGCTCTGCAATCGCATACAGCGCATTTGACAACCAAAATCTCACCTATGGCGGCGGCGGAAAAGGTTATCCGAATAAACCTGCTGCAATCGTTGTTGTCAACGGCACTTTGAATGTAACAGGCTCTTTCGGCGGTTTGATAAAAACGACACAAGCCGGCGCAAAAATAATCGCAAACGGAACAATGAGCGTATCTTCAAAGGAAATTGACAAAGTTAATCAAGCCGGTGGGCTTAAAGTTTTCAAAGCTGACTTGATGACTATCACGGAAACTTCAAAATTTGAAGACGGAACGGCTCTTGAAAAGGGCAAAACCTACACCTACAACGGCACGGCGTGGGCGTAAAAAATGAATTGCAAACGGCTCTCAAACGAGAGCCGTTTGACTTTGCAATATCGAGAAAAACAAAAATCGGAAGGGATTTTTATGCTTGAAAGGGACAGAAAGGGATTCAATGCGTTGAGAATATTTGCGATATTTGCGCTGTGTTGCACCGTCGTGCTGTGGGCAGGACTGTGGATTGCTTCCGCAACGCCTGCCGACAAAAGCGGACAAGACACGCAAGCGGTCACGGACAAACTCGACTCGAAATACAATATCAACTACAAATTCAATCAAAAAGTCGTGACTCAACACGTTGCTTTTGACGAAGACGCGACGTATTCGGGCTATTACGCAGGCGAAACGCTGAAAACCAAACTCGTGTTCATGCCAAAAAATACGTTGGACAAAGCCGTGCGCTACAAATCGAGCACCCCGAGCGTAGCAACCGTTTCGGAAGACGGAGTGATTACGTTTTTGAGTCGCGGAGAAAGCAGAATAAGCGTATATCTCGTTTCAAACCCCGAAGTGTACAATTACGTGAGCATTGCTTGTTTCGGAGAGAACCCGAAGACGAGCGGATTGACGCTTGCGCTCGACGCACCGCTTAAAGTCGGCACGACGACTATGGTTTCGCTCAACGAAGACAGAATTGCTCCGCGCGGTGCAAAATACAAATCATCCGACGAAAACGTGCTGAAAGTGGACAAACAAGGCTTCGTGAGCGGAATAAGCGAAGGCAACGCAACGCTCACCGCCACCGTAAAAGACATGTCCGCAAGCATAAACGTGACGGTCTCTCAAAACCCCGATTACATAAAACCCGAACGGATAAATCTGAAACAAAACGTAACTCTCACTCACGGATACAAAATGAACGCATACAAACTCATAGACAGCGTGTATCCGCAAGGCGCGCCGAAAGACTGTGTGGTGAAAACTTCGAGTTCTTCTTTGGGCGTCGTGTATAAAGACCTTGCCCCGTACTCGCCCGGCACGTATACCGTGACTTTTACGTCGAGATACGACGAGAGCGTGACAGCAAGCGTTGAAGTGACCGTTGAAAAAGTCGCACCAACCGAACTTCGAGTGTCGGGCCCTGCCGTGACCACCCCAAACTCCAGCACGATATTCACCGCAAAACACATGCCGCAGTACTACGAAGACGACGTGACGTGGGAAATCGTCAGCGGAAAAGGCTCTATATCGAGCGACGGCGTTTTTGTCAACGAAGGCTTCGGCACGACGGTGATTCGTTGCCGTTCCACACTTGACCCCACGCTGTACGTGGACAAAACCGTCGAGTCCAAACTGTTTTCGGACGCATATAGCATGGTGAGAAAATTTATGGGGCACGGCGGACTGTCCGCACTTCTCGGATTCGGCATATTCGGCACGCTGTTGCTTCTTTCAAAGCACAAATACAACGCACTGATTTTCACAGCTCCGCTCGGCTTTATATACGCAGGCTTTTCCGAACTCATTCAGAAATTCACTCCCGGCAGATACTGCACGATAGCGGACGTTCTCATCGACTTCATCGGCACGCTCATTGGCATGGCGATTGCAATAATACTCGTTGCTCTCGTGTGCGCAATATGGCGGCTTGCAAACAAGAAAAGTTTCAAAAACATGCTGTACGAGTCGCGTTTGCTCACTCTCTCGTCCGCTTTCAGAAAGACGCACGTTCAGGACGAATACGCTCTTCCCGTCGCACTCAGTGACGACGTTGACGAAAAAACCTACGTTGACGACGCGCTAACCGTTGCGGCAAGCGACGTTGACGAGACGGACGAAAAGTAAACAGTGACAAGCAAAATAACAAACGCAGAAACGCGACGACGCAACGTCGCGTTTTTTATATCCTGGAATTTTATATAGGGTATAATCACACGCTTTTTCGGCAATAATTCCGCACATGGAAAAAGCAAATTATTCTTGCGAGCATGCGCTTGCTCCTTTCGTTTCAACGCTTTTCAACGCCGTCACCGAACGTGACGACCGTCCCGTGGTAATCGTGTGTTTCGGCACGACGGCAATTTCGGGAGACGCTCTCGGTCCTATGGTCGGCTCTCTTCTCGTGGACAAATACGACGTCCCCGCGTTTGTGTACGGCACGCAGGAAAATACCGTCAACGGCAAGAACATGAAAGACTGGCTGTCCTTTATAAAGACCGTTCACGAAGGCGCGATTTTCATTGCGGTTGACGCGTCTTTGGGCAAAAAAGACAAGGTGGGAGAAGTCGTGATACGCGAAGACGGCGTGTGTCCGTCCGGCGTAACGGGAAAAACAAAACGCTTCGGGGACATAGGAATTTTGGGCATAGTCGCGCAAAATCACGGAGACGCACTTATGCAACTTTTGACCGTATCGCCACTTAACGTATCCGCTTTGGCAGATAAAATCGCTGTTTTGATAAAAAACGCCGTTTAAACGCAAGAACAGCCCGTCAAGACGACGGGCGTTTACATCTTTTAACTATAAAAATTTTTGCGTTTTATATTGCATATACTCTTTTGATAGATTATAATATTGAGTACCACAAAAGCGCATACGCGCACACGCACAGATAAAGGAGCATAAATGGCTAACATTCTTTCGGCAAGCGTTCCGTACGCCGATATAGCGTTCTTCGCAATACTGGCACTCGGGTTGATACTCGGCATAATCAGGGGCTTTTCAAAATCGTTCAAAGGCTTCTTTCTTGCCGTTGCGATTATGTTGGTGTCTTTGCTCGTCATCTCCCCCACTTTCGAGCCCGTGCGCAACATCGACGTGTTCAACAAAATGGACGATTCCATATCCGCGTCGATAGAAAGCAAGAACGAGATGTTCTCCACTCCCATTTACGTCGAAAAGTCCGAAGACGGCACTTTGTCGTACTGGGTGGACGTGACACAAGACGGAGAAACGAAGCGCGTTTTGCTTGAAAATTCGATGGGCAGCGACGTGACTTCGACTCTGAAAGGCAAAATTGCAATCTGGCTTGCGAAATCTTTCATAACCGAAGACGGACAGACGATAGGCTCCGTTGCAGGAACGTTTATATCCGACATTATCGTTGCGATCGTCATGTTCATCGTGTATTGTCTCGTGTTGTGGCTGATATGCTTTTTGCTCCGCAAGATATTTGCCGGCATGCGCAACTCCGAAAACGGCGCGCTCAAAGCAATCGACCGTATTTTCGGCGCAATCATATCCCTTGCGTTCTCATTTGTGTTTATCCTGCTCGTGCTTGCGATTTTAAGCTCGCTGCGCAACAAGATTCCGCAGGTGGACGAATATTTGACAAACTCAACCGTTTGCGGATATTTCTATCTCAACAATCCCGTCGCAACCCTGTTCCACAAGATATTCGGCTGACGACGCACTCGCGCGCTCTTAAAGGGGCGCGTTTTTTATATAGGAGCAAGTTATGAGAGTTCTCAAAGGTACGCTTACGTTCATTCTCGGCATGGTGCTGGGCATCATTCTTTTCGTGCTGGCAATCGGCGGTGCGGTTTTTGCCGTCGGCTCGTCTATGACGGTCGGACAGTTGCAGGAATCGCTGACGCAGGAAGAAGTCATCGCAAAAGACAGTGCGTTATACTCGCAAAAACTTATCGACGCCATAAAGAGCATCATAGGTGACGTGAAAGACATAAAATCGCTCAGTCTCAAAACGCTTTACGAACACTACGGAATATCCCTTCTCAACGGAATAAGCGGCATCGACTTCACCGAAAAAGATTTTTATTCTCTTCCCATAAGCGAACTTATCGACGACACGTCGAAAATCGTCAACTCGTTTACGCTCAGCGATATAAGCAAAATCGCGGACGTCGATTTTTCGTCTTACGGCTTGCCCGTGCTTGACGACAATCTGAACAACAACGTCAAGACCGCACTCAACAACATTATGTCTTCTCTCAACGGAGATTTGACGATACGTTCGATAAACGACAAATTCGGAATAGATATAGGCGTCGGCGAAAACGCACTCCTTGCCGCAGTGCAGGACGTCGCTTTGTCAAACTTCGGCTCGGTCGTAAACGCAATGATGCTCGACAAGATTCTTAACGTCGATTCCGACACGTTTGTGAAAGTCGGTGAAAACGACGTTTACGTCAAGGCGGACAGATACGACGTCGTGTCAAACGCAGACCTTCAATACTCCGGTTACACCGCTCCCGTGGGAGTTGAAACCTACATTGCCGGCGCAACGGACTCCGACAATGACGGCACTGCCGACACTCTCGTTGAAAAAGAACTCCGCTTCGTGAAAAAAATCACGCAAGATGCCGACGGCAACGAAGTCGTGAAATACGTCGTTGACAACTCTTGCTATGCAACCGATTTCAACGCCGAAACCAACGAAAAAGAATTCTATCGCCACGTGCAATACGAGAAATATACCGGCGCGAGCGACGAGTATTTCGTCTTGTCCTACGCAAACAAAATCGTGGAAGTCGGAAGCACGAGTTTCACGCTTTACACAAAAGGTTTCTTGTCTCTTAACGACGTTTACGTATCCGTCGGCGGAACGGTCGTTCCGTTCGGCTTAGGCGTGAGCGGCGCAAAGATAACTCTCGGCTCGACTCTCAGAAAGACCGAAGAAGGCATTTTTGAAAATTCCGAACGCTACTTCGTATTCGACGTCCCCGTCGACAAAAACACGAAACTTCGCGCTTTTGAAGACGGCACCGTTCCCGTCTACACCGATTGCTACGAACGCGTGCACGTCGGCTCTTCGGAACAAATTCTGCAACTCGTGGCGTATATGACGGTCACCGAACTTCAAAACGCGGACGATCTTCTCAACTCGCTCACCGTGGGCGACGTCGTGAGCAGCGATTCGTCCAAAATCGTCAACGCGCTCAAAGATTGCAAACTCAAAGACATCGGAACGAAAATTAATACTCTCAAGATCGATGACGTGATCGACATCAACGACAAATCTTCGATTGCAATGAAATCTCTTGCGGCGCACGGAGCAACGCTTGACAACATCGACACTATCGTGAACGAACTTTCTATCGGTGAACTCATGGAAGTGACTTACGACGTTTATCAGGCGCAAGCGGACGGCGATTACGTCAAAGTGGATCTGTTCGTCCCCTACAACGAATATCTTGAAATTCACAAAACCGCAAAATCTGAAAACAGACTCTTCGTCAAAGACGCAAGCGACAATTACGTCTCGACGACGGACGAAACGGGCGACGTGTACGTCAATATCGGCAGATACACCCTTTACGACTCCGAAAAACACGCAGGGCTCGATCGCTATGCCCTAACGAGCGAATCGGCAACGAGCATAACCATTCAATCGATGGCAAGACGTGGCTATCTCATAGACGAGATAGGCACTAAAGTGGATTTGTTGTGCATCGACGAACTTATCCGCATAAAAGCAGACTCCGCCGTCATCATGCGCTCGCTTGCGAAACGCGGCACGACTCTCAACAAATTTGCGGACGTTGCCGACGAACTCAAACTCTCCGAAGTCATCGAAATATCCGCCGATTCCGCGCGCATAATGAAATCGCTCGTGGCACGCGATTGCCTTATCAAAGACCTTGACAAGATTGCAAACGACTTGACGCTCAGCGAAACCGTGGACGTCAAATTTGACCAATTTACACCCAATGCAAGCGGAAAATACGTCAAGGTAGTCGGTGACGGCTACGTGTTCTACGACTCCGAAAAACACGCAGGGCTCGATCGCTATGCCCTAACGAGCGAATCGGCAACGAGCATAACCATTCAATCGATGGCAAGACGTGGCTATCTCATAGACGAGATAGGCACTAAAGTGGATTTGTTGTGCATCGACGAACTTATCCGCATAAAAGCAGACTCCGCCGTCATCATGCGCTCGCTTGCGAAACGCGGCACGACTCTCAACAAATTTGCGGACGTTGCCGACGAACTCAAACTCTCCGAAGTCATCGAAATATCCGCCGATTCCGCGCGCATAATGAAATCGCTCGTGGCACGCGATTGCCTTATCAAAGACCTTGACAAGATTGCAAACGACTTGACGCTCAGCGAAACCGTGGACGTCAAATTTGACCAATTTACACCCAATGCAAGCGGAAAATACGTCAAGGTAGTCGGTGACGGCTACGTGTTCTACGACTCCGAAAACGTGCTTATGCAAGGCATGCAACGCTTCAAAAAAGACTCGTCTTCATCCCCTGCGACCTACGTTGCAGACGACAACGGATCTTTCGTGCACGACTTCTATTTCACTCTCTACAACATTGCAACACACTCCGACGCCACGCTTTACGCTCGCTATGACAGAACGGTGGTTAGCGGCGCGTCTTCAAAGGTGTTGCAACGCCTTGCGTTCTCCAACGTCGGCGAATTCTCCACCGCTTTTGACGCGCTCACGCTGGGCGACGTGATCGACATAGATCCCGACGTCTTGGAAGTTGCGGATGCCGACTACAAACTTGCAAACCCCACCGTGACATACTATGCCTACGATGAGACCAACCACGTGTTCAAGCGTGACGAAACGGGCGTGTATTACGTCTCTCGCGCGGGCGAAAGTTCGGCGGTGCTGAAACGTCTTGCGTTTGTGCCCGTCAACTCACTCTCAACCGCTCTTGACACAATCATCAAAGATATGCTCCTGAGCGAGCTTATCGACGTGTACGAGCAATATGCGGTGTCTATCGACACAGCCTACAATCCCACGTCCACGCCTGCTTCAACCATCCAAGAAACGGATAGGTTTATCGTTAAACCGCTCGGCTACGACGAAAGCGGCAAAGCATACACGTTTGTGTACAATCAATTCGGCAAATACATCGCAAGAGACTACGCATTCATTCAAACGCCCGTGGGCCAACTCACAGTAAGCGGAAACGCACGCTTCGAGTACGTCAAACTCAACAGCGCGGCGGAAGCAACGATTGCAATGTCAAACGGCGGCGTATATTACAAACACGGCGAAGAATACGTCTCCAACACAGCTCTTTGCGTATATCTCGCGTCTCTTGGCAAATTTGACAATCTCTACACAAGAAACGCGGTCACGAGCGGCGGCATCGAGGCGGCAACCTATTCGGATGCGGATCTCTACGTCGAAATAAGCGGCGTGTACACTCCCTACGATTCTACCAAACTCACGCATCTGGGCTTCTCGTCATACTTTGTCAAACAAACAAAGACGGACGGCACGAAATTCTACGTGCCCACCACCACACCCGGCGAAGTAGATTCAACAGGACATACTATCCCCTATCAATACTGGGGTAAGTACGAAGACGGCAACTCCAAAGAGCCGCTCTATTCAAAAGAATATTGCGAAAATATCTACGTCAAGTCCGCAAGCGGCGACTACGTATTCAACGGCAACGAATACGTGGCGTATGACGCTGCAAAACATGACGGTCTTGACAGATTCGAGCAAGTGGTCGGCTATCTTGCAACAGCAAACGAAACCTACGTCAAAATGAGCGGCGCATATGCAATCGCACTCCCCCACACTCAATCCATGGTGGCAAGAGACGGCGGCATGATCCGTGAAAAAAGCCAAGCCGTCATCCGTATGCTTGCAACCAAAGAAGTGACCATTGCAAATATCGACAGCGTCATCAAGACCGCAACCGTGGGCGAAATCATGGACGTCACCCCGGACAGCATCTTCGAGAAGTTTGCAGACTCCACAATCAATTCTCTCAACTCAAATCTGCAAAGCACGATCACCGAGATGTCGGTGGGCGAACTTATGGAATTTGCAGGTGTCTCGACAAGCAACGCCGTCGTGCGCTCCGCACTCAAAGACGTGAAACTCAAAAACTTCTTTGACAGTCTCACATTCAACCCCACCGTCGGCATCGTTGTGGATATGGAAAAGGCATGCGGATACACAAAATAATCCGCAACGAAAGCGGCAACAAAATCGAAAAGCCGAAAGGCAAAAAGTCGCAACGTTGAAATGCGCATTTCAACGCCGAAAACCAACGCAATCGCAACAAAAAATACACCGTCAATTCGGTGTATTTTTTTGTTAATTCTTTTGCTTGTTTATCCTTGTTTTCTATGTTTGCAAATTCTTTTTTTCTATGTCGCTAGCCATATTTTTGCTTGACCGTCGCGATTTGCTTATTGGCTCGCCTTGCGCGTTTTTCTCGCAACCTTGCTTATTGCACAAGTTTATTTTATCGCCGCTTTTCACTGCCTGCTTGCTGTCATAATGCACAATTCGATTTCGCGTTATTTTGCTTAAATCAAGGCTTTATATATGCGTTTTTGTGGCATAAAGTACACGTTATTCCTTTTCGGACAATTCGAGCCATTCTTCTTCAAGCGGCGCGAGCTTTGCTTTGAGCGCGTCTATCTCTGCTTGCAATTCGCCGATTTTCTTGTAGTCGGAATACACGGTTTCATCGTTGTGAAGGGTGTCTTCGAGTTTTGCGATGTTATCTTCTATGCCGCTCATTTTCTCTTCGAGAAAACTCATTCTGTGCTTGCGCCGAGCAATCTCTTTGCTCTCTGACACGGGCTTTTCTTTCTTTTTCGGCGCGCTCGTTTGAGAGTTATCTCCCGTTTGTTCCGCCACCTGTCTCGATTGTTCGAACTCCGAATACGTGCCGTCAAACACACTCGCTTTGCCGTCTTCGAACACGATAAGGCGGTTGCACACTCGGTTGATAAAATATCTGTCGTGAGAGACGGTCAGCACCGTTCCGGTGTAGCCAGAAAGCAAGTTTTCAAGCGTCTCTTTGCCAATGATGTCCATGTGGTTGGTCGGCTCGTCAAGGATGAGAATATTGGGGCGTTTGCGGATGATTTTGCAAAGCGCAAGGCGCACCTTTTCACCGCCCGACAAATCGCATATCCGCTTGAACACGTCGTCGCCCGAAAACAAGAACGCTCCAAGCGCGCTGCGTGCCTGCGTGTTGTCAAGAAGGGGAAATTCGTCTTGAAAATCTTCAAGCACCGTCTTGGTCGAAAAACTTTGCGTGAGCGTCTGATCGAAATATCCAACGTTTGCGTGCAAGCCGAAAATCGCCGTGCCGTCAAGGGCTTTGACAAGGTGCATCACCGTCTTAACAAGCGTGGATTTGCCCGTGCCGTTGTTGCCGATTATGCCCACCTTTTCGCCGCGTTTTATCACCGCGCTTATCTCGCCGAGCGGCTTGTCGTATCCAAAGACGAGTTTGTCGAGAACAATCGCCTTCTCCACCGTTTCGCGCTCGGGTTCGAACGCTCCGCGGAACGTAGACACGTTGAAAGGATTGGGCGCGTTGGCGTCGCCTATTCTCTCGATTTGTTTGAGTTTTGCTTGCGCCATAGCGGCTTTTGACGCTTTGTAGCGGAATCTTTCAACAAGCGCATTCAGGCGTTCAATCTCCTTTTTGCGCGCCATGGAATCCTTCAAAGCCTTGTCGTACGCCTGCTGTTTTTGCGCCATAAACGCCGAGTAGTTGCCCGTGTATCTTGTCGCCTCGCCATACTCTATCTCGTAAACGACGTTGACGATTTTGTCAAGGAACATTCTGTCGTGCGACACGATAACGCAAGACTTTTTGTAGACGCAAAGATAGTTTTCAAGCCACTCTATCGCTTCGAGATCGAGATGGTTGGTCGGCTCGTCGAGAAGAAGCACGTCCGGCTTTGACAGCAGCAGTTTTATCAGCGCGATTTTGGTGCGCTGTCCGCCCGAAAACGTGTTGAGCGTCTTTTTCAGATCGTCATCGCAAAAGCCGAACTTGCGCACGGCGGTCATATACTCTTTCTTGTACAAATATCCGCCGTCTCTCTCAAATTTTTCGCAAAGAGACGAGTATATGCGCACGTTTTGCTCGCATGCGTCCTTTTCAAGCGCAAGGCGCGCGGATTCCATATTCCTTTCGGTCTCCAAAAGCGGCGCGTATGCGGACAGTATCTCGTCAAGCATCGTCCTGCCAAGCTCGTCGTTTGACGTCTGTTTCAAAAATCCCACAACGGGATTGCCGTTTTCAAACACGCCGTATGGCTCGCCTTCCGCACCGCAAGTGTAGTCCACTTCGCCCGTAAGCACTTTCAGCAGCGTGGTCTTTCCGCATCCGTTGCGCCCGACAAGCGCGATTTTCTCGTTTTCGCGCACGGCAAAATCCACCTGTGTCAAAACAGGCGTGCCGTCATATTCCACCGCTATGTTTGAAACTACGATCTGCATACGACAAATTCTACCGCATTTTGCAAGATAAGTCCACAAAACAAAATGGATAAAAATTGAAATGCCGCGATTTAAAGACCTTTTCTAATAAGAAATGCATTATACAAAGCAAAATTATCGCCTAAAGATTGCTCCGTCTTGTTTAAAAAATGCGTCGTTATTTTATCATATATGATTTGATTGCCATTTCGCATATAAGTCGCAAGTGCCATAACAACTTGGTCTTGATTTATCGCTTGTATCATTAAACACTGTTGTGGCGAATGATATTTTCCATTATCATATCGTTGCATAACATTTTTTTCAACGGCATAAACGTTGACAATATCAGGATTCGCAATAATGATTTCCAAAATGTTCAGCAATGCGATTTCTTTACTCTTTTCTTCATAATAAAAATACTCAATATTAGACGATTCTCTTTGTAAAGCAACGTATGGCGTTTTAGTCTTAACGGTAAAACCGCTTATCACATCAACCATAAAGTCGTTTATTTCTTTGCTTATTGTTCCCATACAATTCTCCTTTTAATGATCCATTAAATATTCAATATAATCGTCGGCATCTTCACTATAATCAACCATATCTTCGATATTATAGTTTGGATACATACACTCATCTTCATAATATCCGTAATCACTCGACAATCCGTAATCGCAATCCGAATTGTAGTCGTATAATAGATTTTTTATTGTTTTAACATCATTTTCACTGCAATTATCATCAAACGGTAAATCTTCGTTTGGTTCATCTGCTAGATCAATTTCATCTATATTTCTATTTTTGGAAACAATTTGTCCCCGTCTTAGTTCAATAATAATATTGCTAGTTTTGTTTTCATAGACTTTGAAATATTTTAGTATACAGTTGTAATCGATATAACTGTCTATCAAATCAAAGTCATTTACTACATCGTCAGAAATGCGCCCAATAACTATTGTGCGCGAATTTATTTTTATACAGACAAGTATATTCTGTTTTTCACATTGTAAAAACAACGGCATTCCCACTTGTAGAATACCAAAATTATCCAATAATGAAATAATGGTATCTTCTCTCTTTTCAAGGTAAGTTGTGATTGATTTTGGTTTGTTTGAGTTTTTTATAATTAAGTCATAAAACACAACGACAAAGCTATCAAATATTTCATCCACTACGTCTTCTCTTATTAAGATCTCATTAAATATGCGAGTTGATATCATATGAGAAACGCTTTGCAATTCAGCCATATTTGTTATTTTGTACAGCGCAAACATTGAAAAATAACCGTCGTCAATTATTTCTTCTAAGCATCTTTTTATTCCTTTATCGAATGCCTTATTGCTTTTTAAAACAAAAGAAAGACATTCTTTGCTTTGTTCTATGTTATCAAAAACGCTTGTTCCGCCATATGTTATCATGGCTCTAAAAATATCTTCTAATAAACTTTTGTACATCTTTCACCTTTATTATTTTAATAAACACAGTTTAATTATAATTGCTACAACAATGGGGATAAGAATCAGGCTAATAATAAATGTTATTACAGAGAATTCCTTTTCAATGGCAAAAGTCAAACCTACCGCTGCTCCAATCCATATTGCAAGCACAAATATCCCCAAAATTATACCTATTATTTTTTCACTCACATCACGGCTAAAATAGTTTTGTTTTTTGCCACTTATTTTGCAATTCTCACTATTCCTACCGATATCTATTTTTCTTGCCGCATTCATTTTTTCTGAAACGATTCCAAGAAGCCTTCTTATTTCACAATCGTCTTCATCGTTGATTTCCGGACGCAAAGAACGTTCGCCGATTTGCATTGCTTTTTCAAAATCGTTTCTATTTCCTATATCACACCAAACCCGTAACGCAGAAATTGCAATATTTTTACTTGTAGGATAGAGAATATTTGCCTGTGCCAAATACTCGAACTTTTTGTTTCTGTCACTGCATCTATATGCCACATTATTCAACAAGAAGGCTTTATATTTATTTTCTTTTTCCATAATTGGAATTGCTACTACTTCTTTATATTTTTTCAATATATCTTCTTCACTGTTGTTTTTATCACGAATGTAATCAAAGGCATTGCTATATATTTCAAGCACCGCATTTTTATCGTTTTCTTGTTTTTCTATATTGTTCTTATTTGATGTGCTTTTTTGTGTGTTTGTTGTTTTTGGCGTTTTTTCTTTATAATTTTCATGTGAATTGTTCTTTTGTGTATTAGAACAATCTAGTTTTATAGGTTCATTTTCATTGTACATGTACAAAAGTGTCGCGACTATATGTTTACATATTCCGGTGTAATGATAAAATGCAGGACATGTGCAATGATAGTCTACCAACGTATCATCTTTGAAAGCCAATGACACATCATAGTCTTCCCTTCCGCGAACACAGGCTTTATACACGCCCCTGACCTTCTCCACACTAAGTACTCTCCCGTCGTTGTAATAATACAACCCTTTACTATAAGTAATATCAACATTACACATAAACCTAATGCTATCAGTGCTCTTTATTTTGGGGTACAAATACTTTTCCATA
>ERZ1024397.78-NODE-78-length-15256-cov-22.109138_pt1 | contig 15256 bp, 20 predicted proteins | sample MGYA00520786_ERZ1024397 | MGnify/ENA primary metagenome ERZ1024397 (study PRJEB33242, sample SAMEA3444275) | Homo sapiens | biome: Host associated; feature: Gastrointestinal tract; material: Stool | place: Uganda | collected 2011-01-01 ... | reverse complement strand
AATCAGCCTAAAAGAAGCACACAGGCGGCTTATTGGTATAAATATTTAAGTGGTGTCCAATCGGTCGTGTTAAATTAACTCTATACTCCCCTGCTGTTAAAGCGTTAGAACCATCATATCCAAATGCTAACTGTAATGTAGAAGCTCTTGTGCCATTATCGACATACTGTAAAGTAACTTTATGCAAAGTTTTCGCAGTAACATTTTCAGCGAGAAGCGTAATACCTTTTGCTCCAAAATATGGCACATATCTCTGATATGGCATACTATCAGATTCAAATAATACGGCTGTCGCAGTTAAATCTGTTTTAATTGTATTATCATTTGATTTATTATTTGTCCCGTTAGTCGTTTCACTGTTGCTTAAATTACTTGTTATAGTAGTATCACTGTCTTTTTTTCCATTTCCTTCTATCTTGTGCTTTCTTGTTAAATCAACATCATACAATGGGTTAAATTCCAATAACTCGCTTTTATAAAGCTTGTTATAGTATGGCATTATCTCATTAAGTTTAGTATTTAATTTAAGTTTCCATAATCCAACAGTTTCAAAACCGATTTCTCTGGTATAGAAATGCTTTAATATCTTCGTTTCAATTACGCTTCTATAACTCTCATCAAATATTGGAAAAGTAAAATTAAACACACTGGGTAAAGCTTTATAAATAATATCTTCAACAGAATTATATCCTTCACTGTTAGTAAGTCCTGCCGCAGTTTCGCAAATATATCTAACTTCTGTCGTATATTTACTCATTATTTTCACCTTCTTCCAATGTTGTAGGGGCTAAATCTGCATCGTCATAAGCTTGTATGTCACTTCGGTATTCAACATCAATCTTTAAATCAAACATAGCATTGATTTTTTTACAAGCTTCTTTTCGTTCATTTAGTCTTGAATATCTCGACATAACTACTGAACCCATGTTTCTTGATACTTCATCTGTCACCAGCCGCTCACGTTTAATCATAGACACATTACTAATACCGAGATATGTCATAGCTTCATTCCATATCTGCATTTTAGTTTCGTGAAGTTTATCTGCTACATATGGCGCGCCAGTAGTTAGGGCCTGTACCTTCTTTAAATCGAGGTCTTTGCCACCGAATATAAAAGGCTCATTCCCTTCATACTGTGCGTAAAGATTTTTCATAGTGAGGCGTTGATTTTCGTCACAGGTAATCATCACTGGCGTCTTCTGTGCCTTTACATTTACATCAATAGTTCTATCACATTCATATAAACGTTTTGCGAACATTTGAATGTCCGTAATACTATTATTATGTAACATGTTATTAAAAATCAATACACTGTTTGTATCATTTAACTCTAAATTATATCCATTAGATGCATAGGCTGTTCTTCGCATGGGGATATTATACACGTTTAACTGTCCACCAATCATGGTTTTTAATGATAAATAGCCCATAATTTCATCTTTAAAAAATACACAAACACCGTTACGAAATAGCGTATCTTCCATGAACCTACTATCAATCGTATCTGGTAAATTTTTCCATTCAAACATGCTTAACGCAAGTTCTTTAAGTCTATTATAATAATGCCCATAAACTAAATTGTTTGTAATAAAAGCTTCAGAATCACGTTTATTTTTTCCCATTAATTACCACCACCTTATACACTGTTGTCAAGATTATAGTTTCCAACTTCATCACCATTCTTCCAGAATGTAATACCTCTGTTATAGCAACTCTTAATAATTGCCATACTTCCGGCAGGAATGCTACCAACAATATTAACATCAATCGTCTTTGTGTAAGTCCAATGTGGTCTTACGCTTCTTGCAGGTACTTTCACTCTTCTACACGGGTATCCAAACATAGACCAAAAATCATCAATCATTCTTGCAAAATCATTCTTGATATATGCATAATAAAAATGAAAGCCTTTCTCACCAACTGCCATATTCATAGAACCAGTGTTAGCCCCATTTAATCTCGGAGGTAAGATATATGTATCAGCGGCCTTAGCCATAAGACCTGCGATTGTTGCCGCGCCACTAACTGCTGATTTACCAACGGAAACGCCTTTATTGTATGTCTGTAATTCGTCGAATTTTCCTGTGCTTCCAGATGTGGCTAACTCTGTACCACCAGAACTTGGCAAAATGGTAGTGCCAGAAAGATTTTCATATGGTCTAATGCCTGCAAGGATCTGCCCTACACCTGCGGCGGCAACAGTTCCTAACTGTGTTGCGTTCATAGCAAGCCATGCCATAAATGGGTCTGTTTGCCATGAACACATTGGAAAGTCGCCTAATGTCATTCGCTCATTATAGTTGTTAGCTACATTCTTATAATTCAGCGCTTGCGTCATAGAATAAACCAGTGCCGCCTTTAGCATAGTTATATTCGGTAAGCCCTAATTTATTGCTAACTAAGGTTGAAAATCTTTTATTCTGGTTTTCTCCTAATGAAACAGCTTCTACATAACTATCACCAATCCATACAATACCATTCTGCTTGATATCAACATTTTCTAATAAATAGGCATTATCCGTTTCCAATGCGTCAATTCTTCCATCAAACGTCTGCACTTCTTTTAAATATGCTTCAACCTGTGCGTTGTAATTACCTGTTAAAGCCCAATACTCATTATTAGTAATTTCCGTGCCATATGGGACAGGTTTTTTACTGGTATAGCTTCCGCCTAAGTAAGTAACAATAGTTAATGCTTCATATGTAGTATTTTTAATCCATTCATTTCCGCCATTTGGGTTTTCAAAAAATTTCGGTACATATCTTGCACCAATGTACTGTCTATCCATATTATATCTCCTTTTTAATAGCTTAATACTAATTTGCCATACTCATAACCATTAATATTAATGTCAAGTCCTGTTGTATTAAATGTTATATCTTTCCAGTTAGAGGGAATATTATAAACAATATAACCGCTATCTGTAATTTCAACAAAAATCATAGTTGCGATGGATTCTTTAATAATCTTTTCAGCGTAGCTCGTATCAAAATTATTAATCCAAGTATTTATGGAATCTAAGTCTTTTTTCAAACCTTCAATATCATCACTGAAAATTTTATCCTGTTCAATCAATTTGTTGATATAGTCAACGACTTTGCATAGCGTTTCATAGTAGCTCAATTCATCATCATATACTAAAGGTAAAACCTTATAGCACCAGAATCTAAACTTTTCAAGCATATTATCACCTCACTTACCATAACTGCATAAATAACTCCTCAAGTTCTGATATCACCATCATGTCAATATTCAAAAACGTGTCCCTATACTCTAACAATAACTTACTATAACTATTAGCCCCCTGTTTTCCTGTTACGGTTTCTAAATAATCCTCTGTATTAGTCAACATGGTAGTTACAATATTATTAGAATTAGATTCAATACTTCCAACACGTTCCGAATGCAAAGCTTCGCTTTCTGTGCCTTTATCATTTGTTGTTATACTGTTACTGGTTGTCTCATCTACATTATTACTTGCATTATCTGTTACATTATCATTATTGCTTCTGATAGTAGCGTTAGTCAAATACTTATCTTCCTGTATTCCACTTAGCCCGCCCTGTGGTGTATCACTATATTTTTCAACAAAATCTGAACTTTTATTATTTTCATCTGTACTACTTCCGACGGTCTTGTTTGTACCACTCCCATCACTTTTAATTGTATTATCATTTGATTTATTATTTGTCCCGTTAGTCGTTTCACTGTTGCTTAAATTACTTGTTATAGTAGTATCACTGTCTTTTTTTCCATTTCCTTCTATCTTGTGCTTTCTTGTTAAATCAACATCATACAATGGGTTAAATTCCAATAACTCGCTTTTATAAAGCTTGTTATAGTATGGCATTATCTCATTAAGTTTAGTATTTAATTTAAGTTTCCATAATCCAACAGTTTCAAAACCGATTTCTCTGGTATAGAAATGCTTTAATATCTTCGTTTCAATTACGCTTCTATAACTCTCATCAAATATTGGAAAAGTAAAATTAAACACACTGGGTAAAGCTTTATAAATAATATCTTCAACAGAATTATATCCTTCACTGTTAGTAAGTCCTGCCGCAGTTTCGCAAATATATCTAACTTCTGTCGTATATTTACTCATTATTTTCACCTTCTTCCAATGTTGTAGGGGCTAAATCTGCATCGTCATAAGCTTGTATGTCACTTCGGTATTCAACATCAATCTTTAAATCAAACATAGCATTGATTTTTTTACAAGCTTCTTTTCGTTCATTTAGTCTTGAATATCTCGACATAACTACTGAACCCATGTTTCTTGATACTTCATCTGTCACCAGCCGCTCACGTTTAATCATAGACACATTACTAATACCGAGATATGTCATAGCTTCATTCCATATCTGCATTTTAGTTTCGTGAAGTTTATCTGCTACATATGGCGCGCCAGTAGTTAGGGCCTGTACCTTCTTTAAATCGAGGTCTTTGCCACCGAATATAAAAGGCTCATTCCCTTCATACTGTGCGTAAAGATTTTTCATAGTGAGGCGTTGATTTTCGTCACAGGTAATCATCACTGGCGTCTTCTGTGCCTTTACATTTACATCAATAGTTCTATCACATTCATATAAACGTTTTGCGAACATTTGAATGTCCGTAATACTATTATTATGTAACATGTTATTAAAAATCAATACACTGTTTGTATCATTTAACTCTAAATTATATCCATTAGATGCATAGGCTGTTCTTCGCATGGGGATATTATACACGTTTAACTGTCCACCAATCATGGTTTTTAATGATAAATAGCCCATAATTTCATCTTTAAAAAATACACAAACACCGTTACGAAATAGCGTATCTTCCATGAACCTACTATCAATCGTATCTGGTAAATTTTTCCATTCAAACATGCTTAACGCAAGTTCTTTAAGTCTATTATAATAATGCCCATAAACTAAATTGTTTGTAATAAAAGCTTCAGAATCACGTTTATTTTTTCCCATTAATTACCACCACCTTATACACTGTTGTCAAGATTATAGTTTCCAACTTCATCACCATTCTTCCAGAATGTAATACCTCTGTTATAGCAACTCTTAATAATTGCCATACTTCCGGCAGGAATGCTACCAACAATATTAACATCAATCGTCTTTGTGTAAGTCCAATGTGGTCTTACGCTTCTTGCAGGTACTTTCACTCTTCTACACGGGTATCCAAACATAGACCAAAAATCATCAATCATTCTTGCAAAATCATTCTTGATATATGCATAATAAAAATGAAAGCCTTTCTCACCAACTGCCATATTCATAGAACCAGTGTTAGCCCCATTTAATCTCGGAGGTAAGATATATGTATCAGCGGCCTTAGCCATAAGACCTGCGATTGTTGCCGCGCCACTAACTGCTGATTTACCAACGGAAACGCCTTTATTGTATGTCTGTAATTCGTCGAATTTTCCTGTGCTTCCAGATGTGGCTAACTCTGTACCACCAGAACTTGGCAAAATGGTAGTGCCAGAAAGATTTTCATATGGTCTAATGCCTGCAAGGATCTGCCCTACACCTGCGGCGGCAACAGTTCCTAACTGTGTTGCGTTCATAGCAAGCCATGCCATAAATGGGTCTGTTTGCCATGAACACATTGGAAAGTCGCCTAATGTCATTCGCTCATTATAGTTGTTAGCTACATTCTTATAATTCTGCGGTACAATACAAGCTTCTGGTTTTGGCGCGTACAAAGCCCTTACATCAAATCTACAAGATGTTTCTGTGAAATATTCATACCGATATTCTGCACTCTTACCTTCATTGTCTGTAACATACAAAAAATTATAAGGATAAGTGAATAACTTCTTATTCTTAGGTGCGTAGCCGTCAATACTTGTTATGTGCTTATTTACACTGAATGTTTTAACAATAGGTTCACTGCTCTGTGTTGCACTTGTGGGAATAAATGTTTTAGGAAACATAAACATAGTTATAACGGCATCGCTTTTACCGTTTGAGACTAATTCTTCTAACCATGTACTCGTTGCATTTATCCCCTCTAAATAAAGCATCTTACAACCTTGGTATATCCCATTATACAAGCCCGGTGTAGCATCAGAATAATCTTCATTCACAGTAGCACAAATAACTGGAACCCAATTTGTAGGTAAGCCCTTTACACCTAAATCATCGAATAAGAATTCACCTGTTTCTAACGTCTCTGGAATTAAATTATCCCCAATAGCGTCAGTGTCACTATGCTCTCGTTCAACAAAACTCGGCTTAAGCGTGTAGTTAAAATACCACGTCTGCATTTCATCAATCTCATATGTAATTGCACTTGTTACATTATTCAGATATTCTACATTAGTAATAAAGGCATAAAACCATTTACTTCCGAATGCTTTATTCTGAAACATGATATAATTGCAATCATATAAGTTATCAGCCAAAATTTCTACACGAATTTTATTTTCTTTTCTAAGATATGTGTACTGTACATTGTTATATTTTGCTTTATCTGCAAAGTAATTAGCCTGTTCTGTGGCATTTTGAAAACTAATTGTGTCTTTGTATGTATTATCTAAAGGAATATCTTTTAGGATTCTTATAATAGAATCTGGCGTGATATATGGCATATGTCACCATCTCTTTCTTAAATAAAAAATAAACGGCATTTTTCTTCTTGTTCTTCCCGGGGTAGGTGGTGTAGGTGGCTCAGGCGGTTGTTCACCACTTAAATATTTATACCAATAAGCCGCCTGTGTGCTTCTTTTAGGCTGATTCTGGTTTTTAGGTCTCTCATAATTTTTTAAGAAAACTTGTGCCAGATATTCCGGTGTTTTTACTGATTGTGTAAATTCGTCAAACGTCATCGGATATGATTTAGTTTTAATCCATTGTAAATCTTCTTGTAGAACTTCGTACAAAATTCTTTGTAATTGAGTGTCCATATCAGTATAGTCTAAACCTGCACTATCAGCCCATTTAATCAATTTTGTAGAAGGTGTCCATTGTGTAAGACCAAAACCATTTTTTAAATTAACCTGTAAATTCTGCCAAATTCCGGGGTTAATAGTCGATTCAGTTTGCATATTTCCAAGCATACCAGAAATAGCTTGTAAAGTCCAGCCTTCACTTTCTAAATAATCTCTAATATATTCAGCGTTCTCCTGCATTTCTGATAGTGTTAAATATTTGTTTTTAGAAATCGGCATTTAATGTTCCTTTCTAATAAAGTTAGCCCAAATTAATGGGCTAACTAATTTAGTTTAAGACACTGTAATTACGCACGTTCCACTCTTTGTTGGGTCATATGTGCTTTTAGCTGTAATATTGATTGTACCAGTAGCATCACTTGTAAGGTTCACTTTTCCACTATTATCAACAATAGCGTTTTCACTATCACTTTCCCAAGTGACACTCTGCGGTGCAAAGTTTTCTGTGACTACTGTTGCATTAAGCTGTGCTGACTGCCCTTTTGCTAAAGTTAATGTTGCCGGGGAAACAGTAACACTTGTAACAGTAGGTGTTCCCGGCACGAATAAAGCATTGTTAGCAAAAGGTGAAACACTGAATGTTTTCCAAACGTGATACCAGTAGTTCCAATAAAGTCCCTGCCCATTATACTGTTCTGTGAAGTTCTGGTAATTATCAAAAATCATAAACCAATCTTTATCCACAATAACAGCCGGGATTTTATCCAGTGCGGCTAATTCGTCGGAAGTCGGTTCAATGTAAGTCGGGTCATCTTTAAACAGGATTGCAAGTCTTGCAATATCCAGTTTGCCAAAGGAATCAACCAGAACTCTTCTTCCTAAGAACTCAGCCTTTTCCATATTGAACGCGCTTGCAAGAACTTCCACGTCCATCACTGCGTCAAACTTAGAGTTGATTAACATATACTGGTCTGTCTTAGGCGTGTGTGTTGCTACACCTGTTAAGTTGTATTCAGTAGACAGGAACTCCATCGCGTTAGAAATACCCTTAATATCAGATACAATGGTTTTCATGTTTTCAGTTGAAACTGTCGGAATCTGAACCGGGTACATATGCCCGTCTAAAATATGCCTTGCAAGTAAATATTTCATTGTGAGGAACTCATCATAGTTAGCCCCCGTATACATAGCATCGACAATTTTAGCAATTAAGTCTGTAATACCTTCCCAACTTAAAAACGCCTGTCTTAACTGATCATTGGAAATTGTCGCTTTGTAGAACTTCTGATAGTTCATGATGTGGAATGCCGCACGAACGTCTGGGATTTCACGTTTAAATACTTCGGATTCCGCTACCGCCTGATCGAACTGGAACGGTTTAGCGATGTTTACGAAAATTTCTTCGATGGTTTCACCGAACTCCAATAAGCCTTTCTTAAACATAGCCCACGGATTAGAATACATCTTAGACGTGATAAGAACTCTTCCGATACGGTTTACTAATGCGGATAAGAACTCGTTCTGTAAATTTGGGTAATCCATAATAACTGCACCAATCTGACGGATAGAATCAGCGTTGGCTGTTGCCTTCGGCACATAGTCACGATAATTCTGTGATGCATTTTCACGAATAACATTTAAAATGTCAACCGATGAATTTGTTAATGTTACAATCTGCGGTTTTGTTGCCATTTAATTAGCCCTCTCTTTCTTTAAATAATGAATCAAAGGTAAGAGATTTTGAATCTTTTTCAACATCTTCTTCCTGTTCTTCCTTGATTTCTTCGCCAGACATGAAGCGGTCACGGTATTTTTTCCGCCACTCTGCATCATTCTGTTCATATTTTGTTTTCCAGTCGGTCTGGTCTGCCGTTTTTGTCTCATAATCTTTTAATGTATCTTCGACATCTTCTAAAATTGCAAGGCTTTCATCTGATGAATCATCACCGACTAAAGTGTTTAATGCTTTTAACAACTCTTCTTTAGTTTTAATAGCCATTTATTTCACCTCTTTCCACTTAGTAGAATCAAATAGTTCTGAAAGTCTTAATGATAATGGGTGATTTGGGGATAACATAATCATACCATTTTTCACCATTACCGTAAAACCTGTTTCATGCGTGTACACACCATCTTTGAACGGCATTTTATCACCACCTTACGTATATTTGTTTAGAATAGGAAGTAATTCATTTACACATTTCTGCACTTCTGTATAGTTGAATCCTTCTGCTTCCAAATTCTTTTTACGTTCATTACCTGTGCCATATTCTCCTGCAATTACCATAATTGCCGTGCCAAAAGTTCCCGGAAGTGTTATAGCTTTAATCATTTTTCGCCAACCTTTCTGTTAATGTGGTTAGTGCTATGGTATTGTTTGTTAATGCTTCCTGTAACACTTTCATTTCAGCTTTGTGCGCTTCTCTTTCGTTCTCTAACTCTGTCATAAATTTGTTAAACATATACACAACAAACCACGCCATAAGAAGGCACATAACAACAGCTACACCTAATGATTTTACAGCTTCTATTACTGCATTAAAATCCATTGGCTATCTCCTTTCTTTTTTATTTATTATACCATTTTGCTTGACAAAAGTCAATATATTTGTTATAATTTTTATAGAACATGTAGTTGTTATAGAATATGTAACTGTTCTATATTATATAGAACAATAAGGAGATAGAGGAATGGGCGAATATTATGACGGCACAAAACTGTTAAGTATGAAAGATATTAACGGTATTACACCAGAACTATACTTATGCACAACTAATAGAACAGGCGGAAAAACAACGTATTTTGGCAGGCTATGCGTGAATAAATTCTTAAAAGGACAAGGAAAATTTGGGCTTATTTATCGTTATAATTATGAATTAGATGATTGCGCTGATAAATTCTTTAAAGACCTATCTGGATTGTTTTTTAATGGGGCAATTATGGAAAGTAAAAGAAGGGCAAGCGGGATTTACCATGAGCTATTTTTAGATGGGGAATCATGCGGGTATGCTTTATCGTTAAATAGTGCCGATCAGTTAAAGAAGTATGCCCATTTCTTTAGCGATATTAACCGCATGATTTTTGATGAATTTCAATCTGAAACTATTCATTATTGCGCTAACGAAATTAAGAAGTTTATTTCCTTGCATACAAGTGTCGCAAGGGGTCAAGGTGAACAGGTAAGATACGTGCCTGTATATATGCTTGCAAATCCTGTGTCATTAATTAACCCATATTACACAAAGTTAGGTATTTGCGATAGATTAAAAGAAGATACACATTTCTTAAAAGGTGATGGATATGTGTTAGAGCAGGGTTTTGTACAAAGTGCTTCAGATGCTCAGAAAGAAAGTGGATTCAATCGTGCATTTGCTAAAGACGATTATGTGGCGTATTCTTCACAAGCTATTTATTTGAATGATAGTAAAACATTTATTGAAAAGCCGATAGGAGTTGGAAGATATATTTGTACGCTTAGATATGGCGGTGTTAATTATGGTATTCGAGAATACGCTGAAAACGGATATCTATTTATCAATGATAAATTCGATGCTTCGTTTCCATTAAAGGTAGTGGTAACTACTGACGATCATGAAGTAAATTATGTTATGTTAAAAAGGAACGACTTCTTATTAAATAACCTTCGGTTCTATTTTGAAAAAGGTTGTTTCCGCTTTAAAGATTTACGATGTAAAGATGCATTATTAAAAGCGTTAAGTTATTAGTATGGTATCTACTATGGCATGTCATAATGATTATATTAGGATAGCACGGGTGAAAGAAACCGCCTAATTATATTATCGGTATTGCTTGCCGCATTGTGATACCCATAGATATAGATATAAGATAAGCCCTAAGATTTTTCTTAGGGCTTTCTATTATGCAAATTCTTCTGGGCTTAAAACTAAATATTTCTTATCAAAACATTCTCTGTAAATAGCTTTATGCCCTCTAACACGGTTATATAAAGGTTTGTCTTTTAATTCTTTTGGTAGTTCTGCATAAATACATATTTCAGAATTCATGTCTAATGTGCCACTATCAACACAATCGCATAAGATTGTCATTAAATCTGCTACTGTCATTATAGATTTTACCATATAATATTGCGCCTCTATTTCTTTTTTACTGTCATTCTAACCAGTCATCATAAATCATTATTTTATTATATAGTTCTGTATCATCTTTATCATAGTAATTGATGATAATAGGGTGATTAACCATTTTCCTTAATTCCAATAATTGTGATATATCATCTACTATAATATGTAATGCGTTAGGTTTAAAATAGATTCATAAATGATATCTTTTAATATAGGATATTTTTTCAATATATCTTTTTTCTCTGCAAACCACGCTGTCTCAACTTCAAAAAACCATGCATATCACCTCATTTTATAAGAAGAATCAACAAGTAACACCCCACCGGGGATTCTTTTAGCTATTAACTTACCGGGGATTTCCAGCCCCACATTAAAAGATTCCAAGCTATTACCAGATTCAATAAATTTTTGTTCTTCTTCATTATATGTTTCTTCTATCTCCTTCTTTTGTTCTTCCGTGTATTCGTCATATAATACGCTGTGAATAAACATCTGTTTACATTTCTCACTCATTCCTGCGCACTTTACGTCCCAATGTGGCTCTACTATTATTCTGTTTTCTTTTGTAATATGCTCAATATAAGTTTTCTGGCGAGTAAAAAATGCTTTGTCCCAACATGATTCAAGTTTCCATGAGCAGAAATTTGTAGGGTGTTCGACAATTCCCACAATCTCATCTGGTTCTAAGTCACAGTGAATAGAATCAGTATCAGCATAAATAAACCCCCTTTCATTCACCCCATGATAATTTTTCTGTGCGGCTGTTATGGTAAAGTTTCTTGAATAGCTTGTAATGGCTGACCCGCAAGGGATATAACCGGCTTTCTTTTCGTTTTCTTTCACACTGATAAAGCCTAAAGCACCATTATCTTTTATATATGCTACTTTGAAACTGGAATCAGTGCTTGCCGCTTCTTTTCCATATAAGTTATTTAAGAATAACTTTGCTAACTCTCTAATAGCACCTTTACTTTCCATCTTGATTTTCTTGTATTTATTTATATATTGGTCGAAGATTCCTATTTCTTTATAAAACCAACAGCCATCTAATATTCTGAAATCAGATAGATAGTAATGCTTCTTAAGTAGCTCAAAATCTGTCATTGTCAAAGTCATAGTTCTTATGGTATCTTCCAGTGTACCATCTTCTTTTTGAATATATCTACAATAATTTCCATTGTCATTTAATACGTTTGATGTTCTAAGTGACACGTTACCACGATATAAGAAACTGTTTTTTATCTGCACAAATGGAAGATACCCGGGTTTAATTTGGAAACGACATTGTATTCTTACAAAGTAATATTTATCTATCGCTATATCTGGTATGAAGTCCCCTTTCCAAAATGTAGGTTTGCCCACTGGATAATAGTTTTCACTTTCAGATGACATCATGGAAGGATATAGTGAATTTACATCAGCCGTTGTGCCATTTGTTTTTATTTTCCCGGCTTTTTCTTCTACTAAATAGCACCACCCTCCCCTATATGAACGCCTTACGTATTCACCTGCGTTTTCTGCACCATATAAACTTTTATCTAACGGAATTTCATAAATGTTAGGGAAAAACATTTCATAGTCACGCTTGTCATATGTTTTCTTAAATTCATCAAGACAGCATGTACCAATAGTTAATTTGTTGTGACCTTCTTCAAACATTATTTCTAATGCTTCTTTTACCACTAACACATCATTTGCTATGTAATGCTTTTCTTCATCTGATATTTCACAGCCGGGATAACGAAATCCGGTGTATTCCATATCAAGTTTTTTGTGTTTAGTTTTAAAACTATCACCGATTTTCTTCACGGAAAAAGGTAATAGCTTCAAAGAATCTCTAAATTCGATTATGCGGTTATCAACTTTAATAGAGATTGTATACCATTGTCCACGGTCTGATATAGAGTAGCGGAAAGATTTATTTTCCATTTCTTTATCATGTAGCCAAACATAGGTTGATTCATTTGGGTGTATATAGGCTTGCTTATAGTTTAAAACAGTTATTAAATAGTCAAGCCAGAAAGAACCATCAAATTTTAAATTGTGATAATAAAATATTAAGTTACCCTTAAAAGACCGCATATATTCAAATGTTTCCTCGATGCTATGCAAAATCTTTACATTTTCTGTATTTAATTCTACAATAGCACTCGCCCATACATCTGTCCTTGTCTGACCTTTAAATACTGTTGTTTCAAAATCTGCTACAAATGTGCGATATTTTCTAACCCTCATATGATTCAGCGTCCATGTAATCGTTTGCTGACTTTATATCTTCTTCATTCATTCCGGGCAAATCTCCAAACATGGCAGAGCAATATGCGAGAATAGCGGCTATACTGTCCCCAAATAGCCCCACATTATTTAAATAATTAGATAAAGATTCAGCCGAACTTTCAAGCCGCATAGCCACATTTGTTTTTCCAGATTTTTCTATTGCTCTATCTAATGCATTAAGAACGATACTTGCTACTTTGGCAGGAAAAGCTGATATTTGCCTTTTATATTCAGCTATAACAGTATCAGCAAACCTTGCATATTCGCTTCTTTGCTTTTCATAAGTTGACGGTATAGGCATAATATCAGATGCCCAGAAATCTTTTTTGCTTTTTCTTGTCTGTTTAGCTTTTAATGCTGATTTTCGCTTTTCAAGTTTCTTACCTTCTTCACCTGTTAATATCTCGCCTGTTTCCGCGTCAATATATTTTGATTTTTTATATACGGCTTGAGAAAGTTTTTTTAATCTATTAATAGATGCTTTTGTGATTTTTTTAGGCACATTTGGTATAAAGTCATCTTCAAAAATATAACCCCTTTTTTGTAATCGCCTTACTTTTTGTCGCAATCCTTTTCTTATTTTGTTATACTCTGATTTAATTGTAGCCATATTGCACCACCTTTTTAATAAAAAGCCCCTAATTAAAGGGGCTTTTTTAGAATTATGCGATTGAGCATGTAAGGAACTGTTTACCCTTATAATTCTTACTATCTTTCTTATAAATAATTAAATCCCAATCTTCTTTTTCGTCTGCATCTTCTACCATTTCTTCCCAAATATCATTGAATGCACGCCAGAATGAAGATGAGCCAGTAATATATTTTTCGCCAGATGCGCCAATGATAAGATACTGTTCATAGTCCGGGGTGTCTGCTTTTTCATTATGAATGGAAAGCACTGCATAGCCAACAGGCTTAATCTGAATCTCATTCCCTTCAGAACAAGCTTCATCTAATTTGATAGCACGGGACGTATCTTTCATAGCAACTTTCTGTTTGTGGGTAAGTTCCATAGATGTTTCGATAATTTTTACTTCAAACGATTTTGGCATAGTTTTATTCTCCTTTTATTACTGTTATTAATGTTAGTTTTCAGCTTTTTTCTCGCCGCGCTTCGGGAGCACTTTGGCATACTGTAAAAATTCCTGTTCTGTCATGCCATATAAGGTCTCTTCTTCCACGCTATCAACGATTGATACGGCTTTCTTTACATCTTCTACATCGTATACTTTGGAAAATGCTTTTAAAATGTCTTTTTTAGACTTAAATGTTCCAGATAATGTTAATGTTTCGTTGTGCGGTTCAGCCGTTACTAAGTCAAGACATAATGCAGTTGCCTTTGTTGTGATAATAGTTCTTGTTACCATTCTTGTCATAATTTTGTTCTCCTTTTTAATTTGTTTTTTTCGCAGAATCATAAAAATAATAAATCAGATTGCTTTGTAATGGGCTGTCACAAAGCTGGCATCTTAAACACTTTAACCGAGGATTCCTCTCTTTCTTTATTTATATTTTTTGCCCAAATTGACGTGGTGGAATTGCACCACCTACAAGGCGTTGGCCTTCGTCAATACACTTTAATAGATATAATATGTAAAACCTTTTTGCTGACTAAATATATAATATCCTGCCACCTGTACGGAAAATCTGTGTCTATTTCAATGACAAAACATAAAGATATCATATCGGACTTACAATAATACTTAAGCCTGTCCTTTTCTATATCAGAACGAACCGTAAAAGGATAAAGTTCATATTCAGAAATGAACTGCTCAAACATAGCTTTTAGCATTTTTTCACTTCCTTTGTTGGGAGGTGGACAGGTTTGGTAAAAAAACCTGTCCAAATTGGAAAATAATTAAGTTAGGTACTGTACTTGCTACAATTATATAGTAATATATAATTGTGAATAAATTATGACAAGAAAAAGCAAAAAAGATTTCTGGGCATCTGATATTATGCCTATACCGTCA
>ERZ1024397.73-NODE-73-length-15633-cov-12.901464_pt1 | contig 15633 bp, 20 predicted proteins | sample MGYA00520786_ERZ1024397 | MGnify/ENA primary metagenome ERZ1024397 (study PRJEB33242, sample SAMEA3444275) | Homo sapiens | biome: Host associated; feature: Gastrointestinal tract; material: Stool | place: Uganda | collected 2011-01-01 ... | reverse complement strand
TATAGATTCTGATATTATACCAGATGAATGGGAAAATCTTAAGAGTTTGTTGGAAGAGGTGGCAGAAGATAAATATAGTGATTATGATACTAATAAGTTTTCAAAGATAGGAAAGCCAGATAACCAAGTAACAATATCAACACGGCATAGTTCAAAAGGGTTGGAGTTTGAGGTTGTTATAATGATGGGAATGGAAGAACGACATTTTCCCGGGTGGTGGACTGATAATGATCCAGAAGCGTTAAGAGAGTCAAATAGAATCTGTTTTGTTTGTGTAAGTCGTGCAAAAAGAGTGTGTATTTTGATGCATTCAAATTACTATAATGAAATGGATTATAGATATAACGAAATCCGTTGTAAAAGATACTATCCGTCGAGATATTTGTTGCAACTAAAACAAAAATTTGATAGACATCCATAGATTGTTGATGTAAGTGAAACAGCCAGAAATTTGTTAAGATAAATTCTGGCTGTTTGCTTTAGCTATTGGTTAATTATATAATGCCTCCATTGGATTTGATAATCTTCATGCATTCTTCTGACATAATAGCTTTTTTGAATTTGCAACCACAAATTGCTAGTCCCGGTGTATAGCAAATCTCATCCTTAAAGGTGCCAGTTTTTGCATTGACAGGGAATAAACGATAGGTTTCTGTGCAACAAATAAAATGGTTATTAGATATTGGAATAGCAAAGTCCCATGTTGTCGAGCCACCATTAGAAAGTTCGGGGGTATTCTTATAATCAAAAATATCATAGGAATCGGGGTTGTCTTTAAGATTGTTCCAGTAGAAAATTAATTCGTAATCATGTATAAACATGGCCTTTTTGTAATCTGGAGACAAATAGCTATATGTGTTCTGTGTTCCGTTAATCTCTGTTTTATTATCTATTGCCCAATCATGTTTAACTTGAATCATACAACATGTATCGAAGGTTATAGTACCATTTTCCTGTAGGATTCCGTTTTTTCTGCAAAGTTTTTTGAATTTTAGGAAAGACGTGATTTTTTCTGAAGATGTTTTAAAAAAGCCTTTTGTAATCCAATAACTTTGCATGAAGTTGGTTTTGTAATTACATGGAATACCAGTATCGTTATTCTCATGTACAAAGTCGGCAGCTATAGTTTTGTCCAATTCAGGAATAATATATCCATAATTGAATTCGTAATTATTATCTGCACGTTTGTATATTTCGCAACGAGGCTCAAATACTGGCTTAAGATAGTCTCTTGCCATGGCAATGCCTATGTGAATTTCTGTGTTATTAGTGTAGTAAGCAGTGCTAAGCCATTCGTTTGGTTGCGCAAAATATATCCTGTGAATTGATTTGTTTATTAATGAATACTCTTCACAATACTGTACAGTTGTAATTAGCAAATTCATTCCATCTGGAGAAAGTGCAAGCTTTGTGTCCCCATCTGACGGACGTCGTTCTGAATATATAGTTTCTGTTTCACTGGTATCTAAGTTAATGTATTTAATAAAATTGTGTTGACCTCTTTCAAATAGCAAGAATAGATTTCCTGTTTCACTTGAGTATTCTGCGTGGGCAACCTTATAATCTGTATCCGGAAAACAATATGAGTTTACAAGCTTAAAGTTATCTTGAGCAAACACGGACACTCCATTTTGAGAATGTACCAAAATAAAGATTTTTCGTTTGTTGTCTGGGATAAGTGCTTTTGTGTCATAAAGGCGAGTGTTGTATTTATATACAGGTTCTCCGTTTTCTGTATGCCATTCGTATGTCTCATGATAGTCGTTCCATAGTAAAAAACGACTACTTGTAGGGGCAGTGTTAACCATAAATGTTAGTTCGCTTGAGGAAGAATCAGATAGAGTATTTTCAAGCGTTGGAACATTATATTTTTCAATAATTGACGAAACACCGGTAGTATTTACTTCTACATGATAGCAGAGATGTGAGTACATAATATAGCAGGTTTTAGCGTTGCCACCGATATGGTGAATTGCATCGGGCATTTCTGAATTATTCTCTTCCATAATTTTGTGATAAACGGCAGTAGTATCATCCAATTCACAATCATACAATTTGAGTTGATAATCGGTATTGTCAAATATTAGAAAACTATCACATGGTGGTATGTATGTAAATGCTGGAGTGGTTTGTGGAGCTGATACGTATGTATAAATTGCTTTCAATTCGCAGGAAGAAAGGGAACCCTTTAAAATAGTACAAGTTGTTCCAGCATTTTCTTCTTCTCTATATAAGTCATCATATGAGAATTCTTGCTCTGAATTATCGAATTCATCATAATAATCATATTCTGTATCTACAAGATCGAGATCGTATGTGTATAGATAAAAATACCTATTATCTTGACATGTAAAAATTCTGACATTTGAAAATAAGTTGGAAAGCCTTTTTTGCTTTGATAACTTGTAAGTTTTTTGAATGTCATACGCAATTTCAGGATGATGGGTATATATATAAACATCCGTGGTATCGCCAATGATAATTAGTTTTTTTGAATCCAGGGTAAAAGCAAAATCGCCAATTTTTTTATGTTTTTTAGGGAGTTGTATTTTGCATGCTTCATGTTTTTTACTATCAAGGTCATATACAATAACATAGGCTCCACCAGCGTCGGGATTAGCAGGCTGAATTTTTACAGCAAGCTGTTTTCCGTCTGGTGAAACTCTAATAAATCCCGTTGCACTATAGTCAGGATATTCGCTTTCTTCTGTAATATTGAAATGGGCAATTTGATTCCCGGAAAGAACATCCTATACCTTTATCAGCTTGTCGTTATCTATGGTAAAACATCTATTGCCGGCATATAAGCATTCTTCTACAGAATCAAGATGTTCTAGTGGCTCAAAAGAGTCTTCAGAAAGCTTGGAAAGACGAAAGGTAGCCGCTAAAATTTCGGTTTTTCCTTTTTTACTGCAGGTCATATTATGGAAATTGCATTCTCTTAGGTCGAGTTTATCAAAACAAATTCCGGACAATTCACCTCTGCATGTATTAAAAGTATTTATTAGATTTTGTAATATTATTGTCAAAGAGGTGCTTCTTTCATGTTGGTGGTCTCTGCAAAAGTCTAGAAGATCTGACAATAAATGCTGGTCATCAGATGTTGGCTGAGGCAATGACCAATTTTGTGTATTAGGATTCAAAATTGGTCGATTATGATGCTCTTGCAAAATCTGACCGATAGTTGCAGATTCTGATTGGTTCCAATATATTTCACTAATACATTTGTGTACACAGTCAATAGAGGATTCTTTACCATAATAAGGTAGAAGACGCATTACATTTATGTTCCACATTGCAGAAAAGTAATCCCTGAAATGATGATGAATAAAACTGTATCTATTATGGTCGCCATCTTTCGTGCCTTTTGATTCAAATTCGTATACAATACTAAGATAATCATGGATACAGGAAATAATCATATCCTTTTCGTATGAATGAGTTAATGGTTGTAAGTTTCTAAGAGCTTTTCGGGCGTTGGTCAATTCAAAATTGAAATCCCTCAAGGGCATTTTAGATGTAGCAGCAAAAAGATAATTTATTTCATTGATTGCATTATTAATACATTTCCTAAATTCTCGGCGCGACAAAGAAAAGGTATCGTTTTGTACATAATACCATCCTATGTAAGGTACAACATAATCCAAAAGAAGCTCTGTAGTATATGGGCAATGCTCAAATGGATTATTATTTGCTTCAGATGCACGTTGCCTTATGTTATAGAAGTTGCCATCCTTGTGAAAAAAATTATATAGGATTTCACCGTATGTTTCGGGTACCTGCTCTCCGTAATCCTTTTTTGCGGAAAACATGCAAAGAAAAAGGGGAATGGTTAAGCACTTCATTAAATTCGTGTTTGCTATAATTTGTCCAATAAGAGAGTCTGCATACCCATTTAGGGATAAATGTTTTTTTATATCCGGTTCTTCAAGACCATTTAGGTGCACACGAGTAAAATTGCTGGCATAATAGGCAGATTGTGTGACCCGGCTAGTTGTTATAATTCGTACATTTGGCAATTTGCGGAGTTCGTTAATTTCATGACTAAGTGAGGCACGTATAGCTTCACCATTAGTTCCCATTCCTGTACTTACTTCATTGAAACCATCAAGGAGCAGTAGATATGCTTTGGGTTTGTTGTATGGATTTGTTCGAAACTCTGTTTCAATTTTATCCAAAAGAGAGCTATAATCACGATATTTATGTTCAGAACCTTGAATTGAGTCTGCAATGTATCTGGTTATAAAATTGGTCTTCTGATACCTATCATCATACCAATCTCCAATTTCTTTAGGGCAACGGTTTAATTCTATAAATATTGGAATAGGATTTGAGGAGATATATTCTTTCGGTTCTTTTTCTGAACCAAATGTTCTTTCAAGTACCTTTTGCATAAAGGTAGTTTTACCTATTCCACCTTCTCCAGTTATTGCAATATTGTCTAAAGTTGAATCGCAGATGTCATCAATTGTTTTTAAGTCATGGTTACTACTATCAAAATGAAAATCCATGATTTCGGGTTCTATATATCCTTTTGGAAGAAGTCGCTCAATTATGTTGAGTGCTGCAAAACGATTACCTTTTTTGTGGGAAATGAAATAGCTCTGTTGTGAACAATGCCATATGCGTTCACGTAAAAGACTTGTACTCCCAAAAACAAAAGAGATGTTTAGTTCATAATTTTTAAAAAATGTTTCGGACTCACATTTGCCAAGCTTGCATTTTACGGAAGAATTATAGTTACCTATGAGTATGCATAAGGCAATAAGTGAGGCGAGTGAAATATCTGAAAAATAGTCATCGGTGTACTGATTGGCAATCTGTCTTTTATGTGTATCCAAAACATATTTTGATTTTTGAATCCTATCAAGCAGACTGCTATATAAGTTTTTCTTATTTTCAATCAAGGGAATATAGTTATATTCAATGTTGCCTTGAAGCAAGTCAAAGCCATCAGGTGTTGTCAATTGTTTAGACAAAGAATCCTTAACAGCTCTGGCACCTGACAGGATATTTCTGAGACTGCTTTCTTCAGAATATATATCTTCTCCAGATTTTGGATCTTGAAATCCTTCAAATAGTTTTAAAAATATTTCATCGTCGTTAAAGCCGTGAGAGTCAACTTTGCTTTTAAGTATGCGTAATAGTGTATGAAGAAACATATTGGTGTTACCTCCTTCAAAATGGTATAAAAATGGGACAAAAATGGTTTTGAGAAATATTTTGTGCCATAGTAAGCTTGGAGTATGACAACAGAGAATAGTCTCTGCTTGTTAATTATATCATGAGTGCGCATTCAGATAAATAAAAATGGAGAGGAATATAATTGATAGGATAAAAATATTGTTGCCATCGGAACAAGTTTATTGTACAATAGAAGAGAACAAATGTTCGATTTTTTGAGGTGTGGTAGTAGCGTGGACTTCAGCGCGTCGGAACTTGCTACTGTATAAGCTGATTAATCAACGGCTTTGGTATCTTGCAAAGGTGACAATATTTCCCTTTTCCTTTCCAAGTACAAGATAATACGTTTTGTTTTGGAGGTGTACCTTATGCAGCAGATTGATTTTTATTATAAAGATTCTGTGTTGAATAAGATTGAGATTAGATGTAAAAATGGTCATTGTAACAGGCTCTTTATGAATTATTATGTTACAGGTAACAATATAGATTTGAATCTGGGTGGATTTGAACTTAAGTGTGAGAAGTGTAAAAGGGTTCTTCGATTGAAGCATTACACAGAACAGATGTTGATTGAGCACTCCGAAAACGGAGTATTCAGAGTATAGAAACAAATAACAATTAAATTATGGCACCACCTGATAAGGGCGGCACGATTGTGTGACAGCACCACGGACGCAGGGGAAAGAAACCAGTTAAGGACTGGACTTTCTCTTGCGTTCTTTTTTTGAAAAACAGGAGTAACTTTTCATCCTTATGCGTTTCTAATGCCAGAAAACGAAAGGATGAAAAAAATGGAAGAAATTAAATTATTTACTGATAATGTTATCTGTGAAATGGGAATGAGAATTCAAAAAGAAAGAAGAAAAAAGGGGTTCAAAGCAATTGATTTTGCCGATATAATAGGTATAGGAAAAGACCAACTATCAAGAATAGAAAACGGAAAAGTGCCATGTAAGATAGAATATTTATATGTAATATCTCAGTTGCTGCAGGTTTCTGTGGATTATATTTTATTTGGCAAAAGTAAGGATGAGAAGAACGATGATGTGATTCTCGTACCGGCAGCAATGTCAGATGGTCAAAAAGATAAATTAAGGAGAATCGTAAGCATACTGACAGAAGAGTGAAAGGGGTGATTTACTATGCGGAAAACATTGAAAACAAGACAGATGAAAAAAACGCGTTCGAGAAAGAACATAAGAGCGCATGGATTTAGAGAAATTGAATCAACATCCTTACCTGTAATAAAGCCTGAAGTGATGGTAAAGACGTCTTCTGTCTTGCATAAGACACATAGCCAGAGTAATAAGCGAGTAGCGATAGCTGTATTAGGTGATGTAGATGTAGATGGAGATATTTACAAATTCCAAAAGAAGGGTTTGCTAGCAGATTTTAAAAAGAATCAGAGTTTTAGGGAGGCTGTAATGTCAGGTGCCTATTTTTATCATCAAGGAAGGATTTGTTTATATCATCCTGATGTATTTGTAGGCAGTGAACAAGGAATAAAGATTGCAGATGTAGTGGACAAAAACCCTAGGGATTATTTACTGTCTCATTATGCTCGACATATTTCAGTTAATAGGACAACTAAACATAAAGCATTACGTGCATGTCGGAGACAGTGCAGAGTACCAGGTAAAATAAACAGAGATAATAATTCTGACAGTAAAAATCTATATTGTGTTGAAGTTAATCATGCAAGGAAGTATTCGAGAAAAGATTATAGGGACGGAAATAAATATTCAGAGGCAGTTCAGTGTTCAATAGAGTTAGTACAGGGATTCATAAATGGTGGGCAAGGAAGTGGTCCGAATGATACATTTGGAGAATTTTTTACAAATTTAATGACAGAACGAAAACTGACAATAAAGCAGTTGGCAGATAAGACGGATATACCAGAAAGAACTATTACTCGTATGAGAAGTGAGGAAGGATATAAGCCTTCCATTGAATATTTACTTGCATGTTGTATAGTAATGAAGCTTCCACCTTGGGATAGCGATATGCTGTTTGAGTTAGCAGGTATTGTTCTTAGACCAAATAATAAAAAGGAAAGATGCTATATAGCATTATTGCATGTGTTTTTTAAGGAAGGTTCTATTAGTGTATGTGACGAAGTTTTGACTATGATGGGGTTACCATCACTTTCATCTATTATTAGCTCAAACAAAAAAAATAAATAGAGGACATGTTATGACATGAAAAGATTGCGTATTAAAGCATATCTTTAGTTCTGGCAGTTGAAATAACCTTGAAAATAGGGGATTTTGACTGCTTTTTTATGACATTTGGTGTCCTCGTAAATGTAAGAAATTAGCAGTAAGATATCTGTAAGATATATAGATGGAAGGAGGTGAGACTCTATGAATAGTTTGGATGTTGTAGATACAAATAGGATAAAAATGATTGCAAAGAGGATTAAAGAAACAAGGAAAAATACCTTGATTTCTTTGCAGGAGATGGCGGACTTTATTGGGATTGGGTATGAACAATACAGAAGAATAGAAGCTGGAAATGTATTAGTTAAAACAGAGTATATTATATCTATTTCTTCTATATTAAATGTGAGTACAGATTATTTGCTATTTGGAATGACAGAAAAGGAAATTATTAATAGAGAGCTCGCTTCCTTAATCAATGATTTATCTCCAGAAGATACTATGAAAGCCCTAAAGGTTTTGAAAGCAATTTTTACTTAGACGACTTACAAGGTCGTCTTTTTTATGCCTACACGACTTTAGCGGTCGAGATAAAAAATTTCATCTGTTTTATCATTAATACATAGCAAGGGGGACGCCTTTTGCAGTAATGATACAAGCGCTTGTATCACTAACCAATATTTATATAGGAAAGGTGATACAAAAATGAAGAACTATAACAATTTCATGAAACATGAAAATGGTAACTTGGCAGTGGGATTCATCAAATCCAGAAAAGCAGAGCATAAGGTGATGGATTTCTGTGAGAGGTTGATTGCAGCCGGAGACGAGGAGGGCTGTGAAATCTTATGCGTGGACGTGGATAGAGGCGGTAGCAGAGATATCGACAGACCTCAACTTGATGATATTTATAGGGCGATGGAAATGTCTATTATCAATCATCTTTTTATTAGAAGCTTTGATGACATTTCAGAAGACATGGAAGATCTGGTTTCGTTCATGCAGTTTGCGAATGACAATAAGGTGCGGATCCATGTTGTGAGTGTAGAAGCTGATAAAGAAATGAAAGAAGCATCCGAGCCTTGGGACGGAGGTGCAGGATGTTGAATGGTTTTCATAATGGCGAGGTAGAGAATCTTCTCTACCTGCCGGAATACAAAATGTACCTTACCATAGATTACGATGGTGTGAATGTTTATGACCAGTATGAAAATTTCTATGGTAATTATCCTACGGAGGAAGAGGCAATAGAGGCTCTTGCTAGAGCAAAGAGAGAAGGTGGCTATTGATGAAATACGAAGGATATATGGTAGGACCAGCACTTAGGAAGCTTCGTACTGATAGGGGACTAAGTATTTTACAAGCCAGCAACTTGACCGGTTTGAGTACATCGAGCCTGAATCAGATTGAGCAGGGTGGACGTAACTTGAGTATGAAATCATTGTTCCTTTTCATGAATGCTTATGAGGTTGATGCCAACACTGTGCTTGATATTAAAGCATCATCTAATAAGGAAGATTCTATTGACTCAAGATTGGATTTGTTGCCGGATAAACAAAAAGCATATTTCAGGGAGACCTTTCTGTATATGTTGGATAATGCAGCAACGATGATGGCATAGGAGGGCAAAACTATGGCGAAGAAAATAGAACCCAGATATGAGTGTATTGCCTATTTATCTGTTGAAGCTGATTTGAATGTGGTGGACAGATTGGAAGATAAGCAGCTCAAATATATAAAAGAATATGCAAAGGCTCATAACATTAAAGTTGTAGGTGTCATGAGAAGACATGGCTTTTGTATGAATGATGTGTTTAGAAACTTTAAACAGATTGCCTTATTAATAGGAAAGAAAAGAGTTCAAGGCGTGATTGTAGCCGGAATGAAATATGTGAGTTCTGATATAGAAGATGCATATAGCAAAATAGGAATGGTCAAGGCTGCAGGCGGTCAGTTTATTACGGTGGACGAAGGTAATCTTGGAATGAATATTGTGATGGAGGAAAAGTGATGGAAAAGAGAAAGAACTATGGAAAATATAAGCGTGGTGATGTTGTGTATGCTGACTTTGGGAATAAGCCTGCGGGTGTACAGGGTGGAATTAGACCTTGTGTGATTGTGAGCTGTGATGCAAGCAACCATGAAGGTGCCCCAATGGTTACAGTTTGCCCTTTGAGCAGTAAATTGAAGGATATTCCGGTGCATGTGCAGATAAAACCCAATGATGTGAGAGGATATCATTTAAAAGCAATTTCAGATTTTCTTCCAGAGGATATTCAGACCGTGTCCAAGATGGCGATAAGAGGGAAAACGGGGTATATTCCGGTAGAAGCAGAAGTTATGGAACAGATTGACAGGGCACTGATTAGACAACTTAATCTTATTCGTGCTGCAAGAAATATGGTAATGGAGGAATTAAGTGATGGATCAGAGAACTAAGAACACTAATAATAAGAGATTTGTCAGATATTCCGAAGGTGCCGAGATGTATTCAATGAGCGTGTCTAAGTTTATGCAGCTGGCAAAGGATGCTAAGGCTTGTTATAAGGTAAATCAGCTTGTTTTAGTCAATTTGGATATCATTGATGAGTATTTGGAGACTTTTCATATTGTAGAGGAAGATTTCTACAAATAGATTTGAAGAAAAACGGAGAAACCTGCATGAAAATACTTGACTTTCGGTAATACCAAAAGTATAATAAGGGTAAGAAGTGAGGAGGTGCAGCATGGCAAAGATGGGTCGCCCCAAGGTTGAGAAACCGATAGACCATATTGTTACGGTCAAGTTTAGAGAGGAAGAATACCAGGCTTTACTAGAGTATGCAAAGTCTCGCAACTTATCCATATCGCATATCATACGATTGGGTGTTGAGATGCAAATCAAGAATACCCAAAAGTAGTGCAGGCTCTTTTCTCCGGAAAGGAGGAAAAGATGGCTTGTAGAAAAGATGGCAAAGGAAGAGTTTTAAGAAAGGGTGAGAACTACAGGAAAACTGATGGCAGGTATTCATATGTGTACCATGATGCTTTAGGTAAGAAACGAACAATATATGCAAAGTCACTGACAACTCTTCGTCAGAAAGAGGAAACGCTGGTCAAGGATCAGTTGGACGGAATTAACTTCTATATTGCCGGTAAGGCTGATGTGAATTTTCTGTTTGACAGATACATTGCTACAAAATCAGAGTTGAGGAGCACTACCTATAGTAATTACACGTATATGTGGAATCATTTTATCCGAGACACATTAGGCAAGAGAAAGATTAGGGATGTCAAGTATTCAGATATATTGTATTTCTATAACGATTTGGTTACGAATCAGGGAATGGCTATCAATACTTTGGAAACTATCAATACAATCCTCAGACCTACATTTCAACTTGCGGTGCGTGATGATATTATTAGGAAGAATCCGGTTGATGGAGCATATTGTGAAATTAAGAAGAGAAATGGTGGTAGTCGTAAAACACGAAGGGCATTGACCGTAGAACAGCAGAGAGCCTTCATGGACTATGTAGCAAAGAATCCGTTCTTTTATCATTGGTATCCGTTATTTGCATTCCTGCTTGGTACAGGATGTCGAATTGGTGAAGCTATTGGTATTCGATGGGACGATGTTGATTTAGAAAAGCGTGTGATTAACATCAATCATAGTCTTACCTATTATAAGAGGGCAGATGATTCATACAGAAGTGAGCTTCGGGTTTCCTTACCTAAGACAGAGGCGGGTATTAGATTGATACCAATGATGCAGCCGGTATATGAAGTTTTAAAAGATGAATATGACAGACAGAAAGAAGAAGGGTTTTGTGTTGAGACTATAGATGGGATGACCAACTTTATTTTCACAAATCGCTTTGGAAGTCCTCACAATCCGGCAGCAATTAACCGTGCTATCAAAAGAATTGTAGATGCTCACAATGCAGAGGAAGAAGTGGCGGCAAAAAAAGAGAAGAGAGAACTGGTAATTATTCCCAAATTCTCATGCCACATTTTTAGACACACGTTTGCTTCGAGATTCTGCGAAAATGAAACAAACATTAAAGTATTTCAAGAGGTTATGGGTCACGCCGATGTATCTACTACGATGAATATTTACGCAGAGGTAAATGACGAAGTAACCAAAACAGCAATCGAAAATTTAGCAAAGAACATGGATGTATTTTAGAAAAGAGTCCTCTTGAGGTTTTCTTTTCAATATGGTATAATCCGAAAGTATTATTGTGTCAGACACAACAATACATCATGTATCTTGTTGACTACTTTTCAAGTGGGAAGACTACTTTTTGACTACTTTTTGGCAATAAATTAGCAAAGAGTATGAAAGAGTGTAAAAGGCTCAAATGCCCGAAAAATGAGGGTTTGCAAGGATTTGCAAGAGTAAGAAAAAGAGCCAAAGCTCTTCCCGACGATGAAGTCTATTGATAAGTAGGAATGCAGGAAAATCAAGGGTTTCAGAGCGTGGATGTACTAAAATATATAGTTGGTCAAGGGGTTTTGACCAAGATTTGACCAATTTTTGGCATAGTCAAAAAAAGATTAGTACAGGTTAGTACAGATTGCTTAGTCTGAAAAATTAAAGATTGTATTACTTAGAGGACATTTTCTAAAGAAATTTAGAAGATGTCCTCTTTTTGCGTTATAGGAACAATTGAAATACCGAAAGGAGAATAGCATGGAACACACAAAGGCATATCAGGAATTTAAGAAGAATGGTAATACAAAGTTTGTAAGATATAGCGAAGGAGCAGAAATGTATCATATGAGCGTATCAAAGTTTATGCAAATGGCTAAGGATGCCAAAGCAATCTATAAGTTAGGACAGTTAGTACTTGTGAATTTAAAAATATTTGATGAGTACATTGAGACATTCCATATAGTTGATGATGAATTTTATAAGTAGGTGAAAAGGATGGTAACACAATTACAGCCGGATGTTAGGGCTTATCTTCATGGTGGGGAGGTAATAAAAAGATACATAAGGGTCGAAGAGGTGGCTCATGAATATGGATTTAGTGTTGAGGAAACTGAATATATAGCTAAGGCTGCAAGTTCTTTATACAAGCTTACCCGTATTCATTTGGTAAAAAAGGAAAGGTTTGATGAGTTTATGAAACACATATATAAAGTGCCTGGAACAAATAAGCAGATAATCAAAAAGTTTGCGAGAATTGGAGAAGCTTCAATTATATACAGTATAGGAAGGCATAGGTTTATCGAGTTGGCTAGAGCAGCAGGTGCTACATATAAAATAAATGAGGGGACAGGAGGGACTGTACTGGTTAATTTAGAAATATTTGATAATTACATGGAGCAATTCAGACAACCTGTAAGACCTTTGAAAGAGCCGTTATACGGACAGGAAGAAGGTGAATTGAATGAGTAACTCATATAAGTTTTATTCAGATACAAAAGACATTATGAAAAAATATGTAAATGCTACTGAGGGAGCCATTATTTATGGCATAAGTAAATCAAGGATTATGGTTTTGGCTTCAGAAGCAGGGGCAGTATATAAGGTTGGAAATTCAGCATTGATTAATACAGATATTTTTGAAATGTATTTGGAGAAATTTAAGGAACCAACAAGACCATTGCCCAAACATATTTGGAATAAATTGTCAAGCGAAGATAAAAAAGACCACAATAGTACCTGTTTTGATAAAAAAGACCCGTGATTGTCACTTTCGGCATTATAGAAACTAATGTAATATATGGACATTCCAAGAAAAACTTGGGATGAACAATTTAATAATCAGTTACAGATTTGCAAAGTAGTTTGCACTGCAGAGTATCTGTAGGTAGTAAATTTACGGGGCATGTACCTGGAAGATGAAAGTCACAGCTATCATATTAGTAGCCTGATGGATCGAAAGATGAAGGGTGAGAAGTTGGATGGAAATCTGGAAAAAGGATTCGACATGTTGCGTAAGGATAATCAACCACAGAGGGCGAGAAGTTTGTCCTTATCCTCAAAAGGCTAAAAGAGGAGATAGTGCTTCTAATAATTCAGAAGGGCGTCGTGAAACACATTTTGTGGCTCGTCTGTAATTCCCGGAGGTGAGAACACCTCTTTGTACACGGGGCGATATAGGAGTCTAGAAGACTGGCGTGTACCTACATGCTTAGCATTAAGCATAGCCATGTAGACTATATCACTTCCAAATTCAAATTTTGTCTATATGGCAACTAATTTGAAGGAGGATAAAGTGATGATGGGATTTAGCATAGCATTTATAATTATTGTTCTTATTGTATTGTATTCATTAGCAAGGACAGCAGGTGAGTCGGACAGGATATTGGAAAATATAAGAGAGCAATCACTCCTTGGAAGGGAGGAGAGCTCTGGTGGGAACAGTTGAAAAAAGAGATAAGCATAAGAAACGCAGGTTTGTATCTCCAGAAGAAAAGCTTGAAAGAGAATTAAAAGATTGTATGCATTGTAGATTCTTCTGGGGACATAACAACAGATGTGCCAATGGAACATGTTGTAAACCATCTAAGAAAAAAGAACAGAAACATCCGACAGAATGTGTCGGATGTCCATATTATCAAGGGAATGGTTATTGTTTTCCTTGTATGCGAAAGCTGATAGGAAAGTAGGTGGTTAAGATGTTCAAGTGGCTGTTTAAGAAGAAAGGATGTGCAAAACATATGAATAAGAAGTTAGAAGTAATCGGCATTGATCATGGCTGGTCAATGATGAAAACAATCTCTCAGGTATTTGTCACAGGCGTTAAGGAGATTACAACTACTCCGGCACTTTTCGGTGATGTACTTGAGTATGAAGGAAAGTTTTACAAGGTCGGAACTGTAAGGCAGGAAGTAAAGGATACAAAGGTCGAAGATGACAGCTTTTATCTTCTCACTCTTGCAGCAGTTGCTAAGGAACTTAAAAGAAGAGGTCTTGCAGAGTCAAAGGTATTCCTTGCCGTAGGACTTCCACTTACAAGGTTTGGAGCAGAGAAGAATGATTTTATCAAGTACCTGACAAAGAATAAGCGTGTAAGCTTCAAATATGAGAATGAGCCATATCATATTGAAATTGATGATGTTGCAGTATTTCCTCAGTGCTATGCAGCAGTAGTGGACAAGATTCCTGCTATGGCAAAGAAAACGCTGATAGTAGATATCGGTAGCTGGACAATCGACATTATGCCGGTAATCAACAAGTCACCGGATGAATCAAAGTGTGTGACGATTCCAAAAGGTCTTATTACCTGTATGCGTTCTATCAATGAGCAGTGTGTAAGACAGCTTAACGGAGAGGTAGACGAGTCAGAGATACAGAACATCATGCGATATGGCAGGTCAGATATTGATGATGAATACTTTGCCATTATCAAGGCAGAGATAGAGGATTTTGTTGATAAGGTATATAACTCAATCCGTGAGTTTGGGTATAACTTAAAGACTACACCGATTGTATTTGTCGGAGGCGGGGCGGTTGTGATGAAGAATTTTGGTAGCCACGATGCCCGGAACATTTCCTATAACCTTGATGTAAAGGCAAATGCAAGAGGATATGAGCAGCTTGCCACGATGGGACTTAAAAGCACTAAGCGATTATCATAAGGAGGCAGATGATGGGAAGAAGACTTGAATATGAAGTAAAAACTTCTGTCCGCCTCAACATGAGCAATCCTCAGCATGTGAAAATAAATGATGTGATTCAGAACCTTGATCCGAAGATTTTCAAATCTAAGAACCAGTTCATTATAGATGCGATTCAGTTCTACATTGATAATTATGGAAAAGAAACATTTGTTATCAAGAAGAAAGAAAAAGAGAGGGCTGAATATATCCGGTCAGAAGATATTGATGACATTAAGGAAGAAGTCATTGAAGCAGCAACCAATGAGGCTAGGAAAGAGGTCATAAGGCTGTTAGGCGGAGTGATATCCGGGATGAATGTTGGTCAGCCGGTAATAATGCAGGCAGCCAATAGTGAAGCACAAGAACCTACAGAAGATGTTATGGACGATGCAGATGTTGCAGGACTCGCAATGGGATGGATGTCGAAAGGAGACTGATTATTATGAGAAGAGTTATGGGAGCCGTAGGAACAGTAATTTTAGAGATACTCAAGTGGATATTAAGGATAATTCTTGGAGCGTTGAAGCTGGTCTTAGGACTTGCCAGAATAATTCTTCTTCTATTCGCTATGGTGGCAAGGATATTTCTTTCATTCGTAAGAATGGGCACATTCTGAGAGGAGGTGAGCATATATGCAGGCAAAGGTATTCCTTGCCGTAGGACTTCCACTTACAAGGTTTGGAGCAGAGAAGAA
>ERZ1024397.67-NODE-67-length-16352-cov-20.877646_pt1 | contig 16352 bp, 16 predicted proteins | sample MGYA00520786_ERZ1024397 | MGnify/ENA primary metagenome ERZ1024397 (study PRJEB33242, sample SAMEA3444275) | Homo sapiens | biome: Host associated; feature: Gastrointestinal tract; material: Stool | place: Uganda | collected 2011-01-01 ... | reverse complement strand
TTCCACACATTATTTTTCGTTTCACATATTTTTAGTACCAATCCAGTACCATTGCATTCTTTCATTATTGTGTGTAATTCCGGTGGCTTGCAGGTTCTTTACTACTCACAGAACAAATACCCAATTAAGATTTTTTTGCATATTTTCGTTTTGTTTCACAATGAGATTTAATACTTAATCCTATAACTTCTCCCAATCTTGGCGGTACAGCATTGCCTATATGCCTAGCAATATTTTTCAAAACAACTGTTTCTCCTTGTGGCACAAACGAATATCCTCGTGGAAATGTTTGTAGCATTGCACCTTCTCGAAGTGTCAACGCTCTATCCTGTTCCGGATGTCCAAATCTACCTGTTCCATAACCAATAAATTGTGTAGTTATAGTAGGAGCAACATCATCCCATCTCATTCTGCCATAAACAGATGAATATGTCTGACCACTATCCTTTTTATGACAATCTAGCACAAGTGATTCTGGCCAGTCCTTCCATGTTCCTCCTGGAATAGAATGCTGAATTCTTTGTATATTAATATCAGATAATGTAGCAGTTACATGTAAATTATCATTATAATTTTTTTCTCCAGCTGCTATTGGTGGTAAATTTCCTATAACCTGCCTAACTGTAACTGGCTGAGTATGTGTTGGTTCTATGAACTTAATCTTTTTTCTTCTTGATGCCAACAACAATAATCTTTTTCTTCTTTGGGGTACACCATAATCTGCCGCATTGATGACTTTATATGTCACATTATATTTTAAACTCTCTAATGTTCTCACAAAATCCTTAAAAACTTGTTCATTTTCCAATTCGGGAACATTTTCCATTGACACAATATGAGGTTTAACTTCTTCTACTAATCTTCCAAATTGGTACAACAATTTCCAATCTTTGTGTTTTTTTCTATTTTTTTTATCCTTTTGATGTCTTGAAAATGGTTGACATGGAGCACATCCTGCAAGTATTTTTACATCATAACCTCTAAGAAGACTTTTTATTTCCTGTCCAGTTATGTTCTCAACATTTTTATTTATAAACATAGCTCTATTATTATGTGTATATGTATATTCACAACTAGCATCAAGATCATAACCTGCCACAACATCCAATCCAGCTTCTTCAAGCCCACATGTCAAGCCTCCAACACCACAAAAGAGATCCACAACACCATATGTCATCTTCTCACTTCCTCACACTATATTACTTTAACAAGTGTTTCCAAATATTTTATATTTGACGCTCGGTCTCTTTTTTTATAGCCTAAATATTCACATATTATTTCTATTTTCTGTGCAAATATATCACATGACAATTTTGACATCGTCAAATTACCCTCCGAATCTCTGACACTAATATGCCATTGTGATTCATCATCCAAAGGATGTTCTGGTCTAAAATCGGCTATATTAAACACCTTATGATTTATCTGTGTTATCCATGCAGCTCCAACCTCTGTTAATGCTCCCCAAGATTTTTTTGTATTGTCACTAGTAACAAAAATAATATATATCTTCTGCGTTGAATAGCTATTCACAAAAAAATCTCTCAAATAATCATAGATTCCACTCTTTCCCACTGCCACTTCAGGTATTCTAGCTTTTTCGTCATCACAATTTGTATATATAATATCGTCCACTGGAACTCCATTATACAATAGCATATTAAACACTATATCTGCCAAATCTTTATCTTTATATGTCTGACTTATTAATATCTTCTTTTTATTATTATCTATGACACTTTTTAATCCTAAATCAGGACTATTGGCGTTCATTTCATCTTCAACAATTTTTTTAATCTCATTCTTCTGCGATTCCGATACCCCTCCCATTTGACTTGAAACTTTCTGTGCAACATTTTCTGACGATTTCTTTTTAAATGATTCTACTGATTTCCTTAGCTTTGCCTCATCTTCTTTTTGTTTTTCCAGGATTTCTTTCTTTTTCGAATCTTTTCTCATAGATACATACTTTTCTCTCATCTTTAATGCATCTGGTAAAAGTTCATTTCTAACAATCTCTAGCACTTTTTGATAACGTATATCATCCGTTTTATATCCCTGTCTATTACTTAATGCCATGTCTGGTAATTCTGTAAGTTCAAACAAATCTACATGTAACTGACCAACAATAAAAACTTCGTTCAGTTTATTTTGTCCAACAGATGGAAGTATATTGAATTCACCCATTTTTTTGTTTGCAAACAACGATATAAAATTGTCAGGAAAATCCGTAATTTCAACCTTTCTGCCCCTAGTTGATAAATATGTGCCTATCCAGCCTTTTATCTCCAAATTATAATTTTGAAGCTTTCCCTCCTTGTTATTCATTTGAAGCGGTATTTTTATTGTCTGTCTACTATTACAAAGTTCTGACTTCAAATCTGGATATTCTGTTTCAAAAATATCTGTCAAATATTTAAAATCATCTCCTAGTGTAGTCAAAGAAGCCAATTCTTTAATCATATCTTTATCAAAATTGCTAATAACCTCCTCTTCTTTTCCTCTTATTATATGAATTTTAAAATCTTCACTTACCATTGGAAATAATTTCAGCAAATTTCTTCTTATAGCCTTAACAGTTGCATGTAATTGGTATTGTGGATTAAGCATTACAATTGCTGTTCCATGCTGAGTTATTTTTTCAAAATTTATATCTGATTCATCCAATGATTGTAGAAGTCTATCCTCTTTTACTGTTCTTGATAATACAAACCCAGATTTTTCATCATTCACTATCGTCTTAACCAGAACGTTTTCCGATACAGACAATGCTGCCAATTTCCCTACTCCTTTTCTTCCCATTTTCTTACGTCCTAAAGCAGTCTCTGCATCCTCTTCACTATTTCTAGAAACCCTTGCAACATTCAAATACTTATCTATGTCTCCCCCAGCATATGACATTCCATTTCCATCATCCTCTACAGTAATTTTATCTTCACTATCAATAATATATACATTATGTGCATCTGCATCATATGCATTAGCAATCAATTCTGCAATAATATAATAAATATTTGTATACAAACTTGGTCCTAATAATTCTAAAATTCTTGGATCAATATTTAATCTATACTCTTTTGCTTCCATAAAATATTCCTCCTATTGTATTCTATTGTGCATTGTTTCATTTTTATTATATCACTTAAAGATGCTATATGCATCATATAATATCAAATGCAAAACATAATTTTGTAATCCTTAAAAAACATATTCCTCTTGTCAATTGTTAATCACTATATTGAAGATTGTCTCTTCCACAACCTTCACACACTCATCTGTATGCTTCTTTATATCTTCACCCCAGAACCGGATTACAGTCCAGCCCTCAAAGTCTAATTTTTTATTTATCTCATCATCCCGCTCTTTGTTGCGGGATATCTTGCTAATCCAGTACTCACTATTGTTACTCTTTTCAAGTCTCTTTTTTAAAGTATCCCAATCTTTTCCATGAAAGAATTCTCCATCACAAAAAATAACTATCTTATACTTTGTCAGCACGATATCTGGACTTCCTGGAAGTTTTTTATAATTCTTGCGATACCGATACCCTTTGTTCCATAAAGCCTTTCTTAATATAGCTTCTATTTTAGTATCCTTTCCATGAATATTTTTCATATTTTTATGCCGCTGTTCTTTTGTTAAATCATCTGCCACAAAATCACCTCAACAATCTGTTTTTCCCAAACTTTTCCAGTTCTCTTCTCATTTGCTTCTTGTCTGTCCTTTATACTTATAACTGTGCATTGGCTGCACGCTATAAATACACATCTCTAACAAGTTCCATTATTTTATCTGTCAGCATATCAAGCGACTTTCCATCCGCCATAGATTTAATATCTGATTTACTTTCAATGCATTTTTTAAGTACTACTTTAAGTACTTTTTCATCTCCAAGCTCCGCTTCTGATAAATCTTTTATAATTTCTTCTATCTCAATAGAGGCATCCGCAATCTGACTGCAACGATAATAAGAATCGCCCATATCCTCTGCCACCATACTTTCATGGTCTTCTTTTTCATATGGATTAAATCCATAAAAAACGTTACTTGCAACAGGGCATATAGCATCATATATAATTTTGGCACCCAACTCTCTTTTTATCTGTTTTGGATATATAAGCCTGCCTCTGTCCGATTTCATTTCCAGTTTCTTTTCAGCCAATTTACTGGCAGTTGTGATTCTCGTAAGATATGCCATCATCCTATTTGCAAAGTTTTGACTATTTACTTCATGTCGTCCAATTACTGGAATATATTTATCCATCTCATTTTCACTAACTATATGATCTGCTAAATATAAAGAATACATTTCTGATGCACACAGCTTTACAACTGCTACATTCTCTAGTTTTTTATCTCCGATTTGATGAAACATATCCATCTGCACCCATCCATATTCTTTATCTCCAGATTCATCAGGACAAAAAAACATATTCTGCACATATTTGTATCCTTGCTTTGCTATAAAATCATCGTACGCAAGCTGATATAAATACTGCTTTGTAACATCTGCCACTCCAGGCTGTCCTATAACTTTGTATTCTGACGCATTCTTATGAAAATTAATGTTATAATACTTTGCATCATATATGCCAAAACAATATTCTCCACTATCACCACACTCATAAATACTAATCAAATCTGGTCTTAGTGTATCTGACCTTTCATCACTAATATTATCTGAAGTCTTATGCCATACTGGTCTGTCAATTATTTCTATTAAAGTACTATCTTTACTTTCTTTATAATCATCACAGACTCCAAGTGGCAACTCTGATAATTTTACATTTAAAACATTACCAAAATTCTGTGCACACACTTTTTCCCATACTAAGTTAAAGCTGTTGGTACCATATATGCTAAAACTATCAATGTTATTAAAGCTTGCTTTTTGTGCTACATATGCATACATTGCCTTCAAAACAAGTTGTTTTCTTGTGTTGTACTGCACATTAAGTTCATTTTGTATCCTATATAAAATATAATCTTCATCTCCCAAATCTTCCAGTTGTTCTTCCGACAACTCTACTGTCACAATATTAAACAACTCTGGCAGATCGGATTCTTCAAGTTCCTTTGAAAATTTAGTCAATACACATGCATGTAAGCGTCTGATAAAATCATATTCATCTGAAGTCCGCTTTTTTGTCTGTAATTCCGTATAATATGGTCTGTTATTTGATATATATGAAAATGTTTCATTGATTGTTCTGTCCCACAGTATTTCTCCTGTACCATTAGTCTCAACAATCTCAACATCATTAGCATATATTCCATTATCATAATAATCCTGCAGCAAATACAGCATTACTGCCAATAAGTTGAACGATCCTCCATCATCACTTTCATTATATAGTTTTATTACCTGCTCTTTTGAATTATATTTTTCCAAAACACGCATAATCTGCTTCATCTGCGTTATTGGACTGCCACAAGAATTAATATATTTAGGATAACACTTTAATACCCGTCCATATACAACAATCACTCCAACAAACGAAAACACATAATATAATTCCCGCTCTCCACTTTCGATATCTGTTACTCTGATATCTTCCTCAACTAAATCAGAGAGCATACTTTGCCTATCACTTTTTTTTACATTTTTAACAATCCCATACTCTTTTAACTTTCTTATAATCTGCACCGTTTCATCAGCAGTGCATTCAAATATTTTTCTGAGTTCATCTTGAGTATACCGCTTCTGCTCTTTGACATATTTAGAAATCATCCAGTAACATTCCCTTCTCATTCTAATTCACTCAAATATTCTTTCTTGATTTTGTCTCGGATTTCTTTACAAAAAATATCTATGCCTCTTTTATCAAATTCCTCACAAATCGCTGAATATTGGTTTCTTATATCCTCATCACAGCCTCCAAACAACATATGCCTTCTCTGCTTTGCTGCATCTTCAAATAAGTACATAATAATTTTACTCTTAAAAGTTTCTCTAAACGCATCTTCATTCTCTAAAATGCTTTTAGATACAAAAAATGGTCCCATAAGCTTGTCTTCATTTATCTTATAATCTCTAGAAGCAAGTGTTGTATTTATAGCCTTCCTAAACTCATTCCAATCAACTCTGTATGGCACCTGTGCTTTATCACACACTAAATATGTATCTTTAATCTTTTCTTCCTTATGGTTAATACCTATATATTCAAAGTCCCATCTTCTTTTAAATGCTGTATCCATTGTAAATACGCCTTGATCAGCACTATTCATAGTTGACCAGATATACATATTATCTGGTATCTTTATTTCATCATACTGCTCTGGCCTTCCACCAAGTTCTTTTGCCAAGTATGCCTTTATATCTTCAGAAGGTTTAACTGGATATTGACTTGCATTTCTATCGTCTCGATCCAAAAGCTGAAATACTTCTCCAAATACAGCGGCAACATTTGCTCTATTAATTTCCTCTATAAGAAGCAGAAATGGTTTTACATCTTCCTTGTTCTCTGACTGTCCATTTTCTATTGCTTTTACATATGTCCTCATAAATGGTCCAGGAACATACTCATATGATATTCCATCTTTTGTAGGTACCGGCTTATATGTTCCAACAAAATTAGCATATGAATAATCTGGATGGAATGTAACTCTTTCGTACTCTCCACCTTCTGAAATAAGATCCTTCTGCTCATCATTCAGTTTAAAACTTTTTCCTGTTCCTGGTGCTCCAAATACAATTCTATTGTGTGCATATACAGCCCCTGTATCCCTATTTTTGCGTGAACACCCTGTATAATAATCAGGTTCAATATATGGCTTAGATTCCATTTCTTCCTCCTCAGAGCCTTCATTCTCTATGCTCATTTCTTCCTGAATAGAATTTACTGCATCCTCTTTGCTTTCTCCAAATTTTACAGATGTTGGTATCATTACAGTAACTGCTCCAAGCACCCTGTCCATAAACTCTCTGTCAAAAATTTCTTTAAATTTTTCAAGCATTTCTGGGAATTCATCAAGTACTGCACGTATAACAGCAACAGCCTTTATCATATCCAAAGTACTTAATGCCTGTGACGGATCTCTTGATAACTCCGGTCCTATATATGGAGCATCGTATGCTTCTCTATAGCTTAAAAAATCTTCCCTTTTAAACGGCTTTTCAAAAACACAATCAACTTCTATATCAAACTTAAAATATTTTTCCTTACCATTATATCCAAAATCATAAGGCTCTCTAATTACATGTGCTACTCCTATAAACCCTGGAACCCAATCAACCTCTGATTTTCCTGTGTCTCCTCCCAATGTAACAAATACATGCTTTCCAATATTCAATTCCTCTTTCAGAGTATAAACGCCATCTACTGTTATATCTTTGTTGCCATTGAGAATATTATGTACTGTATCTGGAAACCCACATTTCATAGATACAAATGTTGGCTCTTCATTCTCATATCCATGAATAATCTCCGCTACAGCTTTTTCCAATTGGTCTGCAGAATAATCCTTATACAGCTCAAATACTTCCTGATATGCATGTCCTCGTCTTCTTAAATCTCTATCATCACTCCAGCCTTTTCTTCCATTGTTAGGAAAATAAAAATCAAAAGCATCCTTTGCATGTTTATATGTTGTTTTCTTTGTTCCAAATCTCTTTTCTAACACTTCCCAATCATGCATTCTCTGCTTATATCTTACGTCTGTTTTAGGAAGCATAGCATAATACATGCAGACTAACGCCTGTTTTTGCAAATCATCTAAATTATCAATATTGATCTTCTGCTCCATATTGTTCTCTCCTTAATGCCAGAATTAGTACTCCAAAGTATATATGCCATCTTCATACTTTTTAAACAAAACCTTTGTTTTTCCATATTGATCTAACATTTGTTTCGTAATATATGTACCATCCGGCACTCCAAGTTTATGCCTTATCCATTCTCCTATTATCGCATTGCTTTCTGGAGTTTCTAATGCTTTTCCCTTTGCTTGTGCCTGTCTCATATAAAAGGCATCATATTCCTTTGTTACAACCTTAAAAACTGGATACGTTCCATCAGCATTTACATCTGGAAAAAATCCATCTTTATGATCTGCCACATTATATGGAATATAAGCCTGGTTTCTATTTCTCTTATAGCCATTTTTACGTATTCCCCAATTTACACCAGAACCATATCCCGTATCGCTGCCATCAGCTTTCAGTAAAGAAACTTCTAACGTATCTACCGGCTCAATAGTCTGATAATTCTCCCAAGATAAATTTTCCAAATTAGTATCCGCAACATCATCTTCCACATTTTTCTTGCTAGAAAATGAAACCTTATCTTTTATCTGCCCATCAAAACAATTTATTGTATCAGGTAATAAACTGTTGAAGTAATGGTTTGCCTCTTTAGGATTACATGTATCCATACATTCTCTTCTTACAAAAAAAGCATTCATAGTGTAATTAGCTGAACCATTAAAAGCCTCTATTGCCTTTCGCCCCCTGCACCATACATACACCTTGGAATGTACCTGTTTACCTTCCACAATATAATTGCATGATATCTGAGGCATTCCAGATACACTATTCAATCTTTTTATCAATGAGCATATCCTGTCATGTTTCTTTTGTGTCAGACCCGTGCCCTTTGTCATTCCAAGTATAATATCCACCTTTATTCCAGACACATATTCTTTATTCCTGCCATCAAATAGTTTTATCAAATGGCTTGATATTCTCTCAACATCGGTAAATGCTGTAACAATTTTTAAATGATTACATGCATTGCCATCTTTTCTCGCTGGTGTAAACAATATTTCTTCTTCAAAATTATCAGTATACATACCTTACTCCTTTATACTTGGTTCTACACTTTCGTAATCAATTCCCGCAAATGTTCTTAAAATAGCTTCAAAGATAATTTTAGCTCCTTTTGCAGGTACCGCCATACCGATTTGTTTTCTAACAGACTCTTTAGAGCCCTCGAAAATATAATTATCAGGAAATGTCTGTAATCTTGCCCTCTCTCTATTAGTCAATGCTCTCGGCTCTGAATAATGATACATATGAGTTCCACCACCACCAGAACCAGTCACTGTGTATGCTGGTTTATCTGGATCTAATCTCTTATAAATCTGACTTATCTTCGCCCCTTTTACTTTAAGCTTCAATTCTTCTGGCAAATCCGCAGTGAACGCATTTTCTCCTGGCTTAATATATTTCAATCTCTTAACAACTATTTCAGACTGTTTTGTTAATTCGTTATTATATGCGTCTTTTCCAATTGGAGGATTCTCTATTGCATTTTTGCATGTCACATCAACATTTTCATATGGTTTAGGGCTAGGTACTTTAAACTCATATGGCAGTTCTTCCCTGATTCCAACAATTATTACCCTATGTCTTGCCTGAGGCACTCCATATTCCTCAAATTTATATAAATTAGGATATATTCTATATCCTGCATTTTTCAAATCTTCAAGTATCTTCCGAAACGCCTTTCCATCATTAGCACTCTTTAATCCACCAACATTTTCTGCCAAAAACCATAAGGGTTTATATTTCTTTAATACCTTTACTCCATACATATATAACGGACCATATACACCGTCAAATCCTTTCTGTTCACCTACAACAGAAAAATCATTGCATGGAAATCCAAAAGCTAATGCATCTATATCTCCAAGACTGTCAATATCAATTTTCCTTATATCTCCACAAATAACACTCTCTCTATCATCTGGGCAGATATTTCTAATATATGTATTACAAGTGTCTCTATCATAATCATTTGCCCATTTATGAATAATCTTATAATCTAAATCTTCAATCTCTGCTGTTGTTGCCCCTAGTGCCAATCCTCCAGGACCACAAAACAACTCTCCCAGCCTAAATTCTTTTACATTATTCTTCATCAGACCTTATCTCCATTTACCAAAATAAATGCTCTGTTAAATTCAACTCCTAATGCATCTGCAATATCATCTAAATCCCCTATTGTAAAACTCTCTCTTTTCATTTTTGAATTAAAACTTTGCGGAGATTTACCCAGTCTCCTTGCCAATTCAGCTTCACTCACACCACATCTTACACAAAGCACTTTTATTTGTTCTGATATTGTCATGCAACCGTCCTCCTGCTTACTACTTATATCATATTATAAACGTATATTCTGATGATGTCAAAATATTTCTTAAGCTTGGGTAGCGTAAATTTACTGTAGGGGTAAATAGTAATCCGAGAATCCCATTTGTAACCCAAGAATCCCCATTTGTAAATGAAAGTCCTGTTTTGTAACCGAGATTCCAGGTTTGTAAATGAAAGTCCCGGTTTGTAATCAAGATTCCCGAATTTTCATTTCCATTACGATATGATATAATACGTTCAGCAATAAATTTGCGTACGACAACCAGAGATAAATTCCCTCTCGAAATTTTTGTATTCGGAGAATCCATCCCTGTTTTGATTGGATAGAGTTGTTCTATTTTGGCGGCACTTAGCAAATTTATTTGTTACTCTCTGAAAAGTTTAGGCTTTAAGATGATGTTCTCGGCGGCAATCGGTGAGCATCCAAGTTTCTTAAGCACATCTTCTCCATAGTAAAAGCTGAATGTTTCGTATATATTATCAATTTCTATCATAATCTCACTCCTCGTCAATAACCACTATTCATAACCCAGTGATAGTCATCACTCTCGTTCTTACCATATTCTGTTATCCATATATGAATTAATTTAAAATCATATTCGACGATTCCACTCCGAAATGGACAGTAAGCGTCCTTTGTTTTATACAGTCATCAAGGGAAATCTTTCAGCTATGTCAACTGGAAATGTGGAACGGATACTCAATAAATATGCAGAAATGATAAGACCTGAACATCCTAATCTTCCGCAAAAGTTGTATCCTCACATGCTCAGGAGAACAAGGGCTTGCGGGCTATATCAAAGTGGTGTTGAGCTTGAACTTGTATCTAGAATACTTGGACATACATCTACTCAAACAACCCGCATATACGCTTCTCCATCGATAGAAATGCTGAAAGCGGCAATGGAAAACAATAGTGTTGATATATCCGAAACAGCTGAATGGCTGGATAATGAAGAAGAATTAGCCAGACTTTGTGGAATAAGATAATAATTATCCTCAGCTTTGAAGGTATTTACACGATAATTGTGAAGAAAAATAAAAAGCTGAGGATAAAAATAAACTGAGGATAATCCCGCCGCAAGGTAGATTTTTTTGAATCCTGTTGCATCATTTAACATAGGTTGATGCCTCAACTAAGGTACGGATCAATGAATCTGGAACTGACTGTTTCAGTTCTACAGAAATGCCGCTTGGGAAATGGATTGTTGCAACAGTTTCATTGTCTAAAATCGCTGTCTGCGAATTATATGTGTTAACGGATTCTGTTGGTGTGGGTAGTTCAACGAAAGAAGTTTTCTTTTGTTCCATAGATTCCAAACAGAATGCCCGAACCAGCTTAAGCCGATAATAGTAGTCAGCTTTGGTAATATAATGCCATTAGCATCACACCAGTCAATCACTTTCATTCCGACAGGACGGTTCTGGCAATCCGTGATCTGTTGAGCCCACTGTTGCAAGCGAACCTGCTTTGCAACTGCTGTAGTATTTGTAGCCATAATCTGTACCTCCCATATCTTAGTCAAAAAAGTTTAGGCTCAACTTTTTTAACAAATATACTATGATCATAGTATATCGATATTGATTTAGGTTTGGTAGGTACCTTCGTTTCATCGTTTACTTTTTATTGGCTAAAATATTGAATTTTCAAGGTTCAGCACATTTTTCAGTATGGGAAGTTTGAGATAGTAATATTTAGATGTTTTTAGTTCTTGTTTTTTATTGAGCAGAACTTCTTATAGAAAGTTCAGTATTATACTGCCCAATGTCGTTGAGTAATACATTATGTATTTCATATAAATTCTTAATTTTACATATATTTTTCTCACATATACTATTTCTATCCACAAGTACACATTTCATTCCAATTTTTTCACATGGCAAAATATCTGTTTTTATATTATCACCAACATATATAACTGAATCAATTTTCTCGCCTGACTGTTTGACCGCCTCATAAAAAATATCAACGGAAGGTTTTGCAAATCCTGTTTCTTCTGAAATAAGAATTATTTCAAAATATTTTTCAATGTTCGTACAACTCAACTTTGCTCTTTGCTGTATAGATTTCCCATTACTTATGATACCTAGTCGATATCCTTCCAATGAATGTAGCATATCAACCACATCATCAAATAAAATCCAACTATTTTCTAATTGTTTTTGATACTCTTCAAACAATTCCATTGCAATCTTTTCATTTTCCACATACCCACAATAACTTAACATTTTAATAAATCGATTTTTTCCTTGCTCTTCGAAAGTTATCTGTTTTGATAAATAATAATCAAAATACTTTCTAGAAATCTTACTCCAATAATCTGTTTGATTATTATTTAATACCAGTCCATATTTTTCTTTAAATATGAACTCTATCGCTTTTCTCTCTGAAGAATTGTAATCAATCAACGTATTATCTAAATCGAAATAAATCATAATAAATGCTCCTTATTCAATTAATTCTCAAGTAACACTTTTTCTTATACTACACTATGCATATTCTTATAGTCCGTATTTGTATTTCCACATACCTACTTTTTTTCTATGTTAACTACTTATCAAACATTCAGAAACATCAGTACAAAATATATATTCTAACACCAAAGTTTACACTAATCAAAAAACACTCTAAAACCTACAGATGTTTTACTGTTCAGCGATTCCTGACACTGTCTTGATTCCTACACCCTATCTATTCAATTATAAACTTCAATTAGAATCGTAAATTATCAAAAACAGTATTTCAGATTACTTCAACCAAACTATCTATATAATCTTCCAAAGATTATCTTAGACTTCTATCTTTGCATTTTTGTATTTCTACAAATTTGTCAAATAATTTAACCTAAGATATTTAATAATTGCGAAATGCCCTATCTATAATACGACATTATATCGACTTATACCACCTCACAATACTCGTCTTTTTTCTATTATTTATACAATTTGCTGTATTCATTTACATTTGCTAATAAAAATTGCGATTTTTACCACTTTAATTTTGACAAAGTTAATGTAATGTCGTATTATATCAACTCATAAATCTAAGTGTTCCAGTCGGACTCTTTTCTCCTCAGAAGTGGTCTTAGTGTAAATCCATGTAGTTTCTAATCTAGTGTGTCCGAGTAAATCAGCAAGTTCAGAAATATCACCAATCTTTCGCCTATACTCTTTTGCAAACAGATGTCTAAACGAATGAGGATAAACCAACTCCTGTGGTATTCCAGCTTGATTTGCTATATATTTTAGGCTTTTCCATAAATCTGCTTGTATGAGTATAATAAAACAGGGTTTTAGTTGAATGAGTCTGTTAATTTTTAAGCCAAAGTATCCTTAGGCCAGAATTTTCTTAGTGCCACATAAGAAATGACAAAGTTTGCAAGCCAGCCTGCCGGTACAGCAAGCCAAACAAAGGCAATATCGAAACGAGGTGCAAAAATCAATGCTACGGACAAACGAATTGCAAGGTTAACCATATTTGCAATTAAAAACGGTCGCATATTTCCGATTCCACGAAGAACACCGTCTGTTGCCATTTTAATGCCCATAAGTATGAAAAAGTAACCAATCCATTTCATATAATCACCGGACACTTGATACGCTAATTCCGTTCCGTCTTTTCCTAAGAAAAGTGAAGAAATTTGTGTGTGCATTGTTTCAATAACTATAAAGGCAAGAACGGCAAAGCATGCATCCAACAGTAATGCGGCACGGTAACCTTTCTTAATGCGGCTGATTTTTCCGGCACCGAGATTTTGCGAAACAAATGGCGACACGGCATTTCCGATGGATACAAATATCAGTGAAAAAACATTTTCAACTCTCATCGTTGCCGCATATCCTGCGAGTGCTTGCGTGCCAAACGGATTTACAACCGCTTGCACAATCATCATACCGATTGATACGGTTGATTGTTGAAGGATAGACGGAACGGCGATTTTAAGCATTGTACGCAGTACTTTTTTGTCAAACCAATGAAACAAACTTGCATATTTTCGCATACGGTAAAGAAAAATCAAAAGCGAAAGTACGGCTGAAATACCTTGTGCAATTAGAGTGGCAAGAGCTGCACCGAATACTCCGAGTTTAAGACCTCTCACCATCCAAAGGTCCATGATGATATTCAAAACAGACGAAAATATTAAAAGCCATAACGGGATTTTTGATTCACCGATTGAAGTGAACATGGTTGACAGAATATTATACATAAATAAAAATGGAAAGCCAACAAAATAGATACGTAAGTACAGCACCGCATCTTTCATTATATCCGCAGGCGTTTGCAGTATGCTCATCATCCAATGAGAAGTGCAAAATCCAAAAACACCGAGAAATACGCTAAAAAGCAAAAAACTTATTAAAGAAGTAAAAACGATTGTTTTCATCTTCCCGTAATCTTGAGCACCAAAATAACGGCTTACAAGTACACCTGCGCCTACACCTGCACCGAGTGCTACGCAAATAAAAACATTCGTAAGTGCGGCACAGGCACCGACGGCCGCAAGCGCAGATGAGCCTACAAATTGACCGACGATGATTGAATCAGCCATATTGTAAACTTGTTGAAAAAAGCTGCCTAAAATCATAGGCATTGCAAAAACAGTCAACGCTTTTAGGGGTGGGTCTGTTATTAAATATTCGTCCTTTGTCATTTTTATATTCTCCTAAACTTTGCTTGAATTATTTCTGTATAAGTTTTACTGAACAATCTCTCCCTGAGCTAATTTTAAGATTGTATCATTGGTATAAATGAAAGTCAATGAAAAGTAATCGCTTAATGTCTGCTCAAATATTCCGCCCTTAACTGCAATACCGGCCTTGAAATAGAGTCTTGTTCCGTTTTATCAGTAGCATGGGCAGCCTTTTGTGCCAGTTTCTTAATCTCACTTACAAATTCAGTCTGTGTTTTCGTACTTTTTCCTTTCGATGAAATATAAGACCAGTTTGGTTCTCCATTACTACCAGAAGTAATTAACTGTTACCTTCCAACTGTTCCTATATTTGAAAAAGCGATTCCCATAAATCCACCTCTCAGTTCATAAATAAATCTATACCTTTATATCTACTGACTTTCTGCCACTCTAATCTCTGGTGATGCCAACCAATGCACCAATTTGATATTTCCCTTTTACCGAATCCTTTTATGCCTTAATATCACAACTTCCTCCGATAGATGGAGCTGTACCTACTGCCTGTGCTACAACATTCTCTGTAATGCTTTTCATATCCGTACCAATTGCAAATATTGTGCGTCTATCTTCCTGAATTTTCTTCATCTGCTCTTTTCTTTCAGCTCTCCGTTCTGCAAGTTTTTGTTCATTTTCTTTCTTTTTCTCGATTTTTCTATCTTCATCAGCCTTTTTTTGTTCTTCGCTTGGTCCTGTAATAACCATGGAGCCCATATTACCATCCTTATCTATCCATACCTGACGATACTTAACTTCACTACCAGTCATTGATTTAATCATTGAGTCAGCCCATCTATCTAATGCTGGAATTTTTGACAACATATTTTCATATTTTGTGGCAACCTCTGGATTACTCATCATCCTATTTTAAATCTCAGGTGTAATCCTCACATCTGTTTTTCCTGTACGATTAGCTGTTTTTACATTTTTATCCGAACTTCCTGACACAATATCTATTTGAGGATTTTTTTTCTGCAATTTTTTTACATAATCTTCCTGACTCTCTTCTATTTTGCTCACCTGTGAATTTTCCTTTGTTTTTTGAATATCACAAACTGCCTTTTTAACCGTGTTCTTGTAACCTGATGCATAATACGATGTGCAACTGCTGTTATTGATACCTGTAATTGCCATAATCCTACCTCCCTGTTATTGAAACTTAAAATAATTTCTATTATATTGAACGACTTGGATATTTAATTTCCGTTGATGTAAATTCATCTTCTGCCGAAACATTGATATGCCCACTGCTGTCAATAGCATACTCTTTACCATAAACGGAAAACGTATCTCCTTCTTTATATCCGATTTCTATCCAGTTTATATCATTTAACTGTTTTATCTTTGTATTAGATTCTCCGGCTTCCTTAACTACATCATTATAATCTTCAACAAAAGATTTTACTGCCTTGGTAATTTTATCCCAGTCATAATCCTCTACCTCAATCTCTTCCCCCGTTTTTTCATCTTTCTTTTTTATTTTCTTTTTTTCCCAAAGAGATGAGTCATTCAAAGCATCTGCTGATTTTTTCAGAGAATCTGCACTTGTTTTCATCAAGGTAAGTTTTTGT
>ERZ1024397.66-NODE-66-length-16526-cov-11.942809_pt1 | contig 16526 bp, 17 predicted proteins | sample MGYA00520786_ERZ1024397 | MGnify/ENA primary metagenome ERZ1024397 (study PRJEB33242, sample SAMEA3444275) | Homo sapiens | biome: Host associated; feature: Gastrointestinal tract; material: Stool | place: Uganda | collected 2011-01-01 ... | reverse complement strand
CATCATATTTTGTGTTTTTATCAGAACCGCCTCCGTCGTGTCCTTCAATTTCTCCCAGAATATACACTGTTTCAAACATAAATGCCACCTCCGGCAATATTATTACCGAAGATGGCATATTTATTCACATTATACCGTTGCAGCTTTTAAAGCCTGTTCTATATCTGCAATGATATCCTCAACATTTTCTGTACCAACGGAGAATCTGATTAAGTCAGGATTAACGCCTGCTGCCTTAAGCTGTTCATCCGTAAGCTGTCTGTGTGTATGGCTTGCAGGATGTAAAACAGAGGTTCTGCTGTCCGCAACATGCGTAACGATTGCCGCAAGTTTAAGATTATCCATAAATTTTATGGCAACGTCCCTTCCGCCCTTAAGTCCGAAGGTTACAACACCACAGCTTCCGTTTGGCAGGTATTTTAACTGACGGTCATGATATTTGTCCCCTTCAAGGTCAGGATAATTAACCCATTCCACTTTTTCATTATTTTTAAGATATTTTGCAACCGCAAGCGCATTGGCACAATGACGTGGCATACGAAGGTGAAGGGTTTCAAGTCCGAGGTTAAGTAAAAAACAGTTATTTGGAGAAGGTATAGATCCTAAATCCCTCATAAGCTGTGTTGTGCATTTTGTTATGTAAGCCATTTTTCCAAACTTCTCGGCATAAATAATTCCATGGTATGACTCATCTTTTGTTGTAAGTCCCGGGAATTTATCTTTATGTGCCATCCAGTCAAAGTTACCGCTGTCAACGATGCATCCGCCTACCTGTGTTGCGTGTCCATCCATATATTTTGTTGTGGAATGGACAACTATATCTGCACCAAATTCAAATGGTCTGCAGTTAATAGGTGTCGCAAAAGTATTGTCTACAACAAGAGGTATCCCATTTTTATGTGCAACCCTTGCAAAAAGCTCAATATCAAGAACTTCAAGTGTAGGATTGGAAATTGTCTCACCAAAGATAAGTTTTGTATTAGGTCTTATAGCTGCCTGTAACTCTGCCTCATCGGCCTCAGGTGATACAAAAGTACAATCAATTCCAAGTTTCTTCATTGTTGTTCCAAGAAGGTTATATGTTCCTCCGTAAATTGCGGAAGAAGCTACAATATGTCCACCTGCTTCACATATATTAAACATGGCATAAAAGTTAGCTGCCTGTCCTGAAGAAGTAAGCATCGCGCCTACACCGCCCTCAAGATCACATATCTTAGCGGCAACCGCATCATTGGTAGGATTCTGAAGCCTTGTGTAGAAATATCCTGTATCTTCAAGGTCAAACAACCTTCCCATCTGGTCACTTGTGTCATACTTAAATGTTGTGCTCTGATAAATAGGTAAAACTCTTGGTTCCCCTTTCTTTGGTGTGTATCCGCTCTGTATACACTTTGTTTCAATTTTGTAATTGCTCATCGTCAATACCTTCCTTTTTATCTATTTTTGTTATTTCTACTTTTCTGATTACATTACCTGTAACTTCCAGTATTTTAAAGCTGAATCCATATGCTTCAATAACCTCTGTCTCATTTTCAGATGCGATTCTGCCAAGTTTTGATATTAAAAATCCATTAAGTGTCTCAAAACCATCGCTTTCAATTTTAATTCCCAACAGACTGTTAATATCTTCTATATCTGTGAGACCATCCACCACGTAAGTATCGTCTCCTGCATATTCAACCACTTCTTCCTCATCGTCATATTCATCAAGGATATTGCCTACTATTTCTTCTATAATATCCTCCATTGATACGATTCCCGCTGTCTGTCCATACTCATCCACTACAATACCCATGTGGATTTTTTTCTCCTGCATATCCTTAAGCATATCGTCTATGTCCATTGTTTCCGGAACCATATATGGTTTTCTCAAAAGACCTTTTACATCCTTAAGCAGTTTCTTACGGTTAGGAATATTTCTGTAAAAAATAAGTGCGTCCCTTATATGTATTGTTCCTACAATATTATCAATATCACCTTCATAAACGGGGAATCTTGAATATTTACCTTCTATATGGTTCTGGATAAAATTGTCAAGTGTAATGGTACTTTCCACCGCTTCTATATTGCTTCTGTGTGTCATTATATCACCGGCATGTTTATCTCCAAGTTCAAAAATATTGGTAATCATTTCAGCCTCTCCGGCCTCCAAAACGCCCTGCTCCTGACCTTCATTAACCATTGTAATGATTTCTTCCTCTGTAACATTTTCCTCAGCATCAGGATTTTTAATGCCAAAAATTCTTAAGATTCCTTTTGCAATCATGGTTGTAACAAAAACAACCGGTGAAAGCACAAGCATAAGAAAACGTACGTACTTTACAAGTCTGATTGCTGTCCTTACAGGTTTGCGTCTTCCACACTTCTCGGGAATTATAACTCCGAATATTATAAAAACAAGTATCATGGCAACTGCAAGTACAATATATACCCACGTTTTGTCTCCGTTGACAGACTGAATAACTCTCCTTGCCAGGGAACCCAATATGTAACTTCCGGCAATGATGTTGGTAATATACACAATTATGTTCACTGTGTCATTAAATCGTGACGGAGATTCAAGAATCTTAGAAATCATCTCCCTGTATTTTGCCTTGCCTTCCTTGCTTTCGGCTATATCGTTGGGGCTTAGCGTCCGCATTGCTGCGTTAAATGCATACAGAATAACATCAATTGTCAGAAAAAAAACAAATAAAACTATTCCAATACCAAAATGGCCATAGACCATAACAAATCTCCTTCTTATGTATTTTGTATCTCAAGGCTTGTTATAAGTGCCTCATTAACTTTTGTTATTATTTCATTATCAAGATGGCATACTTTATCCTTAAGTCTTGCCTTATCTATAGTTCGTAACTGTTCGAGTAAAATAACGGAATCTTTAATCATATCATACCTTTTTGAATCAATTTCAACATGCGTCGGAAGTTTATGTTTCATTCGTGAGGTAATTGCTGCTATTATCACAGTGGGACTGTGCCTGTTCCCTGTGTCATTCTGGACAATAAGTACGGGTCTTACACCACCCTGTTCAGAACCAACCACAGGTCTTAGGTCAGCATAAAAAATGTCTCCCCTTTTAATATTCAAGTAACACACGACCTTTCGTTTATGATATAAGCATTATCTCCAGTATCATGTGTGTTTATTCAATACTAAACGTATTTTCTCTCTACTCTTTCAGAAATATCACATACAAATTCATAATTAAATCTTCCTGAAAGTTCTCCTACTTCTTCAAATGTAATCTCTTCGCTGCCGTCTTTTCCGACAACCGTTACCACATCTTCAACATTAACATCCGGTATATCGGTTACATCAATCATCATCTGATCCATACATACCCTGCCGACAACCTTTGCCTTTTTTCCATGGATAAGTACATATCCTTTATTGGAAAGCGACCTTGGATAGCCGTCGGCATATCCAATCGCAACAGTTGCAATCCTCATCGGTCTGTCTGTCACAAAAGTTCTTCCATAGCTTATGCTTTCACCGGCACCCAGTTCTTTTACAAAAATAACATGGGTCTTAAGTTCAAGCGCAGGGTAATATTTCATTGATGCATCCACTTCGTCACTTGGCTTAAGTCCGTATAAAATAATACCTTCCCTTACCATGTCAAGCTTATATTCCGGCAGATCGATTATTGCCGCACTGTTGGCACAATGTCGTATTTTAAATTGGATGCCTCTTTTTTCAAGTTTTGAGATAACATCCATAAACAATTCAAACTGATGCTTTGCATAACTTTTATCCGCGCTGTCCGCAGTTGCAAAATGCATGAAAATTCCTTCGCAGTCAAGTCCTTCATAACCTGTAAGTTCTGCTATATCATCTATAGCTTCTTCATTTACAGGAAAACCGATTCTGTTCATTCCGGTATTAATCTTAATATGGCACTTCGCTGTAATTCCTATCCTTACGGCACATTCTGATATATCTTTTGCCATATCCTTTGTAAGCATGGCAAAAATAATATTATTTCTTATGACAGATTCATATTCTGCTTTGCATACATATCCAAGTACAAGTATCGGATTGTCAACGCTGCTTTCCCTTAATGTAAGAGCTTCCCTTACGGTTGCAACGGCAAATCCGTATACTTTATCTTTGATTGCTCCTGCTACTTCCACAGCACCATGTCCGTAAGCATTAGCTTTTACAATTGCCATTATTTTGGTGTCATTACCGACTCTTTTTTTTGCTTCTTCTATATTTTTGTATATCGAATCAAGATGAATAACCGAATATGTCCTTGTAAATTCTTTCATTTCAATTTTCCTTTACTATTTATTAACTGCCTTTCCCAGTATATTTACAACGTCTCCTGCCATAACAGAATGTGAACCCTGTTCTTCTTCCGCCATCTCACCTGCAATTCCGTGTAAATACACACCCATACAGGCTGCTGAAAATGGTTCTATCCTAAGAGAGAGCATTCCCGCAATAACACCGGTCAGTACATCGCCCATGCCTGCTTTAGACATTGCTCCTGTTCCTGAGGAATTTATATATGCCCTGCCATTTTCGCAAGGCTCTGCGACAACAGTGACTGCGTTCTTCATAACAAGAATGACGTTAAATTCTTGTGCAAAACTTTTTGCAGCTGCAACACTGTCCTTTAGAAGTTCTTCTTTGGTAAGCCCCGTAAGTCTCATAAATTCACCGATATGTGGTGTAATTATAGCAACATGGGAATAACTTTTCAATAATGATATATCTTCGGCAATAATATTTAACGCATCCGCATCTATAATAAGTGGGACTTCGCAGCGTTTAAGGACCTCTTCCGTTATATTATGTGCTGTTATATCTTTTGAAAGTCCGGGACCAAGAATAACGCATGTGGCTTTCTTTAAACTTTTTTCAAGCATGTAGCAATAATTATCTTCGTTATAACCCGTTACAATTGCTTCCGGAAGCAGTTTTTTAATTATATCCGTATTGCTTTCATAGGTAAGAATCTCCACAAGTCCCGCACCTGTCCTATAGGCTGAAGCTCCGCTTAAATATGCGGCTCCGCTCATATCACGGCTTCCTGCAATGACAAGAATTTTACCGTAAGTTCCTTTATTGGAATATGCTTTTCTGTCAGGTATTTTTCTTAAATCATCTTCTGTAAAATACATACATGGATTAAGTGTTTTGATTGCTTCCGGGCAGAAACCTATGTCTGCTACCGTGACTTCCCCGCTTAACTCTTTGCCGGGATATATCATATTACCGACCTTATTATAACCAAAAGTCACTGTGGCATCGGCTTTAACGGCTTTAGAAAGAACCGCTCCCGTTTCGGAATCTATGCCGGACGGAATGTCAACACTTACCACAACATTATTGGAACAGTTAATCAGATCTATCACATCAGCATATATTCCTTCGACATTCCTTGAAAGCCCTGTTCCAAAAATACCATCTATTATTATATCATATTCCGGTATGGCAGAAACGTTCACAAAGTTGAGACCACTGTTCCCGGCAATCGTCATTTGTGTGGCAAATTCTTCCGTTTCCTTTCTGTCATCGTCTATTACGGCAATATCAACAGCCACGCCCTGCCATGACAATATCCTTGCTGCGGCTACTGCATCAGCTCCGTTATTGCCTTTACCGCATACCGCCAATATTCTTACATTACGTCTGAAAAGAGCAACAATCTCTGCAACCTTCATAGCTGTACTGACTGCCGCTCTTTCCATAAGAACTAAAGACGGAACACCCATCTTATCAATTGTAAATCTATCAACTTCTTTTGACATTCTGCCTGTCAATGCATACTTCATAATTATCCCTTTTTATTATCAAATATTTCTATCATATCAGGACCTAAAAGGTCGTGCATATATGAATAAATTTCTGTGTTCTTCAGTTCTTTATCCTGTTTTATAAGAACCTTTTTCTTAAGCTCGACTCTCATCTCATTTATCCATTTTCCTAAGAGCTGGATATCGTCATAATTATTGTGTATACGCCTGTAACATTCATCTATTCCCTGAATTACAAGCTCAATATTTGCGTCCCTTATCCTGCCCGGAATTTCAATTTCTTCCTGTTCAAGCTTTTCTATCTTTTCTTTGGCTTCCAGAACAAGTTTCTGGTCACGCGCCATTATTTTGTTCCGTTTGGCATCAGTATCTCCTGTATCCGCGGAATTATCAATTATTTCCTTCATAATGTCGCTTTTAATTTTTCTTAAAGCCTTTAAATCATTGGTTATCTGTCCCTGCCTTTTTAGCAGGGTGCCAAGATTTTTTTCAAGTCTTTTTACTTCAGGCGTCTTATCTTTTTCAGGAAAAAGCCTGTGCCACCGTTCATCAAGAATAACTATAGGCAATTGTTTATATGCAACATTTTTCTTTACATCTTCTATCGTTATTGGCATTTATCTAGTGCAACCTCGTAATATTATAAGAAAGTGTCATAAGGCTCTCTGACAAATGTACATTTTCAACCACCACATTGTCAGGCACCTCTAAATCAATATGGGCAAAATTCCATATTCCTTTAATTCCTGCCTTAATCGCAGTCTGGACTACCTCCGTTGCACTTCCTTTTGGAATCGTCAGTGCAAGGATTTCAATATTATTATCTTTAATAAAAGCTTCCATTTCACTCATCGGTCTGATTACTGCGCCTCTGCATTCTTTACCGATAAGAGCTTCGTTGGTATCAAACATTGCTTTTACGACAAAACCTCTTTTTTCAAAATTAGCATAATTGGCAAGTGCTTTGCCAAGATTTCCGGCACCTACGATTATTATACTGTGAATCTTGTCAATTCCGAGAATCTTTGCAATCTCACTGTGAAGATATTTTACATTATAACCGTAGCCCTGCTGCCCGAAGCCTCCAAAATTATTAAGATCCTGTCTTATCTGTGAAGCTGTAACATTCATCCTGCGGCTTAATTCGCCTGATGAAATTCTTTCCACGCCGCTGTCAATAAGTTCTTCAAGATATCTGAAATACCTTGGAAGTCTTTTGATAACAGCAAGTGATATTTCGTTTTCTTCCAATACAATCCCTCCATACTGTCAGACTATAAACTTATTTTCTTTTTTAACATATATGATACAAACAGATAACTGCCTGCAATAAGGCACAATCTGAATAAATAAACATAAATATTACCTGCAAGATATTGTAAAAATGTATCTCCGTAATCCATTACCGGAATCCTGCCTGCTATAAACGATGTCAATATAACTATCACAAAAAAGAATACTATAGATAAAAAAGCTTTGCCTTTTCTGTTCGCAAGAATAGTTGTACTGAGAGTTATGGCAACATATGCACAGCTCACGCTGAATAAAAAACTTATCATCATAGTAACAAGTGTTGCCAGAAAAGAAGCTATATATGAACCCGTATTAAATCCAAATGCCCTCCCAAGTTCATCAAGTTCTGAGGTAATTATATGTATTTCCTTATATCTGTCTGTTATGAGCTTTATATTAAGTCCGAGAAAAAGACTGAATATCAATGTGCCTGCCACAGTAACAATAAGGAGTGACAGATATTTGGCTCCCACAATCTTATATGTTGAATTAGGTGTCATGAAAGTCATATAACTGTACTTTGAGTTGATTTCCTTAGAATATGACACAGCTCCGCTGATCATAAGTGCCAGAATACCGAATGACCCTCCAAGTTCGGCCAGAACAAGTGACAGTACCATATGATTATCGCTTTTAAGTAAAAAGCTTATAAGAAAATATATCTCGGTAACCACAAGAATACCAAACAATGTAAGGTACGTGCCGGAATCCTTGCGGAATTCATATTTAATAAGTCTGCCCATTATACATACCTCCATAAATTTCCTTATATAAGTCGACAAGGGATTTGTTGTCATTATAACTTCTGATATCTTCCGTATTGCCAGCCATAACAACTCTGCCGTTTTTTATAAAAACAGCTCCGCCTGCCGCATGCTCAAGTTCATCAACAAGATGGCTTGATACAATAATTATTTTATCTTCGTTGTTATATCCGATTATTGTATTCATAACCTGTTCTCTTGCAATTATATCTATACCGTTCAATGGTTCATCAAGAAGAATAACTCTTGAATTTCTTGCCATTGCTACCGCTACTTTAAGCTTTGCAAGCATACCGGTTGACATATTTCTTACCTTGCCATCAAAATGTAATTCCATTCTGTCAAGCAATCCATACATCCTGTCCTCGTCAAAATCTTCATAAAAGTCTTTGTAAAAGGATGCTATATCCTTAATTCTCATATAATTATAAAAATAATTTTCTGTTGGCATATATGTAATTCTAGCTCTTGTCTTGTCTGAGATTTCTTCTCCGTCAAGATAGATTTTTCCCTCTGTAGGTTTAATAAGTCCGACCACCATCTTCATAAAAGTCGACTTACCGCTTCCGTTCGGACCGAGAAGTGCATATATCCTTCCCGCATCAAGTTCCAGGTTAAGTCCATCCACGGCTCTGCAGCCGGAATACACCTTAACGAGATTCTCACATTTTAGCACGTCATTATACCTCGCAAAAAATATTTTCATAAATTATACCACTGTTTTTATGTTTCTTGCAATCCTTTGTTATCTAAGATATAATTTAACGATATAAGCGTCATAAGTCAGAATTACGAATGTGCTCGCACATATAAGTAATTCTGACCTATGACGCAACGGACACCGAAAACGGAATAAAATGCTGTGCATACAGTATTTTACAATGGAGGATTACACATGGAAAATATTATTGATGTTATCAACAATGCTGCTGAATATATAGCAGATTCAATTAAATTTACACCGGAAATTGCTATAATACTCGGTTCAGGTCTTGGTCCTTTAGCTGACGAGGTCCAGTCCCCTGTTGTTATTAAATACAGCGATATTCCGGGATTTCACGCCTCAACGGTTAAGGGACATGCCGGAGAGCTTGTATGCGGTATGATTTCAGATAAAAAAGTAATCGTTATGAGTGGCAGATTCCACTATTATGAGGGACATGATATGGACGCCGTTACTCTTCCTATAAGGGTATTTGCGAAGCTTGGTATCAAAAAACTTATTGTTACCAATGCAGCAGGCGGTATAAAGTCAAGTCTTAATCCCGGCTCAATAATGCTTATCACAGATCATTTAAGCTATATGTGTCCGTCTCCTCTCCGTGGGCCTAACCTTGATGAATTCGGTCCGCGTTTTAAGGATATGACAGAAGTATATACAAAAGAATACATTGAGGCTGCCAGAATGGCAGCAAAAGAGCACAATATTCCCATAGATGAAGGTGTCTACTGTTTTTTCAGGGGTCCCCAGTATGAAACTCCTGCCGAGATAAGAGGCATTGCCATTCTTGGTGCGGATGCGGCCGGTATGTCAACTGTTCCCGAAGCAATCGTGGCAAGACATTGCGGTATGAAAATACTTGGCATATCTTTAATAACCAATAAGGCAGCCGGTCTGTCTTCCACAGAATTATCCCATAGTGAAGTCACAGCCATAGCAAAAAAAGCAGAACTTAATATGGTTACTCTGGTAAAAAACACAATAAGCAGGTTATAGAAATGATTTTAAATTGTAGCAACATAAGTAAAACTTTTATAGATAACACGATTCTAAATAACGTATCCTTTCACATTGAGGATGGTGAAAAGGCAGCTATTGTAGGTGCCAACGGCGTAGGTAAATCCACCCTTTTAAAAATTATAATAGGTGAGCTCGCTCCCGATGACGGTTCCGTTACAATCAGTAAGGACAAAACAATGGGATATCTTGCCCAACATCAGAGCATTGACGGCAATAACACCATTTATGAAGAAGTTCTTTCAGTAAAACAGGACGTAATGTCGTTAGAACTTTCCATAAGGCAGCTGGAAACAGATATGAAGAATGCCAAGGACGATGTTCTCAATGAAATGCTCGAAAAATATACAAGATTAAACCACGAATTTGAGCAGCAGAACGGATACGCCGTAAGAAGTGAAATAGCAGGAGTCATAAAAGGGCTCGGCTTTACAGAGGATGAATTTGATAAAAAGATATCTTCCCTTTCAGGAGGTCAGAAAACCCGTGTTGCATTATGCCGTCTTCTTTTAACAAAGCCTGACATATTGCTTCTTGATGAACCGACGAACCACCTGGACCTGCCATCAATAAGCTGGCTTGAAACGTACCTTAAAAATTATCAGGGCAGCGTAATCATTGTATCCCACGACCGTTATTTTCTTGATAAGATTGTTACAAAAGTAATTGAAATTGACAGGGGCAGTGTCACTGTTTTTTCAGGTTCATATTCCGACTATTCTGTTAAAAAAGCTGCTTTAAGGGACGCTGAAATGAAAGCCTACCTTAATAATCAGCGTGAAATCAAACACCAGCAGCAAGTTATTGACAAGTTAAAGCAGTTTAACCGTGAAAAATCCATAAAGCGTGCGGAAAGCCGTGAAAAACTTCTGTCCAAAATGGAGGTTATTGACAAACCTTTAGCGGAATCCTCCGGCATGCGTATTGATTTAGAGCCTTCAGTTGTAAGCGGTAATGATGTTCTTACGGTTTCCCACCTGTCAAAAAGTTTTGGCAGTAACCACTTATTTGATGACATCAGTTTTGAGATCAAACGTGGTGAGCGTGTTGCCCTGATTGGTGCCAACGGTACCGGCAAAACAACCATTCTAAAAATAATAAACGGAATAATTGATGCAGATTCCGGAACCTGCCGTCTCGGTGCCAATGTTACCTGCGGTTATTACGACCAGGAACATCAGGTACTTGATATGAGCAAAACAATTTTTGATGAAATTCAGGACACTTACCCTGACATGAATAATACTAAAGTACGGAACGTACTGGCTGCCTTTCTTTTTACCGATGATGACGTATTCAAGCGTATCGGTGAATTAAGCGGCGGAGAAAGAGGCCGTGTCCTCTTAGCAAAGCTAATGCTTTCCAATGCTAATTTTCTGCTCCTTGATGAGCCAACAAATCACCTTGATATGGCATCAAAGGAAATCCTTGAAAGTGCACTTAACAAATACACCGGAACATGTTTTTTTGTATCCCATGACCGATATTTTATTAACACGGTAGCCACAAGAATATTGGATTTGAGAAACAACACAATTACCAATTACATAGGTAATTATGACTATTATATGGAAAAAAATGTACAGGCTCCCGCTTCTGTTTCTTCCAAAGCTGCAGTTACCGTCTCCGTTTCCAAAGAGGACCGTATACTTCAGAAAGAAGAACAGGCAAAAGAACGCCGTCGCAAAAATGAAATTGAAAAATGTGAAAAAGAAATCTCGGAAATTGATGAAGAACTTTCGGAAATTGATTCAATGCTGACAAAAGAAGAAATATACACTGACATAAATAAACTTACGGAATTAAGCAGCCGTAAATCAGAACTTGAACAGAAACAGAACGAATTATATGAAAAATGGGAATCACTTATGTAGTCTGTGATTCCCTGTTACCGTCTTTATCGATATATATAATCATACCCGGGCCAAGCTTGTCCGTAGGTCTTGCGGTAAAACCGTTGTCTATATAGAACTTTTCCCTGCCTTTGGCACACATGAGACAAAGCATCATCCGGCTTCCCGGCTCAGTGATTTCTTCCACAAATCTCTTCAACCTTAAAAGTATCTGTCTGCCTATTCCTTTTTTCTGTGCCTCAGGTATAACAACGAGGTCCTGGATATAGGATATTACGGCTCCGTCGCCTATTACCCTGCCCATTCCCACAGGTTCACCGTCAAGGTATGCACACACAGTAAACAGGCTGTTATTAACAGCCTGTTCTGCCTGTTTATCTGTAAGCTTTATCCAGCCTACTTTTTTTCTAAGATGTAGATATGTATCCGTATCAAGAACATTTTCTTTTAGTTCTAACATTACTGTTCCTCGTATCCGTTTTTCTCAAAGCAGTCCTTGCAGATATAATGTTCTTCAACTTTTCCTGTATCTTCGTATTCAACCTCATATTTTTCACTGTATTTTATCTTGTTACAGTCATCACACCTGAATTTAATAGGAAGTGGTGATTTAACAGGTGTAATAAGTAAAACAACTGCCGCTGCGATTATTGCCACAAGTACAACAAGTGTAACAATAAGTCCTGTCTTTTTCTTCTTAACTTTAACAGGCTTTGACGATACTGGTTCTGTATATGAATCTGATGCAGTATTCTGTTCTCCGTAGGAATATACAGGCTGCTGTACGGGTTCGGCCGTATTCTGTTCTGTTTTCTCATCCGGTTCTTTGCTTGCTGCCGTATCCACACTGCCATAAATAAAAGATGAAGTCTCTGCAGGCTTATCCCCGCTTACAGGCTTTGATGCGGTATCCAATGGTGTCTTCTGTGGTACACTGTTCTCTGTTCCGCAGTTGGCACAGAAAAACTTTTCCATAGTCTCCTCTATTTCATTAGCTGTTCCACATTTTTTACAATAACATGTTCTCATTTAACCAATCCTCCACAATAAAATCCTACAGGCATATACCTGTAAGATTTAATTTATATTTATTTCGTGCTAATGTCAAGAAAGTTTTACAACATTGTATCGTGTTTGTCCGGCATCATTCCAAGAGAAATATTAAGATTGCCGTTTCTGCACCTGATTTCATCGATAAATGCTTTTTCATCCATATCTTTTTTTGCCGTTACAAGATACTGCAGTTCAAACATTGAACCCATATTGGTTGTTTTGACATTCTTCATTTCGTAATAATCCAGATATTTATCAAAAATATCTTTAAAAGTATCTTTATAATTAAGGCTTTCAGGAATCAATATTCTTAATAATTTCTCTTCGCTCTTATTTTCCCCAAAACCTGATACCGAAAGAATCACGATAACCAGAACGATAAGTACTGTTCCCATAACGCCAAAAGCTATGTATCCAAGACCTGCAGCAAGTCCTACGGCCATGGTAAGAAATACTACTGCAATATCTTTTGAATTGCCGGGAATACTTCTGAATCTTACAAGTGCAAATGCCCCTGCAATAGAAAATGCCCTGGCGACATTACTTCCTACAAGAATGATTACGATTGCAACAACAGCGGGAAGAATTGTAAGTGCTATGGCAAAATCCTTTGTATAACTTCCTTTTTTCTGGGTACACATATAGCATATAGAAATAACAAATCCAAGTATAAGTGCTGTTCCCATACAGATAAGTGCCTGGGGCATCGGTATTATAGACACGTCTGTCGTCTTTAAAATTGTTTCAAACATAAGTTATGTCTCCTTTATAATTTGTAAAATAGTTTCTGTATTCTGTTCCGTATTTTGAAAACGATATAGGATAAATCCCATATTCCGACAAAACCGGCAGAAACCACATCGGCATTCCGCCTGATGTTTTGACCTCCATGAGCAATTTATCATTATCAAGAATCGGTTCACCAAAAGACCCTTTTCTAAGGTCAAGTTCATCTCTTCTTGCAAGAATATTGTCATCAAACGTCACTCTGAAGCTGTCATCTTCAATTCCGTAAAACGCACTTCTTTCATATGATATATATACTTTTGGTGACACCTTGTAATAATCCAGAAAATAACGTATTTCACTAAGCACCTGTCTGTTGACTTCAGGTGAATCCGGAATCATCCCTTTATATATGAAATTTTCAGCCTCTTTAAGGGTCATTGTGGTTCTTCTTTTATTAACGATACCTTTGTATTTTTTCTTAATTTCAATAAATGCTTCGCTGTCATCAGACGGAGTACCATATGAACGCAGCCTCAATTTCTCTTTGTAGACCGGTTTATCAATGGAACGTCTTATCAGTTCATCCGTATCCGTATCAAAATATATATTACATATTGTATATTTCTTTCCATCAACGCAATATCTGTCCGGCTTCATGTAATCGGTAAGGTATCCGGTAATTGCTTCATATACGGATTTGTCAATCATATATTTCTTTTCATACCGGTTAAAAATTTCTATTGCCATACTTCCACCCACCTTTCTTTACCTATATTTTACATCATAGTAAATATATTTGGCAATTGTGATATTTGTGTGTAGAGAATTTGTATTGTTTCTGAAATGTATGCTTTTGTTCAATAATTGTCTGATTATTACCACCACAATATATTGTGTAATAAATTGTATTTTTTAAAAACATTCAACAAAATATAGTGACATAGTATATATCAGGTGCTATAATATGCCATGTGGACTTGATTCCGCTTTACAGGTTTTGGGAGGAAACTTATATGAAGGTTATTAAAAGAGATGGGCGAGAAGTAACTTATGACCGCGGTAAAATAATAATCGCAATACATAAGGCTAACGATGAAGTGCCTATAAGTGAACGAATTTCAGACGAGAAGATTCACGGAATTGTGGCATCTATTGAAAAATTAGGTGTCAACACATTACAGGTTGAAGAGATTCAGGATATTATCGAACAGAAACTCATGGCAGAACGTAAATTCGTTTTAGCCAAGACGTACATTATTTATCGATATCAGAGACAGATGATTCGTAAATCCAACACAACAGACGAATCTATCCTCGGTCTTATACAGCAGACCAACAAATATGCCATGGAGGAGAATTCCAATAAGAATGCCGCTGTTGCTTCAACACAGCGTGACCTTATTGCAGGTGAGGTATCAAGAGACCTTACTAACCGTCTTCTTCTTCCGGAGAAAATATCGAAGGCGCATGAGGAAGGTATTCTTCACTTTCATGACGCTGATTATTTTGTGCAGTCGATTTTTAATTGCTGTCTTATCAACATAAGTGATATGCTTGATAACGGAACAGTTATGAACGGTAAGATGATTGAAAGTCCTAAGAGCTTTCAGGTTGCATGTACCGTTATGACACAGATTATCGCCGCTGTTGCAAGCAGCCAGTACGGTGGACAGTCTGTTGACATCAGCCACCTTGGCAAGTATTTAAGAAAAACCAAAGAGAAATTTCTTAGAAATTATAAAGAAAAATTTGCTGATATTCTTTCTGACGAAGCTATCGAAAAATTAGCTAGCGACAGAACTATGGATGAACTGAAATCAGGTGTCCAGACAATCCAGTATCAGATCAATACATTAATGACAACAAATGGACAGTCTCCTTTTGTTACCCTTTTCCTTAATCTCAAGGAGGACGATCCTTACAAGGATGAGGTTGCTTTAATTATAGAAGAAATTCTCAAGCAGAGAATTCAAGGTATTAAAAATGAAGCAGGTGTATATATCACTCCTGCATTTCCAAAGCTCATTTACGTTCTTGACGAACATAACTGTTTAAAGGGTGGTAAATATGATTATCTTACCAAATTAGCGGTTGAGTGTTCTTCAAAAAGAATGTACCCTGACTACATTTCCGCTAAAAAGATGCGTGAAAACTACGAGGGCGAAGTTTTCTCATGTATGGGATGCCGTTCTTTCTTAAGTCCTTGGAAAGACGAAAACGGAAATTACAAATGGGAAGGTCGTTTCAATCAGGGTGTTGTCAGCATTAACCTTCCTCAGATGGGTATTATTGCCAACGGCAATGAAGAGCTTTTCTGGGAATTAATGGAAGAACGACTCTCTTTATGTTTTGAAGCACTTATGTGCAGACATAAAGCACTTGAAGGTACATTATCCGATGTCAGCCCTATTCACTGGCAGTATGGTGCCATCGCAAGATTAAAGCCGGGTGAAACAATAGATCCGCTTTTACATAACGGCTACTCTACCATCTCACTTGGCTATATCGGACTTTACGAAGTTACCAAGCTTATGACCGGTGTAAGCCACACAGACCCTAAGGGAACAGCTTTTGCCCTTAAAGTAATGAACAGACTCCGTGAAGCCTGCGATACATGGAAACGTAATACTGGCCTAGGTTTCGGTCTTTACGGAACACCTGCAGAAAGCCTCTGCTACCGTTTTGCCGAAATTGACAAACGTAAATTCGGTGTTATAAAAGATGTTACGGATAAGGGTTACTACACTAACTCATATCATGTTGACGTCCGCGAAAAGATTGACGCTTTTTCTAAGTTCAAATTTGAGAGCCAGTTCCAGACTATTTCTTCAGGCGGTGCTATCTCCTACGTTGAGATACCTAACTTAAGACATAACCTTCCTGCTCTTGAAGAACTTGTTAAATACATATATGACAATATCCAGTATGCTGAGTTCAATACCAAATCAGATTACTGCCAGGTATGCGGATATGATGGTGAAATCATAATCAACGATAATCTTGAATGGGAATGTCCTCAGTGCCACAATAAAGACCACAATAAAATGAACGTTACAAGAAGAACCTGTGGTTATCTTGGCGAGAATTTTTGGAACGTAGGTAAGACAAAAGAAATTAATTCAAGAGTATTACATATCTAAGAGGACGTTATGAATTATGCAGATATAAAATGCAATGATGCTGCTAATGGTCCGGGAGTGAGAATTTCTCTTTTTGTAAGCGGATGCACCCACCATTGCAAAGGTTGTTTTAATGAGGTTACATGGGATTTCAAGAAGAAGTCATACTTAGGCAGTTGTTGAAATTTCAATTACCATCGCCATATCAT
>ERZ1024397.65-NODE-65-length-16605-cov-17.073233_pt1 | contig 16605 bp, 16 predicted proteins | sample MGYA00520786_ERZ1024397 | MGnify/ENA primary metagenome ERZ1024397 (study PRJEB33242, sample SAMEA3444275) | Homo sapiens | biome: Host associated; feature: Gastrointestinal tract; material: Stool | place: Uganda | collected 2011-01-01 ... | reverse complement strand
GACAATTGAAATCACGTGTGCATCACGCGAGCTTACGGAGATGTTTCGTAGCGAGGACAGGCATAATATGTTTAATGAGTTTCTTGTTTTTCCTGAGTATACAACAGAGTTTGGCAATGTCATCATCATTCAGAGATGGGATGATGACAAGGCAGAAGATTACAGTGATTATATTTAAGGAGCGGTTATTTATGACAGATGAAATTAAAGTAGGACAGGCAGAGTTCAATCCTAATGATTTTGCGGAAGGTATAAATTTGACTACAGCGGTTTTGTATTCATCGAAAGACCTTAGAAAGCCGTGGTACTGTGACGAACGCGTACAATTTGATGTTGCAGATTTCTTTTCACGGTATCAATCTCATGTAGCAGGAATTAACGGTACTGTCAGCAAAGCTGTTGTTATCAAAAACACGACTGAATACGACAGAAGTGTTTATGGTGGACGTTATAACGATGACAGTATTGTAGAAGAAATTAAGCTCGTTTTTGTTGTACAGTCTTACAGTTCAGAAGCTACCACAGTTTATGTCCGGCAAGAAATACAGTTTAATGGTAAAATACATCAGTATATTGACGATATGGAGCACGACAGTCTTGATTTTGCGTTAAACAAGGCGCTGATTGAGTGCTATAATTGCGCATTCGCAGGCTGTGGCAGCGATATTGCAATCATTCCGTCGAGCACGGAGCATATTGCCATGTTCCGTGGTGTGCAAAACGGTGCCGTTTTGATAGAGGACTGTTTTACAGGCGCCAGATATTGGGTTAACATTTGGGACATTAACAATTTGCGCCATTTTGACGGTTTTTCTTATGTCAACTTACTTTGCAGATATGAATTAAATGGCGAAGAAGCGCGCAGTGTTCACATTTGCAATGAATTGACAACAGGCACAGCGGACTTTATCCGGACATGGGTGAAACAAATATTTAACCATTTTTCGTTAGAGGGTTACTTTAGTGCACCAAGTCCATTGGAATGCGATACAATTTATAATGCACTGCTTGGATTGCGCGCTTCAGCAAGTGAAACGCATCGCAGAATTGTCGGAAATAATCCGTAAAAATTTTCAAAAACCTATTGACAAATTGATTTTAGTGTGATACACTATAATTGTAATAAAGAAACACTACAAAGGAGACGCACTAATGAACAAAGTTTTAGACACAAAATTATTCACAGCACGTGAGGTATGCAACATTATCGAGGACAATCTCGATGGAATCCTGACCCGTTTCGGTATTGACCACTCTCTCAGGACGTTTAAGTGTTCTATAGAAGTGGCACTTGACATGGTAGAGCAATACGTGATTGAGAACGCTGAGGCAAGGGTTGACGCTATGAAATCTACAACGCACACAACATATGACAATGAATCAGGCTGCACGGAAGACAGAACACGTACCGTAGTCACAGGACCAACAGGTACAACATGGGAGATGAGAGACTAATGATTAACAATATTAGCGATTTAAATGACACACTCGAAAAAGCAGGTTGCCCGCTGCAGACAGCATTGCTCTATTTGGACCTTGACTATATTGCATCTGAAGGTGGAGTCATTACAGATGAATCCTTCGCGTTATCAAGGGCAATGACGAAGGAGGTTACACAGGAAGAAGCGGATGCGGTCTGGAGAACCCTTGTTAATAAATTCGCTCGTCCTGTATCGCCAGAAGTATATGAACAATTAACCAAAAGGAGACAAACAAATGAGAATTTCAAACATTGACGAACCAACACCAAAGTTAAGAATCGGAGTAATCAGTCAGTACTACATCGGACGCTACGGCACGCACGAACTCGTATTCACGGCGACAATCAAGTACTGTGACAACAAAGAGGCATTTATTGCAAAGGTCCTCGAATTTGACAAGCTCGGACAGTTTATTTATGACATCTTGCAGGTGCTGCATGTTACCTCTCTTGACAAGATTGTCGGAGCGTCCCTCGCTTTTACCATTGACAAGTCAAACATGGTACATGAAATCAGTCCGTTTACGTCTGCGAAAAAGGTCTTTGACCTTGATGCTTATTTCAACGATACCGAAGAGGGAACAACAATTTCAGAAAAAATTGAAGAATAGGTATTGACAAATCCATATTTTTATGGTATAATGTAATCAAAGGAGCAGAGGCGACAATTACGCCCTCTGCTCCTATTTATTTTCACGAAAGGATGACCGTATGATTTATTACACAGAAGATTTCGTCAAGGAGCTTATGACTCCATTTATGACGGACGAAAACAGCGCGGAGCTTGTTGAGAAAATGCAGAACAACAAAGTCGAGGCAGACGGTGATGTTCAGGCAAAAATTGACGAAGCAATCGCAACAGAACGCAAAAGCTGGAACAACCGCTTTAAGAAAATGTTTCTCGAAGGCGGAGTATCAGCGCAGAATCGCGAAGACACAGGCAATGCTAACACCTCAGTCGGTGATATGGCAGGCAACGTAGGCGGTGCAACATCAGCAGTTGACAGCATTAAAAACCTTTTCAAGACCGTCCCGATTGACGAGTACAACAAGAAATGAATTTTGAGTTGAACTATGTCGCTCTCGGTATAGCGTCGGGCTGCATTGTGGTAGACATTATCACAGGACTTCTCAAATGCTATTTTCACAAGAGCGAAAAGAACAAGGACGGCGGTACGTTTAAATCCTCTATTATGAGAAAATGCGGACTCCAAAAATTAGGCGTGATTGGCTTAATGATTGTAATTAATGTTTTATCTGCATATTTTTCTGTCCCATATCTTACAGAGGTATGTTACACGTACTACATTGCAACAGAGACACTCAGCGTAATGGAAAACTTGCAGGCTTGCGGTGTTCCGCTACCTCACGCGCTTGTGTCATTTATGAAATCAAAACAAGGAGATGATGACGATGAGCAAAGGCGTTGACCTTTCATATTGTCAGTCAAACGTTTCATACTCAAAACTTGCGAAGTCGGTAGACTTTGCAATTATTCGTGCAGGCTTTGGTCGTGAATATACTCAGGAAGACAGTAACTTTGTAAAGCATTATAACGGCTGCAAGGCGGCAGGCATTCCTGTCGGGGTCTACTGGTACTCATACGCAGACTCACCAAGTGACGCTATCACGGAAGCGAGGGCTTGCTTAAAGGTTTTGGGTAAGCGAAAGCTTGACTTGCCGGTTTACATTGACTGCGAAGAAAGCGCGCAGGCAAGACTTGGCAAAAATGTATGTACTAAAATTGTTGATAATTTCTGTTCGACAATTTCAAAAGCAGGCTATAAGGCGGGCGTTTATGCTAACCTTAATTGGTTTAATAATTACTTGTCTTATGAAACACTAATAAAAAAGTGGTCAATTTGGCTCGCACAGTGGACCTCATCACCGTCAAAGAAATGTGACATTTGGCAGTATTCATCAGACGGCGTTATTTCGGGCATCTCTGGCAGAGTTGATGTAAATATTCTTTATAATGCAAATCTTCTCAAAAAGTCCTCAAAGCCTACGGTGACAGTAAGTAAGCCAACTTCTGGCAATAATTCAATTAAGGCTGTTCAATCGTGGCTTAATAAGACTTACGGTTACAAACTCACTGTTGACGGTATTGCAGGTAACGACACTAAGGCGCACCTTGTAAAAGCTTTACAGACAGAGCTTAATAAACAAGGTTTTGGCAATCTCACAGTTGACGGTAAATTTGGACCAAAGACGAGAAAAGCAGCATCAAATGCTACTCTTTCGTACGGTTGCAAAGGCAACATTACAAAGCTTGTTCAGGCATCCCTCATTTGCAAGGGTTACTCAACAGGCGGATTTGACGGAATATTTGGCAAATCGACAAAGTCAGCAGTCAAATTGTACCAAGCAAAACGAGGTATTGCAGCAGACGGTATTGTAGGCAGCAATACATACTATATTTTATTTGGATAAGGAGCGATAACTATAGCAAACAAAAAGACCACAGTGTCAGTTCTTCAAGCAAACACTTACAACATCCTCAACGCTATTCGTGCTAATGCTTCACAGCAGTATCAGACACTCGTGCCTACTGTTGAAAAAGCAGAGGACATTCTCGCAGTAGGTGAAATACTTCAAGGCTACCCAGCACTTGCTAATGAGTGGATTTCAGCCCTCATGAATCAGATTGCGAGAGTCATGATTAACAACCTTGACTTCGTAAATCCTTATGGTAGACTTAACAAGGGCACCCTTACTTACGGCGAGCTTATCGAGGACATCTTCATCGAGCTTGCAAAGGTCGAGGAATTTGACTATGACAAAGCACCTGCGAGAGAGCTTCAACGTACACCGGCAGACGTAAGAGCCGCATTCTACACAATGAATTGGAATGTTCTTTATAAGACAACCATTTCACGTAAGGACCTTCCAAAGGCTTTCACATCTGACAACGGCGTAACAAACTTCATCGCTAAGCAGGTTGAGACAATCGTAAAGGCTATGGAGTACGATGAGTTTCTCCTCTATAAGTACACAATCATCAAGCAGGTAACAAAAGGCAATGTTTACCCGATTGACATTGGTGACGGCACTACGCTCACAAAGGCAGCAACAGCTATGAGAGCGACATCAGGCAACTTCACATTCCCGTCAACAAAGTATAATCAGGCGGGCGTTCGTAACGCAGCACCTGTTGACAAGCAGGTTATCTTTATGGATAATCAGTTTGAGGCAGATTTTGACGTAAATGTTCTTGCTAACGCGTTCAATATGGACAGAGCAACATACATCGGTCAGCGTTATCGCATTGACAATTGGTCCGAGTTCGATAACGAGCGTTTCGAGGAAATCAGGCAGGCTTCTGATATGCTTGAAGAGGTAACGGATGAGGAGCTTGCAATCATGAAAGACGTCGTAGCGTTCTTCGCAGACTCTGATTGGTTCCAGTTCTACGATAACATCCAGCCTATGTTCACAGAGAAGTACGTAGCAGCGGGCGACTATTGGAATTACTTCTATCATGTACAGAAGACAGTTGCAGTATCTCCTTATGCTAACGCCGTAGTATTCGTAAAGAGTACTCAGTCAACAGCACTTCCTGAGACGTTCACAGCAACGGTAACAGGCGTATCTAAGGCTAAGGGTGGCACAGCCCTTGTTGTAACAGCTGACGACATCACAGGCGTAGTAGGCGGCAACGTTAACTACGTACAGGATGAGGCAGCAACTAAAGCAGGCGTGGCAATTCTTCCGATTGGCGGCGTTCTCTACGGCGGCGCTAAGTCAGCACCTGTCACACTTACGGCAACCCTCGGCGGTACGGAATATAAGGCAGGCGCTACAATCTCGCCGGCAACTACAGTAGGCACACAGCTTACTTTTACAAAAGTTGCGGCAGCATCAGCGACTGAATGATTGACTTAATCGGGCGGTACGATTTAATATCGTACCGCTCTTTTAGTATAAAGGAGTGATTATTTGCGACGTACTGATAGACTTTTAGTTTATGATAATCAGCAGATTTACCAATATTATTTTGAGCGACTTGTCAATATCGCCCTCTCGCAGTTTTCTTATGAGGGAATCCCCGATACTTGTGACAGGTGGTATTTTGAAAAGGCGCTTCTTTTCGACGGGCAGGCTTCATTTTATAAGCCCGATGATGACCCTGAGACTATCCTGTCAACGGGATTTGTAGCGAGACGCTTTAACCTTTACGAAAGACCTACGGAGATTTCGGGCTATGGTTATATTGCGGCAAACATCCAGACGCACGACTTCGAGACGCTATATGACAATATGTCACGTACGCCTCTTATAGTATATATTCGTCAATATGCATATCTTTTATGGGAGATTCACCAGACATTTCGTGCAAATCTTAATATGCAGAGGACACCGTACATCATCACGGCAACGCGTAACACTATGGCGTCAATGAAAAACTTCTTTAACCAGATTTTTGGCTTTAAAGAGGTCATCTACATCAAAAACACCGAAGACATCAAGCAGGCAGTACAGTCCCTTGACCTTAAAGTACCATTTACGGGCAAAGAGATGCTTGAATGCTTGCGCGACACATGGGACCAAGCTCTCGCAATGCTCGGTGTAACGGGTGAAATGAAAAAGCACGAACGCATGAATAACGCCGAGGTAATGGTAAACGGACAAGAGGACGGTCTCTCTCTTAATGCCCGATATCTTAACCGCGTGGAATTTGTGGACAGATGCAATAAGAGATGGGGTCTTAACATGAAAGTTAAATGTAATCAGTTCGATACAACATTTATGCCATTCCCTGAATATAACTACGATGACGAAAGCGACGGTGACGAATAAATGGCAATGTACACTATAGGTATCCTTGACAAGCTCCTCGCTAACGCTAACGGAGCAGACCTTACAGACCCCGCTCAGTTGCTCCCTGTTGCAAAAGCAACGCTTTTCGGTGCGGAGCTTAATGTTATCAGCGAAGAGTACCGTGACCGTTTTGCTCTCGGTTTTGCGCAGGAGTTCATCAACGACGAAATCGGACTCGAAACATGGACGGGCTTCCGCATGGCGCTCGCTCATCGAATTTATGACAGCGCAGAATATATCAATACACTTTTTGAAAACCTTGACAAAGAAGTCTTTTCTCATTACAGCGTAACAAAGACAAAGGGCAACGCGTCAAGCAACGGTAAAACATCAGGCACGACATCGGGCACATCCTCGGACACGGGCAATGTTGAAAACACAGGCACATCATCCGAGACAAGCTCATCAACAGGCACAGACACAGGCACGGCGTCATCTAAGCACACAGGCTCAGACGCAACAGCGAACACGGGCACAACCAAGAATGAGACATCAAGCACGGGCACGGTATCGGGCACCTCGTCAACGACAACATCATATGACGGTGATATTTCAACTGTAACAACAGGCAAAAACACGGGCAAGCAGTTTACGGCTCAGTCGGTGACTCAGCAGACAGACGGAACAACAGGACACGACAGTGACATCACAACAGCGCAAACGTCAAAGAATGACGACACAGCCAACGCATGGTCGGGCAACTCTGATATTCCTGAAAACGGTATTACTGACCCGTCAACCCTTACGGATAAGGACGGCTTGACTTATCTGTCAACAGCAGGACTTTCTCACAGCACGACTAACTCAAACGGCACGAACACACAGACTGTAAGCGGTACAGCTGACAAGAACAAGGACACGGTAAGCCAAACAGTCACAACGACAGCTGACAGGGACAGCAACTACAGAGAAGACGACTTAAACTCGGAGCAGACCCAAAAGGTAACTAATCCGGACCAAACCGTAGCAGGCACAACATCAGACAACAAAACTGACTCAGGCACGGCAACGCTTACACTTGACACAACAGCGACGACAACTTACGGCGGCATTACGGACGACACTAACAAGACCGAACACAAGACCGACGCAACAAGAACGGGTACAACAGGCGGTACGACTAAGTCAACGTCATCAGGTACAACGTCAACAACATCAGACGGTACGCACTCGGAAGAGTCAACAAACAATGTAACATCCGAGTCTTATGAAATATCTTATGACATGATTGTAAAGTCTCGACCGTATCTTAAAAAGGTATGGAAGCTTTTTGACGACCTCTTCTTTCTCATCTTAAACTAAGGAGTGATTTCATGATTAACGACGAATTTAATTATCCATCATGGCTTTATGACCCACAGCTCGTCATTCCGTCAACATTTGAGGAATGCCTCACTTATGAAATGCAGGTAATATGGCTTTATAAGAAGATTGAGGAACTCTCTGACGGCGGCGACAGCGAGGCAGTCAAGAAGTTGCAAGAGGAAGTAGCCGCACTTGCCGTAAAGGTCGATACAAATACTCAGGACATCTCAGGTCTTGAAACTGAAATAGGCAATCTCCGCGTTACGGTCGAATCGTATGATGAGAGAATCAACAACGCAAACACGACAGCGCAGAACGCGGACAGGGCGGCAACAGTAGCAACAGACACGGCGAACGCAGCTAAGACCGCAGCAGACGAAGCAAAGACAGCCGCCGCAAGCGCTGCTGAGACAGCTGACAGCGCCCTCAGTAATATCGCTAATATGGTCATGCCTGCCGTAAACAGAGCGCAGAAGACAGCAGACGACGCAGCAGCCTCTGCAACAGCCCTTGAAGCGTCAAAGCAAGACAAGCTGACGGCAGGTGAGAACATCACGATTGAGAACAACGTAATCAGTGCCTCAGGCGGAAGCGGTGGAACGACTGAATACTACGACTTACAAAATCGTCCATTCTTGCAGGAGATTGACCTGTCAACTGCGACAGCAGAGAAACCTTTGGATTTAAAAACTCTTGCCGCCGGTGCTTATATGCTAAAGGGTGAGGGATGTGTGAACAATAGCTCAAGCAGCAATGAATTTATTTATGTGCACAGCGGTCCAATGTTTCTATATCCAAACCGCCAACACTGTGACGCCCTGTTTATTTCAACAGGAGAGGAACTTCCTGTCTCAGCGCTGATAGGTAACTTGTACGACGCAGGCAACCTCAATGTACGCCTTTATCCTTATAACATGTCCGTCTATGACAGAGCTTACGGAATACAGCTCCTTCCTGACACCTGCGTGACTGACACAATATATGACAGCTCGACTATTAACTATGTAGCATCAACGAAAGCAGTTATTGACTATGTTAAACAACAATTTGCATTTGTCACTTCTAACCTCATAACAAACATACCCATCCCACTTGCAGGCGTAGTAGACGAGGACAATATTGTATATAGATATCTTGTCAATCAGCAGACAGGTCGATTTGAAATTACAGCCGAGGGTCCTTTCTCTTCAACTGCAAGCTTAGCACCTTCAATTACAACCATTGAACTTGGACCTCTTACTAAGGACGAATTTCTCGCCTTTTGCAGTTACAGAATCAACCCCCCTGACCATCTCATTGTCTACTCGTACGGCTATGATGAAATCCCGTATGCTATGTACTGGTACGATAAAGTAGACCCTGACACATCATCAAGTGGTCCTTGGTCATGGAAATATCAATTTAACGAATCTAAGTCATTGTATAGCGGAATCACGGGAGCGGACGCCTTGATAACCATGCCCGAAAACGAAATGACAGTCTTTTCCCGCGTTACAATTTAAGGAGTGAATCACATGAAGAAAAATTGCCTGCCTTGTCCTCAGCTCGTCATCCCGTCAACATTTCAGAATTGCTTTACATATGCTAAGCAAGTTGAATATCTTTATAGTATTTGTAAAGATTTAAGCGCCAAAGTTGACGAACTTGACAAAAGAGTTACAGAACTTGAAAATAAGGCTTGACAAATCTGTAAAAGTATGATATAATAAATGTAGGGACCAAATGTACAGTGTCGTAAATCAGACAGCCGCCCTGAAATACGGGACTGAATTTACAATTGAGCGTGGCGCGTTTCATTCACTGGCATCTGGTCCTATTTGTTTATCTAAAAAGGAGTGATTAAATGCGACAGTGGACACTCGAAGCTATTAAGTGGGTCATCTATGACGAACTAAAGAGGCTGACATCATGAGAGAGTGGACGACAGCGCACATTTTGGATTTAATCCCGCAGGTTGCAAAGGAGCATAACATCGAAGTCACAGGCGAAAATAAATTCTTAAAGAATAATAACCTTATGGTTAACGCGGCGACTTGCTCAGGCTATATGAAGCTACTGACTCCTGCTGACAGCGACAACCCGCCCCTCGGTTTATATATGGAGCTAAAGCGGGAACCTAATGGAACACAGCCATATTGGGCGACACCTTACAACACAGCAAAGCGACCTGTCTGGACTAAAATACAGCTTACGATGAATACGCTGACAACATTCACGGACAGAAGACTTGTGACGTATGCAATCATACCTGATACTATATTTGATTTTGGTATCGTTTATAAAAATAATAACAATTGGAAAGGCTACGAAATCCCCTCGTGGAAAGATTTGCATTTTCCGCATTCGTCAACATTTACGACACCGTCGGGCGTTATCGAACTCGAAGCGGCAAGCGTAAACGTAGAATATACACCGTCTGGTGACAGACCTTGCAACGGTGGCACGGTTGAGTTACCCTGCTATGCAGTATATGTTACCCCGACAATCCCGTCAATGGTCTTTACACTATCGGATACCGTGGAGGGAATACTGGAACTATGAGAGCATGGAGCGAAAAACACATCAGGGAACTTGTCCGTCAGTGGTACAATGGCAACGGTGGAAGCGAAAGCGGTGGCAACGACATTACAAAATATAAGGTGGTCGCTAACAGTTACCTCTGGCACGGTCACGGCGTAGGCATTGACCTGTCAATCTCGCAGGTACAATTCACACCGACAGACACATTCATATCGGGCTTTTGCGTACTCGGTGAACTTGTGGCAACGGGAGATTTTCCCGACACTACAACAAGCGAACAGCTATATGTCGCCCTGTTTAGTACGGGCGATTTCACGCGTTTCATAACAGACGGCAGAGATAGCAACGGCAACAGGTACACATTCAAGCCCGGCGTGGACGGCAGCTATATCAGACCGACCCCTGAAATAACAGACATGACCGATACAACTTTACCCTTTAAATATGTTAAATGTGACGGTCAAATAATAAACACACAAACAGGCGGAATAACAACATCAACGCTTGCGGCTACGGGCACGTTTAAAATCAACGGAGCAGACCTTGCTGAATCAACGCAGCTACAGACCATAAGCGTACACGGTTTGCCTGCCTGTCACGAAATAAGAACGCCTGTCTTAATAGGCAACTAAGGAGTGATATTTTATTGGCTTATATCAAACCAAACTCAACATTACAGCTTTTGTATGATGTCCCGATTACGGGCGGTCATGAAATCGCCTTTGCAAATGTTGCAGAGCAAAATGCATATTTTGCGAGACACGTAAAGGTTTCAGGTACTAAGTACTCCCGCCTTGACCCGACTAACAACACAATCAAAGTCCCATATGCAGCGGACCTTTGCCGGTCTTGCAATATGCTCAGATTTAAGAACACCGCATATGAGGACAAATGGTTTTATGCTTTTATCGTCAATGTGTCATATGTAAACAACACAACCTCACGGATTACTTACGTCATGAATGAGTTTCAGACGTGGTTTGCTAATGTTGACTACGACACCTGCACGGTACTCAGAGAGCACCTCTCAATTGAAGACTGGGACAAGGCAGAGACCAACCCGTTTGATACTTCTATCCTTGAATTTCAGACAGCGGAAGACCTCGCGACTGGCTACGAAATCGAGCCTGTCTATGAACAGGGAGAGCTTGACAACGAGAGCGGAGCGGGACACAACGGCGGCTGGGCGGTATTTCCTACTAACTCAGCAAGCGGTATTATTTTACAACTTGCAAGCATTGACGAAGCGAACGCAGCGAACTTTGTGTCTGACTATTGCAGCAACTTCACAATGGTCCTCAGACCTGATAACACATATGTCGAGAGCGGATTTTTACCGAAACCGTCCCCTAACGTAAAGAATATGTACCCTCACGCATATTATCTTTGCTTTATTGATACTGACGACACAACACTCGGAAATGGCAACACGATGACGAACGCTCAGGCGATGGGTAAGCTAAATACTGCTTTGCAGTGGTTGACTCTTAACAACCTGACGCAAAACATCCTCGGTATCTATTATGTTGACAGCTCGCAATTCTACGAATCAGTATGGGACAGAACGGGTGAGTATTCAATCGCTAAGGTTTACCCTCATACATTCGACGTCACGAACAAAAAGCTTGACCTCTTCCCTTATCAGTATATTCGCGTAGACAATGGCAACGGTGACACTAAAGAGTACAAGTACGAGCTATTTAAAGACATCAGAGACGGCGGCGCAGCAAATCCTGCTAAGTTTAAATATCTCAGTATGTTTGACGGCGTGCCTATGGTTTCATTGCTCCCGTACAAGTACAGACAGACGAACGACAACGTAGAACCTACTGACACATTCGGTTTCAATTATAACTTAAATGCTAAGGAAAGACTGGACAATAAAAATATCCCGCAACTTGGCTATAGCATCGACGCATACCTTGCTTACCTCGGAAGCGCATATCAGAGCGCGCTGACAACATCAGCATACAGCTATATGATGAATGCGCGAATGCCATATGTCAACGCCGCCTCAAGTACGGTCGAAGCAGGCGGAACAAATTATATAAGTCCTAATCAGCAAGGAAATATGCCGCAAAAGGTTGCACAAAGAGCGGGAAGCGTTGCAGGAATCGCAGGCGGTAATTTCCAGAGGGCGGCAACAGGTGCTACGGCATTATTGAATGCTCAAAACTTAGAAAAAGCAACTCAAGAAGCGGCAAACGTAAGAGGCGGCGAAGTTTCCTTAACAGAGGCAAATCTTCAATCAATCGCAAGCGGTGAAATTCAGCCGTCAAGCGGTGCCATTCAGACAGTAAATCAGGCATACTCTGCTGACTACTATAAGGCAGGTTCTACAAATGGTACATTGTCGTTCTATGTCGGTACAACAGCCGTTGCTCAGTTTAACATTACCCGCGTAAGACTCCTCGACACTGTCCTTGAAAAGTACGATAAGTATTTTAGCCTCTACGGTTACAAGAGTGGCAGAATAGGCATTCCGCGAATCTGCAATTACACCCTCGGTGTTGCAGGCGATAGTATCAACCCGCATTTTGACATGACGCTCAAATATCCTGCAACGTACGTTCAAACGATGAATTTGCATTGCATATTCTCGATGACGGACGTATGCAGTTATATCGAAAACCTCTTCAATGGTGGCTGCCGTTTTCTTAAAGGAAGTGAGTTACCGTGAGTAATGACGGATATTTTCATTGCGACTGGCTGCTCAAACTGAAAGACTGCAACGGTAAAAAGCCTAATTTTATTTTTGTTTGCAGTAAGGAAAGAGGACCGGGTAAAACATTCAGTTTCACTGAATTGTTAATGAAAAACTTGCTTGAAAAAGGAGAAAAGTTTGCCCTGCTTGTTAGAATTAAAGACGAACTTGGTAGCACTGCATACGGTATGTTTAAGAATGTATTAGAGGCTAAGTATCCTGAGATTACAATGTACGAGCAAAAAGTTGGAAAGGTTTACTCAAACATATTCATTGACCGACAAAACGGAACAGAAAAAGAGACAATTCACGCGGGCTATGTACTGCCATTAAATTCTGCCTCACGTATAAAGAAAATATCAGGCACATTTATTGATACTGAGGCGTTCTTTTTCGATGAGTTTATCCCGTTGACCAAACAGGAATATGTACCGGGAGAAATTACAAAATTTCAGGCTATTGTTGAATCTGTTAGCCGTGGTAAGGGAAAGACCGTCCGCTACGTCCCAATTTATATGTGCTCTAATGCACTTGACAGATATAATCCCTATTTTGTAGAATTAAAATTAGTAAGCAAATTGCAGGATAACACAAGACTATATCGCGGGGACGGTGTTATCTTTCATCAGACGGTCAATCAGCGAGCAATTAAAGAGCATAAAGAAAACGGTATAGCGCGACTTTTCAGCTCAACTGCACAGACCGACTATGAAGACAGCAATACTTGGGCAACTGACTGTAAGGCTGCAATATGCAAGCCTAACGACTGGGGACGTCCTACGTATTTTACCACGATATGCTACAAGGGAGACGAGTACGGCGTGAAATATTACAGTGATGTCGGGCTGTATTATATTGACAGGACACCTGACAAAAAGCACCCGTTCCGCTTTTGTCTTACTCTTGACGGCGAGAAAAACCTCCCACTACTCAAAACAAGTCCTATTGCTAAAATATTACGCGACGCTATCGAGGGCGGCTGTACCCGATATAAGGACAACGGCTGCCGTAATATGGCAATGGAAATGATAGTATAAAGAAAAGGACCGCCGGCTATTGCCTGCGGTCCTTTATAGAGGAGAAAGAGGTGAAAAAAGAAAGGAGATATTAAATTATGGTGTAGAGGTCTTTTCCTTATCTACAACTATATTATAGCACATAAATTTCAATTTGTCAAGGGGTTTTTACAAATTTATTGAAAAAGTTTTTTCTTCGAGGATTACACCGCCAACAACACGGCGCTTCATCATTTTGCCTGCTTCTACGAGTCCGTAGGTAAACCTTGCCATAAATTCGTCATCAGTCCTACGCGGTGAGATGATGTTCTCGTTATCGTCATATTCGAGATGATGAAAAACGGGCTTTACTTCATGATGCTCATCGTAAACGTATTCAGTGACCCTGTAAAGTAATCTCTTTTTAGCTTCTTCGGGGCAACCGCAGGCTTTAATGTTCCAATAAGGCTTAGCTACCGGTTCGCCGTCTTCGTGTGTCGTATGCTCAATATAGGTCTTCTGACGTACGAAACGAGCCATATCTGCTGTTGTCTCATTTTCCCATTCACCGAGTTCAAGTCCTACCTTTATTCCCTGAGCCTTGCCTGAGAGATGAATAGAATCTGTGTCTGAGTAATTGAAAATGTCAAAATTCGCTTGCGCTGCCCTTATCGTGACCCCACGAGCGTATGCTGTACAAAACGCGCCTATCGGGATATAGCCGCCCCTTGTCGTCTCTTCTTCGATGTTAAACCGGAGCATTCCGTCATCGTCAATATATGGGTGCGCTGATTTTCTGAGTATTGCTGCGGCAAATTTACCGTAAAGGTTATTAAGGTGCAACTTAGCAATCATTCGCATAACCTTATTACCGCTTGAGTTCTTCTTGATTTCGTACCATGCTTCAATGTATTCATTGAATAGAGTCTTCGATGACTTAAACCACCAACCGTCAAGAATGGTTAATTCGTATACGTTATATTGTTCAAGAAACAGTTCAAAATCAGGACGTGTCATGTACATATCGACCAATCCCTCACTGTCCTTAATATATTCATTGTCTTTCCACCTTGAGTTCTTAAACTGAATAAATGGCAAATGTTTTGGTTTAATGATAAACTCACAGGTAAAATGAACAATGTACTGTCTGTTAACGTATTTGCTGAAATCCTTACCGTCAAACTCCATTGGTTCTCCTATGGGGTAATAATGTTCGTGCATAGCGAATGGATAAAGACTGCAAACATCGTAAACGTGGATTTTATTGGGTGAGTTCCTCATATCAATGATTTGACCGTTCGTGTTGTTATAACACCAGCCGCCGTGATATGCTCTCCTCATCTTTTCATCTGTTACAATGTCAATAGCGGGGAAGAGAGACTCAAAAATCTCCTTGCCTGCCTTATAATTACCCTTACCTAATCTTGTTTTAAAGTCTTTCATGCAATGAGCGCCTATTGTCAACGAGTCAAGCATTCCCATAGGTTCAATAAGAGCAAGGGCTTCCGACATAACCAAAACGTCATTTTTGATGTAACGCTCCTCGGTAGGAGTGATTACCCAATCCTTATCCCTCTGAATTGTGTAATCAATAGAGCCTTTAAGCTTCTGAGCTTTAGTCTTGAAATCCTTAGCTATTTTATCAACGGAAAATGGGAGCAGTTTCAAACTGTCCCTAAATTCTACGCACTTATGATTATGTGCAAATCTTACCTTGAGAGAGTACCAAATTCCGTCACCTGAGATGAGAGGCATAAATTCCATGTCAGACGGAGACCTACGATTAAGTCTTGCCTTGATTTTTGCGTCCATTTCTGCCTTGCCCTCATCGCTGAGGGTGTCATATATTGCTTTTTCCTCTGCGGTCATCTCCCTGCCATTCAGGGACTCCTTAAATCCCATTCTGAGGAGCGTGACCGTTACAAATTGCAAGTCCCACGCTGCATTATGAAAATAAACAACAGGGAGACCTTCCAATCTTCTACAACTATTTATAAAATCTTCCATAGAAGAATAAACCGTTACGTCTTCAGGCTTACAGTCCTTTTTGACCTTACAAATAGCTGCCGCCCAAACGTGTGTGTCAGACTCATTTTCGAGCCTGTCCACGTTCGAGGGCGAGTCATATGGTAATGTAAAATTATTATAAATATCCTCATATAATCTGTTTTCGTCTATCATATCCTCTTCATATATAGACGAGCGCGGTACTGTGTTTTCAGTATCCGCTGTGTAATACACCTTTTTCTCCTGTCTTTTCATCAATTATCACCTCAACACATAGTCTAACTCCTTATATGCTTCGTTCCTCATTGTGTCGTTATCCGGGATAACTCCGCTTGCTACTGCGTAGTCAATGATACTATCATGTGTTATTCCCAAAACACGGAGCAACTCCGACAAATGGATTTTTACCGCTTCTGAATAAAACAGCTCCATTAACGCCTTACCCTTGAATGCTTTCATTCTGTCTGACAATTCGCGTCCTGACATTGCTGATACGGTACTTCTCAGCAATCCTATAACAACGTCTGACATATACGATGAGGGCATATATGGCTCCATTTCATCAATTGAATCGAGGACCTTTTGCTTATATGCAAAATCAGTACGGGACTGCACCGCTTGCGCCCCACCTGTGATACTGCTGAGTACCTTTGCCTTTTCTGCTGCTGACCTTTTGCGCTTTGTGTCGTAAAGGTTCAAATCCTTTTCAGGTACTCCCTTATTAAGCTTTTTAAGCTGAGCGTTGTATTTCTTTACAGCCTTTTCAAATTCAT
>ERZ1024397.61-NODE-61-length-17785-cov-23.985110_pt1 | contig 17785 bp, 17 predicted proteins | sample MGYA00520786_ERZ1024397 | MGnify/ENA primary metagenome ERZ1024397 (study PRJEB33242, sample SAMEA3444275) | Homo sapiens | biome: Host associated; feature: Gastrointestinal tract; material: Stool | place: Uganda | collected 2011-01-01 ... | reverse complement strand
TCCACACTTTCGGCTCGTGAATGAGTGCGGAAATGACGTTGAGTTTTTGTTTCATTCCGTGAGAATATGTGGAAATTTGTTTTTTCATCGCGTCCGTGAGCGAGAAAAGTTCGGCATACTTGTCTAGCCTTTCCTTTCTTTCCGCCTGCGGAACGTCGAAAACGTCGCAAATGAAATTTATGTATTCTACACCCGTCAAACCTTCGTACATAACGTGGTCGTCGCTGACGTATCCTATACGTTTTTTCGCTTCGATTGGGTTTTGTTTTATATCTATACCGTCGATAAGCACGCTCCCTTCGTTGAAATCGACGATGCCGGTTATCGACTTTATGGTTGTGGATTTACCTGCGCCGTTCGGACCGATAAAACCGAAAATCTCGCCGTCGTTGACCGTGAGAGACAAATTTTCGACGGACGGCTTCGGATTTGAACCGTAAGTTTTCGTAAGATTGTTGATTTGAAGCATTGTAATAAATTTCTCGCTTTATTTAAGATTTAATTTGAGTTTAAGCCCTTCAAAAACGTCGGTGAGCATTTCACTGACGCTTTGCTCATCCCACTGAATATATTTTGTTGCAATCATCGTCGCAAAACCGTGCACGAAAACCCACATTTCCGTCTGAATGAGCATTGCCGTTTGCTTGTTGCAACCGAGCGTTTTGACGAGAATATCCGTCATCATGCGTTGCGTCGATCCTGCCATTGACATAATCGACGCACCGCTTTCGTCCATAAAAAGCAACTTGAAATACTCGGGATAATCCTTTGCGAAACCGATATACGCAAAACCTATCGCTTTGAAAGGCGGATATTTGTCGCTTTGTGCATGTTCGTCGATATACTTCTCGAAAATTTTGAGTATTCGTTTGTTCACCGCCTCTTTCAGATCGTCCATTGTAGCGAAGTTGTAGAAAATAGGCTGTATGGAGCAATCGAGATGTTTTGCGATTGCACGTGCGTTGAGCGGCTCACCGTTCTTTATCATATCGATGGACACGTTCTCTATCATTTGTTTTGTCACGGACACTTTTCTTGGCATAATTCACCCGCTTTTTATTTTATATCAATTGATATTATATGCGATTTACCGCCGTTTGTCAATACTCGCACGCAATTTTCGCCAAATTTCGATATATAAATATATCGCACGCAAAATAAAAAACGGATTGCAGCGTTTTGCAGTCCGTTTTTACAAAAAGTCAAATTTTCACTTTCTCTTCTCTTGTCTTTCTTTTATCACCTTTTCAAAGCCGTTTTCGGTCGGCTCATAGAACTTGGCGTCTTTAATTTCGTCGGGCAAATACTGTTGTTTCACCCAGCCGCCGTAATCGTGCGGATATTTGTATCCGCTCACTTTTTCTTCGTTTCCCTTGTAGTTGGGATCTCTGAGATAAAGCGGAACTGTTTCGTGCTTTATCGTTTTCACCGCGTTTTCCGCACCGCCGAGCGCTTCCACAACCTTGTTCGACTTCGGTGCTTCGGCAACGTAGATTATGCCTTCGGCAAGCGGAATTCTGCCTTCGGGCAAGCCGATACGCTCAAAAGCCTGCACGCACGACGTTGCAACGACTATGGCGTTAGGGTCTGCCATCCCCACGTCTTCGCAGGCGTGAATCATGATTCTGCGCGCGATGAGCATGGGATCGCAACCCGCCTCGATGAGCCTTTCCGCCCAATACAAAGCCGCATTGCTGTCCGAGCCGCGCATACTCTTTATAAAAGCCGAAATCATGTCGTAATACATATCTTCGGTCATGCTGAGTGCTTTTTGTTGTATGGATTGCTCCGCTTCTTCTTTGCCTACGCGTATCACACCGTCAGAGCCTGCGTGCGTTGTGAGTGCGGAAAGCTCAAGCGCGTTGAGAGCCGTGCGCATATCTCCGCCGCTTGCCCACGCGATATGGTGCAAAGCGTCGTCCGAGACCTGAAGATTCATATTTCCGAGTCCGCGCTCCTTGTCTTTCACCGCTCTTTCAAGACCTTTGAGAATATCCTGCTCGGTGAGCCGAGAGAAATTGAAAATGCGGCATCTCGACACGATTGCGCGCGTCATGGACACGTAGGGATTTTCCGTCGTAGAGCCGATAAAGATGATGTATCCTTGTTCTATTGCCTGCAAAACGCTGTCGCTTTGCGCCTTGTTCCAACGATGACATTCGTCAAGCAGCAAATATGTGCGTTTGCCGTACATACGCAACAAATCGCGCGCTTCGTCGATGACTTTCTTTGCGTCGGCAACGCCGCTCGTAACCGCGTTGAGTTTTACAAAATTTGCGTTGGTGTTCTCTGCAATAATGTTGGCAAGAGTGGTTTTTCCCGTGCCGGGCGGGCCGTAAAATATGCAACTTCCGAGTTTATCCGCCGATATGGCGCGACGAAGAAGCGAGCCTTCGCCCACTATCCTGCCTTGCCCCAAGAACTCGTCGAGCGTGCGCGGACGCATACGCTCGGCAAGCGGAGCCATTTTTTCTACGTTGTTTTGAAGATCGAACAAATCCATGACTTGATTATACCAATCGTGCGCGCGTTTGTAAAGAAATAGAAAGAAATCTCATACAATATATCGTGAAAAACGCAACGAGAAAAAGAAAAACCGCCCATCCGAAACTTTTCAGAGTTATCATCGCAATATCTCTCGTGATTGCGGTTTTCATTTTCTGCACCGTGTATTTCCGCTCAAACATCGTGCCCACAGTCATGGACAGTTCGGTTGCGCAAATGCGCGCCATCACCACAAACGCCGTCAATCTTGCCGCAACCAGCGTACTTTCGGGCGGACTTACGTATGACCAACTTTTTGAAATCGTCAAGGACAACGACGGAAAAGTGACGATGATAAAGGCAAATTCTCCCGAAATCAACAAAATAGCGCGGCAAATCGCAAATCTGGCGCAAGCCAATCTCGACTCGCTCGGCACGCAAGAGATCCAAATTTCCGCCGGCACGTTCACGGGGCTCGCTCTCCTTATGGGCTTCGGACCCGACGTCACGATAAAAATCTCGCCGATAGGCACTGCGAATTGCGATTTCGTGTCGTATTTTCAATCGGCAGGCATAAATCAGACATTGCACAAAATATATATCGACGTATATGCCGACGTGAGCATAGTCACACCTATCGACCAGCCCACAATAAGCGTAAAAGCGGAAGTTCTCGTCTGCGAAAACCTTATAGTCGGAGAAATCCCCGACACTTTCCTTAACGTAAAAACTCAGAACGAAATGTATGAGTTAAACATATAAATAAGGCAGTTGCCGTTGCCGAAATCACCTTATTTTATAAACGATAACGGCATAGAGAACAATATTTTACGATTTTATCTCGCTTGCACTAAACGGTTTTTGCCGCTCACATCTTCTTTGACCTTGAACGGGCAATCAATCCGAAAGTGAATCCGCACACGATCACGGTGGTCAATCCTGCCGCAACCGCGCTCATACCGCCCGTTATCGCGCCGAGAAATCCGTCCTTTTCCACGCCTTCGAGCGCGCCTTTTGCCAAATTCGATCCAAAACCGATAATAGGAACGGTGATGCCCGAGCCCGCAAACTCTTTTATCGGCTCGAACGCGCCGCAAACTTCGAGCACCACGCCCACGAGCATATACGTCACGAGTATGCGCGCCGAAGACATTCTCGTCTTGTTGATGAGAAACTGCCCTATCATACACACAAGTCCGCCCACGGCGAACGTTTTGAGATAATCCAAAAACACTTCCATTTTTCACCTGTTCATTAGGATATTCATATCCTGTGTTTCAAAATTCTTCGCTTTCGAGCGTGAAAGCGTGCGCTATGCCGGGGATTGTCTCCTTTTGCAGCGGCGTATTTTTGTTGAGCAGCGCCCCCGTAGGGACAATCAACACTCTTTTCAATTCTCCGCGTTGCATGCGTTTGAGAATATATCCGTTGAAAACGGTGTTCACGCACCCTGCTCCCGAGCCGCCCTGAAAAGTCTTTTGCTCGGGCGTGAAAAAACTTGCTCCGCAATCCATATAATGATACGGAAGCGTGATTCCTTCCTTTTTCAGCAGGTATTCCAACGTTTCTTTGCCGAATCTGCCCAAATCGCCCGTGAATATACCGTCGTAATAATCGGGATCTCGCCCCGTATCCTTTAAGTGCGTCAATATCGTGTCGCAGGCGGCGGGAGCCATTGCACCGCCCATGTTTCCTTCGTCGTCTATCCCCAAATCCACGACTCTGCCCATAGTTCCGCCCGTAACTCGCACGAAATGCGAGTTTTCGTTCAGATAGTCGTTGTTGTATCGCCCGAAGTTTTCTTCGATTATATTCGAGCGTTCCTTATCAATGATTTTTTTCTGCTTTTCAATGGATTTTTTGTATTTTTCAAGCATCTTATCGTCAATATTCATGCCTTCGTCGATTGCGATTACGTCTTCTTCGTACACTCTGGCATTCTTTTTGTTTGGCAATTCACTGCTCAAAATCGTGCATCCCGAGCCCGTAACCGTCCACTGTGCCGTCGGCATACGCTGATTGCCGAGTTCGAGCGGAAAACGATATTGCCGCTCTGCCGTCGCAAAATGACTGGACGTCGAACACGCAACGGTATCCGCAAAACCGCCCGCAATCATCATCGAGCCTACAAGCATACTCTCGCTAAACGTCGAACACGCATTGTAAAGCCCCAAAAACGCACACGGAAAATTGCGCGCGGCAAGACTTGTTGCGGACAGTTCGTTGAGCAAATCGCCGCCCATAAGCACGTTGACTTCTTCTCTTTTCAGCCCCGCTTTGCAGATTGCGCCGCTTATTGCGTCTCTTTGCATCTTGCTTTCGCATTTTTCAAAGGATTTTTCGCACCACAAATCGTTTTTAAGGACTATATCGAAGCATCCCGAAAAATTGCCGTCGTCTTCTTTCGGTCCTACGATGGTAAAACCGCTCTTGATATATACGTTTTTGTCGAATTTTATCGTTCTCATATTCAAATCTCACATAAAAAACTGCACAACAAATGCTATTTCGTTGTTCAAAGGCTTATAAAATATCCGACAAGCCCCACAAGAAAACTTGCAACAACGCCGAACACGATGATAGGACCTGCAATGACAAACATCTTTGCGCATACGCCGAAAAACACGCCTTCTCGATTGTATTCCATTGCCGGCGACACCACCGAGTTTGCAAATCCAGTTATCGGAATAATAGATCCGCCACCTGCAAATCTGCCGATTTTGTCGTACAATCCGAGCGCGGTGAGCAAACTGCCGAGAAAAATCATCGTGCAACTCTCGTATATAGCAACGGTTTTTTCGTCTATTCCGGAAATCACCGCTCTGTACATATCCCCGAAACCTTCGCCTATACAGCAAATTATGCCGCCCACGACAAACGCCCAAAACAGCGTCCGAAACATCGGTGACTTTGGCGAATTTTTTTTGACGTATTTTTGATATTCTTTGCGATCTATCATAATTTCTCAATTATCCTTATTTATAGAATATTTGTTGTTTTGGCGGCTTTTCAATGCAAAATATGCGGTTTTTCGTTTTATATCAAGTGCTATAAAAGGTTTTCGGCATATTTCAGTCACTTTTTGCCGCGACTGTTTTATTTTGTTTTTTCTCAATGACACGGTTGTCTACGGCATTTTCAACAACGTCTGTGATTTTGTCACGCACGCCTTCTTGGTTGTCGTTCCTTTTGAAATACACTTCTTTCTCGTTTTGATTTTTCACAAAAAGCCCGTCCATACGACCCTATCATTGACAAACCTTCAAAAACTTAAACAAAAAGCCGTGCATACATTGCACGGCACAACCAAGTGAAACGGACAGTCCTTTGCCGTCCGTTGTCGGTTACAATTAGATTATATTGCATTTCTTGCAGTTTTACTCTTCAACGAGTTTGTCTTTGAGTTTTTGAAGGACTTTGCACTCTATGCGGCTCACTTGCACTTGCGATACTCCGAGCTCGGCGGCGATTTCGCTTTGAGTTTTGTCTCTGAAATAGCGAAGAATTATCACTTTCTTCTCTCTTTCGGGCAAGTCTTCTATGAAATCTTTGAGCATGATTTTGTCAAGGTCTTCATCGGGCGAGCGGTCTCCGACGATTTTGTCTTCGAGCGTAACGTCGTCGTCTCCGACCGTTGACGACAATGACAAAAGATAGTGCCCCGTGTCCATTGCAAACACGACTTGTTCCGCATCGACGCCGAAATTTTGCGCTATTTCGTCCACAGTAGGCTCTTTTTCGCCGCTTTTCAGTTTCTCGTCGATGAAAACGTTGATTTTTTGCGCTAGAGTTTTTGCCCAACGCGACACTTTGACCGCCCCGTCGTCACGCAAAAATCTTTTGATTTCTCCGCTTATCATAGGGACGGCGTATGTGGAAAACCTGACTCCGTACGTTTCGTCGAAGTTTTGTATCGCTTTTATAAATCCGATTGCGCCAAGTTGCATCAAATCGTCGTATTCTCCGCGTCCTTTGAAACGCTTAACGACCGATTTGACAAGCGGAATATTTTCTTTTACAAGTTCTTCTTTAGCACCGTCGTCCCCGCTTTGCGCACGTTTTATCAGCGCAAGCGTGGTGTCGTGGTCTAACATTTGCTCATCACCTTTTTCATGCGCACCACCGTGCCTTCACCCGGCGTAGATTCAACCCTCATCTCGTCCATAAACGTTTCGATTATGGTAAATCCCATTCCGCTTCTCTCGTCTTCGGGCGAAGTCGTAAAAAACGGCTCGACGGCTTGTTTTACGTCTGCAATTCCTTTGCCGAAATCTCTGACGACAATCTCGATCGAACGCTCTTTTTCGTCGACTTTGCACTCTATTTCAACAATTCCGTTTCCGTCCTTGTTGTACGCATGCACGACGCAGTTCGTCACCGCTTCGCTAACGGCTGTTTTTATGTCGTTTATCTCTTCGAGCGTCGGCGATATTTCCACCGCAAACGACGCAACAACGTTTCTTGCAAACGCTTCGTTGTGGCTTTTTGCCGCCAATCTCATGTCAAAACTGTTCATATTCACTCCTTATTCCACGACGGGTATTATGCGGTACACTCCGCTCGTTTGAAAAACTTTGTCCACTTGTCTCGGTACGTTGCAAAGAAGAAGTTCCGCACCGAGTGCTTTAAGTTTTTTGTATCTGCCGAACACGAATCCAAGCCCCGTGCTGTCAACGAAAGTCACTCCCGACATATCGAGCGTAAGCGAACGTATACGCGCGCTCGTATCGATAATTTCGTCTATATCCGCACGAAGCGTTTTCACACTGCATTCGTCAATATCTCCCGTGATTTTAAGCACGATATTTCCGTCTCGTTGTAGGTTTTCTTTTTTCATATCCATAGGATATATGCAATCCAAGCGTGCAAAACGGCGGATTTTGACATATGAAAGCATTTGCAAAACAATTTTGTCAAAAATTTATAAAATTATCTTCAAAAAACCGTTGACATCGCCGAAGATTTATTGTATATTGTGAAAGTCGCAAATGAACGACGCGAAAATCTTTCGGGGTGTAGCGCAGTTTGGCTAGCGCGTCTGATTTGGGTTCAGAAGGTCGGGAGTTCGAATCTCTTCACCCCGACCAACCAAAGAAAACTTCACCGATATTGATTCGGGCCTTTAGCTCAGTTGGTTAGAGCAGTCGGCTCATAACCGATCGGTCCGCGGTTCGAGTCCGTGAAGGCCCACCAAAAATATTTTGGCCCGGTAGTACAGTTGGTTAGTACGCCAGCCTGTCACGCTGGAGGTCAGGGGTTCGAGCCCCCTCCGGGTCGCCATCGAATATGTGGCAGTGACAACCGTCACTGCCATATATTTCAAAAAAGCGGACTTTATGTCCGCAACAATCAAAAATCACTTCGTCTTGCCTATAATGACGATATGATATACAGGGTTCTTCCCTTACAATATGCCTCGGTAGCTTTGCTTGCAAAGCTTTGGCACTGAAAAGTAAATCGTGATTGCAAGCAAGTCGCAAACCACAGTGATTTACAAATTATGCCTCGGTAGCTCAGGTGGTAGAGCAAGGGACTGAAAATCCCTGTGTCGGTGGTTCGAGTCCGCCCCGAGGCACCAACAACTGAATACGCTGGTGTAGCTCAATAGGCAGAGCAACTGATTTGTAATCAGTAGGTTGTTGGTTCGATTCCGATCACCAGCTCCAATGGAGAGGTTCCCGAGTGGCCAAAGGGAGCAGACTGTAAATCTGTTGTCAGTGACTTCGGTGGTTCGAATCCACCCCTCTCCACCACGAAAATCCGTGCTGTTTGGCACGGATTTTCTTTTTCAAGACAATCCTTTGCCTTTCAGCAGTATTTTCGTGGTTCTACCGCGCAGAAAATCTTTGCTATCAGTTCATGCACGGACAAAAACTCCTGCCACAATTCCGCAGATTGTCTGCTTGCTATCCAAGCGGAGATGTGCTTTTTTCGTGTTCCAAGAGAGTGGATTTAGGCTATTTTTCTCAAAATAGCCGCACGCTTTGCGTGTCGAACCACCTTTCGGTGCTGACCGCAAGCAAAGAAAGATGCAAGCGCTTGCATTTGCAGATTTCGCGCGCAGCGGACATAGACGGCGGTTGCACGCACTGCGTGCATTTTTGCAAAGCAAACGATTGTGCAAACAATCAAACCGCCGTCGTAGACGATTGTCTTCTCTGCTCTGACAATTCCGCAGATTGTCTGCTTGCAATTGTCATTGCAATATTCGCTCTTGAACGATAAATAATATTGTGATATAATTTTGTTATAAAACAAAAACACCTATCGGAGAGATAACAATGTTCGAAAAAATGAAACTCAAAAAAGAAATCAAACGTCTTAACAAACAAATCGATGCAGGCGATGTGCAAGCAATGTATGATTTGGCAATGATATATCTTGACGGCTCTATCATCAAGAAAGACGAAACAAAAGCATATGCATTGCTGCAAAAAGCTGCAAATTTAGGACATATTCAGTCAAAGACTTATTTGGTATCGAAAAAAATAACTGACGGCATTGCCGTGGGGGCAAAAGCGTTTTCTGATATTCAGTCAATATTTAAGAGCTAATTTGGTTTTTCAATATAAAACAGTCATCTTGCTCAACGGCACGGCTTTTTATCTTAGAAATTTTGTCTAGGGTTACGATTTGTTAATACAAATAGAACCACTCAAAATATGGCAACCGATTGACTTGTGGGTGGACAAGGCGCATAATGAGCGCGATTCTCGCTGGAGCGGCGAAAAAAACGGATGATGTTCGGCATCAGATATGGCAAGCCGCAAAATCGTGAGAAAACACTGTCGCAAGGACGAGAAATATGGTTTGGGTTCTTTGGGCTCTCGGCGGAGCGATTTGCACTTCGCTGACCACCATACTTGCAAAAATCGGAATAAAAGACGTCAATTCAAATTTTGCAACGGCATACAGGACGGGCATTGTCATCGTCTCTTGGATGTTCGCTTTTGTTCCATTTTTCAAATCTCCACTTGCCTAAAAAAAAGATTTGTGCATATAATACTATTGAAAAATGAAACCTTGTTTTTGGATCAAGAAACTCTAGAAGCCTTGACACATCTTAATCGATGGGCAAGGTTTCCTTTTTTTATTGCTTAAAGTTTCTATCTTTGGTCATTTGCGACCGTTCTTTGCAACATGCTTTGATTTGACGATTATTTGATAGTTTAAATCTTGTTACGTTACTTTTGGCGGTTTTTCATTAAAAATCTTTTCAAGGCTGTTTTTGCTTGACGGAACGGTTTTTATTTGATATGGTGCAAGTACAACTTGATATAAAAGAACCGTCCGTGCGACCGCATAGAAGGGCTTTTAAGTATTTTTACTGGAAGGTAAAGCGTATGAAGAAAGCCGCTTCTATTTTTTTACGTGCGGATATACAACAAAGCGACATAAACTCGCTCATCAAATGGATGAACAATCCGAGAATTACGCAATATATGAACGAAGACAAGCACGTTGCTGCTTCGCTTTCGCAACTCCTATATAGCGTTCCCGCCCCGATGCTGTCGTATCATTTCAACAAAGACGGCAAATTCTTCTTGATTTGCATGGAAAACGGGCAGGCAATCGGTTTTGTGAAGTTTTCAAAATACAAAGGCATATGCGATTCGTTTGAAATCGTCTATGCAATAGGCGAAGAGACGCTTTGGGGACACGGATACGGCAAAAATGCGATTCGCCTTGCTCTTTCGGAAGCCTTTTTCAAATGGCGCGCAACGAGCGTCGTTGCAAAAATACGCCCGGAAAATCATCGTTCCATTCGATCCGTACGTTCATGCGGGTTTTCACATAAAGGATTTGACGGACGGCACGATTTCTACCGTCTGACTTTAGACGAATTTTTGACCGTCAAAAAGGAAACGGCAGCAATAGAAAAATATCCGCAATATGCGGATATTTTTTTGTCGTTTTTCAAATATTTTCAGTTTTAATATATAAGGTTAAATTTACAATTTACCGTGTTAGATTGCCGATTACACGCTCATATCTCACTTTCGAGTTGTTTTGCCGGGCGTTTCATAAAATAGTGATTCACTCCGTGAAAATCGACGGTTTCAAGCAATATAAACCCGAGTTTCTGATATATCGCGACGTTGGTTTCGTCGTGCGTTTCAAGACAAATCGGCATATCGCCGCATATCTCGTTAAGCATTGCGTGCAACAGTCCGCGTCCCCTACTCGCTTTTGCCACGCCGATGTTCTTGATGTAGCAATCGGTCTCGGGATTGTAGAACGGCTCTGACACTTTCTCGGCAACCGAAACGTATTCCATAGCGATCTTGGCTTCTTTGCGGCTGACCGCTTTGAAAAACGGTATGGCAAAAAACGGATTGGCAAACAGCGACGCTAAACTTCTTTCCTTGCCCTTGTCGTCGGGACGAATGATCGAGCATATCGCAGTGAAATCCTCGTTGGCATAGGTGTATCTCTTGCCGAGCGACACTTCAACCTTGAAAAGATAGTAAATCTTCTTTTTCAAGTCCCCTTCCGCGCCCAAAAGCGTGGAATAAAGCGGATAATCTTCAAACATTTCCGCAAAAACTGCGCAAGCTCTGTTGATTTGGTTGTTCTTGATAAGTTTCATTTGATTGCTCATGCGATGATGATATCATACTATTGTAAGAAAATCAATCTTTTGTCAGGCTTGGTATATATAAACATTGACATTTTGCGCATAGATTGCTAAAATATTTTAGAAAATATTTTATAAAGGAAAATTTTTCACTATGGCAAACTATTTCAACGAACGCGAAAAAATTATGGCGAAACGTCTTTACGCAATGCGCGAGCAACTGCCTGCATTCTGCGAAGACTTTTTTGTAGGTATTGAATCTCAGACGTCAATACTGTCAAGGCTCAACTATGCCTACGACCTGAACATATTCTTCGACTATTTACTCAAAAACGTACGAACGTTCAAAGACTACACCGACGTTCACGAATTCGTTTGCGAAGACCTGAACAAAATCACGCTCGGCAATCTCGAAGCATATATGGAATACCTTTCTTATTTCGAATTCGGCGGAAAAGAACACACCAACGGCGAAAAAGGCAAATCAAGAAAGATTTCCACCGTTCGCACGTTTTTCAAATACTATTTCAATCATGACCGCATACCGAGCAACGTTTCTGCAAAACTCACAATGCCAAAACAGCACGACAAAGATATTATCCGTCTTGAAAAACGTGAAGTCGAACGCATACTCGACGCTGCCGAAACCGGCGAAGGAATGAACGACCGCCAAAAGAAATTTCAACGCAACACACGCGCGCGCGATTTTGCGCTCGTTTCGCTGCTGCTGGGAACGGGTATCCGTGTCAGCGAATGCGTGGGGCTCAACGTGAGCGACATAGATTTTGAAACGAATGCCTTCACTATCACACGAAAAGGCGGAAATCAAGCTATTTTGTATTTCGGAGACGAAGTTGCAAATGCGCTGAAAGATTATATCGATCATGAACGCAAAAACCTTATCGAACGCAAAGAAAAAGTTAAAGACATTGAAAAAGACGCCGTTTTCCTTTCCTTGCAGGTAAAAAGGCTTTCCGTGCGTGCTGTTGAAAACATAATCAGAAAATACGCACAGACCGCCGCTCCGCTCAAAAAAATTTCTCCGCATAAACTCCGCAGCACATTCGGCACGAATCTTTACAGAGCGACGGGCGACATATATCTCGTTGCGGACGTTTTGGGACATAGAGACGTAAACACCACGAAAAAACACTACGCCGCAATCGAAGAAGACCACAGAAAACTCGCGGCGCAAGTCGTTAAACTTCGTCCCGGAAGAACTCCAAGCGACCAAGAATGAGCAAACCGCAATCTTGCCAAATCCGCCAAATCGAAAAAATGCGGCAAATTATTGCAAGAATTTGCATATAAACTATTATCTAATATTGACTATTTTATAATAGTTTGCTAAAATTGATTATATCAATTTGCGGAGACGATTTATGGATATATCTTCCGTCAACAGTGACCTTATTCGCGGCAACGTCACCACCATCATTCTAGGATGCTTGTGGGACACCGACAAATACGGTTACGAAATTCTCAAAGAGATTGAAGACAAGAGCAATTCTCACTACGTTCTGAAACAAGCCACTCTTTACAATCAACTCAAAAGGTTGGAAAAGCAAGGGCTGGTTTCGTCGTATGACGGAGACCCCGACGACACGGGTGGCGGCAAGCGCAGATACTACTCTCTCACAAAAGAAGGGCGCGCTTTCCTAAAAAAAGAAAAAGGCGAATACGAGTATTCGCGCACAATTCTCGACAAACTCGTTTCAAACGACGAGTACGACTTCACCAACCCCATACCCTTTGACGCAAGCGAACTTCGCCCATACTCGAAGAGCGCGGAAGAAAAACCCAAAGTGGTCTACAAAGACAAAATCGTTGAGAAAAAAGTGTTCTTCGACCGCTATGGCAACGAGATCGGCGAGCAAGATGCCGAACAACTGAGACTTCAGGCCGAACAGGAAGACGAGAACGCACGCCTTAAAGACGAGCAACTAAAACAGCACGAAGAGCAATTAAGGCAATCGGAAGACGACATCCGCAGAAAAAACGAACTTTTGAAACAATCCGAAGAAGACGCCGCGCGCAACGCCGAAAAACTCCGCCAAAGCGAAGAAGAAGCGTTGAAAAAGGACGAGCAACTCCGTCAGACCGAAGAACAGTTGCGAAAGAGCGAAGAAGACAGACAATTCGTCAAGAGTATGCTTCGCCAAATGGAAGAAGAGAAACTCCGCGCCGAAGAAGAAAAACGTCTTGCAGACGAACGTGAACGCGAACGCCTTGCCGAAGAAGAACGTCTTCGTATAGAAGAAGCGGAAAAGAAACGTCAGATGCAGGCAAAACCCGCTATGACCATCGAAGAGATGTTTGCAAAACTCGACGCCCAAAGCGAATACAACCGCAAGAGCGACGAAACGCAAATCTACTACGCTCCCGAAAACGCCGAACCTATCGAACATACGTACGTCAACGCATACTCTTCACACCCCGTCGAACAATCACATTCGCAATCGACGCTAAAAGACATATTCAAGCAACTTGACGAACGTGAAGCGCAAATCGACCGTCAGACAAAGGAAGAGCAGGAAAAGCAAGAATCCGCACCGCAACAAGAATACGTTGCACCGCCCGTTCAGCCCGCTCAACAACCCGTTGAAACGCCTTCGCAATACACGCAAAACTCGTATGCACGCGAATATATGCCTGCGGAACTCGAAACCGCAAATCAGAACTATTCTTCCCCGTCAGACAAGGGACAATTCGTCACTTCTGCCGTCGTAAATCGTCAGGAAGGCGGCTTCGAATACGAAAAAGACGACGTAAATTATCGCGAATTCTTCGTATCTCTTTCCGATAACAATCAAAAAGAGCAAGAAGAAGTCAAAACGCAACAAGTCGATTTTTCGGACAGCGACATCAAGACGAGATTGTATGCCAAAGGCTTCAAAATTCGCCCATACGACCGCGGAAATACAAGCGAATACTACACTTTCAACTTCATACAGTCAAATCGCATCAACCGCGACACGTTCCTTATCATTCTTGCGTTTTTCGTTGCGGAAGTCGCAATTATGTGGGCATCGCTCGGCACAAAAATTAGTTATGCGTACTTCCTGCCCATTCTGTTGGTCGGCAGCGCACTTTGCCTTGTCCCCACCGTCGTGTATCTCACAAATCCGACACGAAGAAAGAGAGCGAATTTCAACTTTAAGTTGTCATTGCTCAATCGCGGAATGTTGTTCATAGAACTCACAGTCGTGTGCATACTCATCGGCTTCTTCGGACTCGGCGCAAACGTCAACGATATTGACCTTATTCTCGAATCGATTGTGCTTCCGATGGTGCTTCTCACCAACCTGCCGCTCAGTTCACTCATCTACTGGTTGCTATATAGGACGAGGAAATATCATACCGCCTGAGCAAAAATCAGCGCAATCTTACGGACGGTGCAAGTATGCACCGTCCTTTTATTTGCTAGATTTTTGCTCTACTAACCGCGCCGAGGATTTGCGAACACTAAAATAATTGCACGTTTGAAAACCTAAATGCAACATTACCCCTTCCCTTCGGGCTTTCCCCTACTTCTCGAATATAGTACTTTCTCTTTTTAAGTACACATCGCTCGAAGAGGGGAAATCGGCACTCGCATAAACAAGTATCGTTCTCTTATTATGCCACTTCGCCTGCGTGGCGGCTTGCGCAACACAGTGCCACGCATTCTTGTACAAGCGTCAAGCTCGGCGCTTATCTCGGCGTTCGCCTTGCGAACGCTCACTCCGAATATGCACATTCCGCGTATAAGTATCCATTGAATGAGTGAACGTCAATAGACCGCTCCACAAACTCGCGGTCGGCGGTTTTAGATGCTCTGCTAACCGAATCAACTATATAAAAAAGAACGGCGGATGCCGTTCTTTTTGTGTTGATATGACGAGTGATTATTCGCCTTTGCTTTGGGTGGAGTCCGCGCTGTCCGATGTTGCGGATTGGGCGGATTCTTCTTCGACGATTTCGTCTTCGGGGACGAGAATTTCTTTGATCATAAATTCCCTGCCCGACAACAAATCCTTGTCGAAAGAATTGCACTTTGGGCAATATCCTTCATATGCGATGACGTTGAAGACTTCACCGCAATTGCGACATTTTGCCATACCCGGCACGACGTCGAGTTTCAACTTCGTGTTTTTGAAATACGGCTTTTTGTCGATAGCGGCAGGCCAACATTCGTCAAGGTAAACGGGGATAACGCCGCACAATTCACCGACCTGCAAAACTATGGTGTCAACGGCGGGGAGATTTTGCTCCACCGCCACTTGTTCCACCACTTTTACGACTTCAAAAACTATACCGAGTTCGTGCATAAATCAGTCCTTATCCTTGGAGATCGGCTTGGTGATGATTCTGCCAACGCGCTTTATTGCGTGTTTTGCCATTTCGAGCGGCAATTTCTCATACACTTTTGCCACAACGGTCTTGTCGTTTCTGACGAGCTTGATTGCGTCAAACTTACACTTGGTGGTGCATTGACCGCAACCGACGCACATGTAGGTGTCCACTTTTGCCGCGCCGCAACCGAGACAACGAGCGGTTTCCGCTTTCATTTGCTCTTCGGTGAACGTTGCTCTCGTATCCTTGAACGTGCCGTCGTTTTCTTTGATGTGCAAAGGACGTTGACGTTTGACGGTGTCATAGCCGCCGAGTTCGAGATTGCTCTTGTCGAGTTCAACATAGACTCTTCTGTCTCTGCCGTATTTTTGAGTTTGTCCCGGCCACACTGCTCTATGCAACGAAATCGCGCCTTCCTTGCCGCCTGCGATGGCGTTGATTGCAAATTTCGGTCCTGTCACGCAGTCGCCACCCGCAACAATGTTCTTGTCGCCCGTGACAAAGAATTCGTCAACCGCAACGGTGTTGTTTCTGTTGAGTTTGACGTTGGTGCCGTCAAGCAAGTTGCCCCACTCGATTCTTTGACCGATAGAAACGAGAACGTAGTCGGCAGGAACGACGATTGTGTCGTTTTCATCGTATTTGGGAGCGAATTTGCCTTCTTCGTTGAACACGGAGACGCATTTCTTGAATTCGACACCGACAACTTTACCGTCTTCCACAACGATGCGTTTTGGTCCGAAACCGTTGTTGATGACGATGTTTTCGCTTTCCGCTTCTTCGATTTCTTCATCGAGAGCAGGCATTTCCGCTCTTTGTTCGAGCGAATACATATTGACTGTTGCCGCACCCGTTCTGACAGCGGTTCTTGCCACGTCGATTGCAACGTTTCCGCCACCGACGACAACAACGTTGCCGTGGAGTTTCTCGCCTTTTTCGAGAGCGACGTCTTTAAGGAAGTCAACGCCGAGAATAACGCCCTTTGCGTCTTCGCCTTCGATGCCGAGCTTTCTGCCTGCGCTTGCGCCGATTGCAAGATAGAAGCCGTCAAAGCCTTCTTTCTTCAACTCGTCGATGGTCTTGTCTTTGCCGACTTCGACGCCGGTGACGAATTTGACGCCAAGCTCGCGCAAGATGTCGATTTCCGCTTCCACAACGTCCTTTTCAAGTCTGAACGCAGGGATACCGAGCGTCATCATACCGCCGAGTTTGTTTTCTTTTTCAAAGACGGTGACGTTGTATCCGTCAACTGCAAGATAGTATGCGCAAGAAAGTCCCGCAGGGCCGGAGCCGATGACCGCGATATTCTTCATAGAATAGTCGTGTTTCTTGGTGGGGATAAATCTTTCGCTGCTGTTCTTATCCTTGTCGGCGATGAATTTCTTGATTTCGTCGATTGCAACGCCCTTGTCGATTTGACCGCGCGTGCAAGCGTCTTCGCACTTGTGCGGGCAGATACGACCGCAGATTGCCGGGAACGGGTTTTCCTTCTTGATCAATTCCAAAGCATCTTTGTATCTTCCCAAAGACGCAAGTCTGATGTAGCCTTGAACGGCAATGTGAGCAGGACATGCGGTCTTGCACGGCGCAGTGCCGGTTTCAAGAGTGTCTTGTCTGTTTTCACGGTAGTTGACGTTCCATTTGTCCTTGCCCCAAACGGTGTTGCGAACGGTGTCGTATTTCTTGGTTTCGATAGGCGTCTTTGTGCAGAGCTTTTGACCGAGTTTGACAGCGTTGGTCGGGCAGTTTTCGACGCATTGACCGCAAGCGACGCAGTTTTCTTGATTGATTTCCGCGTGGTAGTTGCTTCTTTCAGCGTCCGGGCAATTGAACATCGTGGAGATACGGATTGCAAAGCACGAGCATGCGCAGCAGTTGCAGATTGCGGCTGATTCACCCGGACCTTCGAGGTTGGGCATTTGGTGCATAAGACCGTTCTCTTCCGCTTTCTTGAAGATGGCTTCTGCCTCTTCTCTGGTGATTTGTCTTGCCTTGCCGGTCTTGATGAAGTATTCCGCGCCCGAACCCATTTGGACGCACATATCGTCTTCAAGGTGTCCGCAACCTTCGCCAATCAATCTTCTTGAACGGCGGCAGGAGCACGGAGACACGGAGAACGTGTCGTATTTGTCGAGATAATATGAGATCTTCTCATAGGGAACGGCTTGCGTATCGCTTGCGATTGCGGATTCGATGGGGATAACTCTCATCATGCTTGCGCCGTAGGGCAACATCGTGCCCATAGACTCCATAAGTCCGCGAGTGTAAGCCTCAAACGCTTTTGCGATTTCGGGGTGCTCTTTGACGTTTTCGGTGCAACCGACCATCATTTCTCGCCAATCAATCTTCTTGAACGGCGGCAGGAGCACGGAGACACGGAGAACGTGT
>ERZ1024397.59-NODE-59-length-18142-cov-15.927959_pt1 | contig 18142 bp, 12 predicted proteins | sample MGYA00520786_ERZ1024397 | MGnify/ENA primary metagenome ERZ1024397 (study PRJEB33242, sample SAMEA3444275) | Homo sapiens | biome: Host associated; feature: Gastrointestinal tract; material: Stool | place: Uganda | collected 2011-01-01 ... | reverse complement strand
CCGTTGAAGCAGGACGTCCCGACACCATAAACAAAGATATTGTCGACGTTTTGAAAAAACACGGCGTGACGAGAATTTCCGTCAATCCGCAGACCTTCAACGACAAGACTTTGGAGATTATCGGCAGACGTCATAAATGTGCGGATACGTACAACGCGTATATGCTCGTCAAAGACGATTTCGACGTGAATATGGACTTGATCGCGTGTCTTCCCGGAGAAACTTTTGAAGACTTCAAACGCTCCGTAGATATTGCCGTCGCGCTAGCCCCCGCAAATATAACCGTGCATACGCTTTATATGAAAAAAGGCTCTGCGCTCAAACAGTGCGGATACGACAACACCGACTACGACACGGCATCGAAAATGGTGGATTATGCGTATTCTAAACTGACGGAATCGGGATACGAGCCGTATTATATGTATCGGCAGAAATACACGAGCGGCAACCTTGAAAACGTCGGATACGCAAAGCCGGGGAAAGCGTGCATTTACAATATCGACATCATGGAAGAAGACACGTCCATCATCGCAAACGGAGCGAACGCAATATCGAAGAAGTGGGACAAAAGACGCAATCTCATCACTCGTTGCGCAAACTACAAAGAGCCGCTCGAATACGTCAAACACATCGACGAAATGCTTGAAAGACAGGCGCAATTTTGGAAATAAAAAAATCATTTCCGCAATATTGCGAATTTTGTTTACTTTCATAGTTTTATATGCTAATATAACAAAAGTACTTTCGACTAGGTTTAGACAAAACTCCGAGTCTCCACTTGGTTGAAAGCGAATAAATTATCCAACGAAGGAGGCAAAACAATGGATAAAGCAGTAAAACAAGAAATCATCGCAAAGTACGCTCGCAAGGAAGGCGACACCGGTTCTCCCGAAGTGCAAATCGCGCTTTTGACCGCTCGTATTTCCGAACTCACCGAACACCTTAAGAATCACCCGAAAGATCACCACAGCCGTCGCGGTTTGTTGATGATGGTCGGTCACAGAAGAAGTCTTCTCAACTATCTTAAGGAAATGGACATCGAAAGATATCGTGCGATCGTCAACTCTCTCGGTTTGAGAAAGTAAAATTTTCGGGTGTGGTTTTTCCGCACCCGATTTTTTTTGCGGAAAGCGTTTTTCCGCTACGAAACAAGTAAAAAATAAAAACGTCGCAAAGCGACGATAAAGGGAATGACGGAATTCCCAGAAGGAGTATTTTATGGAAAAAAGAATTTTCAAAACAACGGTAGGCGGCAGAGAAATGACCGTCGAAACAGGCGCATACTGCGGACAATCCAACGGTTCTTGTATCGTTCGTTGCGGTGACACGGTCGTTATGGTCAACGCCACGATGAGCAAAGCACCCCGTGACGGTATGGACTTTTTCCCTTTGAGCGTTGACTACGAAGAGAAAATGTACGCAATCGGCAAAATCCCCGGCGGATTCAAGAAAAGAGAAGGCAGAGCAAGCGACAAGGCGATTTTGACTTCACGTCTTATCGACCGTCCTATTCGCCCGCTTTTCCCGAAGGGACTTTACAACGACGTCACCGTCATCGCAACGGTTTTGTCTGTCGACACCAACATTCCGCCCGAAGTTTTCGGCATGATCGGCTCTTCCGTCGCACTCTCTATAAGCGACATTCCTTGGGCAGGTCCTACGGGCTCGGTCGTGGTCGGCTTGGTTGACGGTGAATACGTCATCAACCCCGACAGCGCACAACGCGCAAAATCCCGTCTTACTCTCAATCTCAGCGGCACGAAAGACGCAATCATGATGGTTGAAGCAGGCGCAGACGTCATCACCGAAAAAGAAATGCTCGGCGCAATCATGTTCGGTCATGAAGAAATCAAGAAAATCGTCGCGTTCATCGAAGAAATCCAAAAAGAAGTCGGAAAGCCCAAACTCGATATGGATCTCGAACATATCCCCGACGAAATCAACGAGAAAGTTCGCGCATACGCAAACGAAAAGATGGACTACGTTCTCGAAGCGTTCGACCGCTATGAAAGAGAAGACAGAGAAGAAGCACTCAACGAAGACGTTCTTGCTCACTTCGCAGACGATTTCAACGACGAACCCAAGAAAATCAAATTCATTCTCGACAGCCTTTACTATCTCAAGAAAGAAAAAGTCCGTGCAAAGATTCTCGACAACGGCGTACGTCCCGACGGCAGAACTCTCACCGAGATTCGTCCTATCTGGTGCGAAGTCGGCATGCTCCCCAGAGTCCACGGCAGCGCAGTGTTCACTCGCGGACAAACTCAGGCTCTCACCACTTGCACTCTCGGCACGATAAGCGAAGCGCAAAAACTCGAAGGTCTCGACGACGATTTCTACAAGAGATACATGCATCAATACAATATGCCGGGTTACTCCACGGGTGAAGCGAAAGCACTCAAGAGCCCGGGCAGACGTGAAATCGGTCACGGCGCACTCGCAGAACGCGCTCTCGAACCCGTTCTTCCCAGCGAAGAAGAATTCCCGTACGCAATCCGCACGGTATCCGATATTTTGAGCTCCAACGGTTCAACGTCACAAGCGTCCGTTTGCGGCAGCACGCTCGCACTTATGGATGCAGGCGTTCCCATCAAAGCACCCGTCGCAGGTATCGCAATGGGACTTATCAAGAACGAAGAAAGCCACAAAGTCGCAGTGCTCACCGACATCCAAGGTCTTGAAGACTTCCTTGGCGATATGGACTTCAAAGTCGCAGGTACGACGGAAGGTATCACGGCAATCCAAATGGATATCAAGATCAAGGGTATCGACGAAGAGATTCTCACTCGTGCTCTCGAACAAGCAAGACTCGGCAGACTCGAAATTCTCGGCAAGATGCTTGCAACTCTTCCTGCACCGCGCGCAGAACTCAGCAAGTTCGCACCCAAGATCGTGTCCTTCTCCATTGATCCCGACAAGATTCGTGACGTCATCGGCACGGGCGGAAAAACCATCAACAAGATCATCGAAGACACCGGCGTCAAGATCGACATCAACGACGAAGGCACTATCTTCGTGGCATCAAGCGACGACGCAGCCATCAAGAAAGCACGCACCATCATCGAGAACATCGTTCGCGACGTTGAAGTTGGCGACGTGTATGAAGGCAAAGTCACCAAAATCATGGAAAACGACAAAGGACAATTCGGCGCATCCGTCAACTTTGCTCCCGGCAAAGACGGCATGATCCACATCTCCAAACTCTCCGATCAGAGAGTAGAGAAGGTCACCGACGTCGTCAACGTCGGAGACATCGTTCTCGTGAAAGTCATCAAGATCGACGAGAAACATAGAGTGGATCTTCGCCTTAAAGAAGTCATCTCCAAAGCCTAAGCGCACAGTTTAGCGAACAACTTCGGCAGAGCCCCTTGCTCATCAACTCATGTACTAAATGTACATTAGGGTTGCTGTTCAAGGGGCTCTTTCTTGTTCTTCATCTAAACTGTGCGCTTAGGGTATGTAGACCGTGATGGCGAATAACTGTGTCAACACCCCATCGTTTCAAAATCACATACATCTGGTACGTTTGGTTTTGCTCCGATGGGGTGTTTCCTTGTTCTTCATCCGAACAAAAGCCGTCATAGCGGCAACGGCATCGCCTGCTTGCAAGCAACGCCGAGAGCCGCATTAGGCTTTTGTTCCGCTAACCGCGCCGAAAATCTTTGCTATCAGTTCAATCACGGGCAAAAACTCCTTCCACAATTTCGCAAGATTGTCGGCTTGGTGGTTCAAGCGGTGAAATTCTAAATTTTCCTTGTCATCCTGAGCTTGCCGAAGGATCTAGCGTAGCGAAAAAAATAAGCAAGATATGCGCCTAACGGCTAGATGTTTCGGCAGGCTACTCGCAACTGCTATGCTTGCGCATAGAACCTACGGTTTAGCCTTTTTCAAAGGCGTTGCTACGTGAATACATACGCTACGCAACCCTTGCGAGCAAGCTGCTCCGCTTTGCATTGACAACATGATAGATTTGGTGGGACACCCACACCCGAAACGAAATAATCGCAAATGTATAAGTTTTACAATTCTATCAAATCTTCAATTCACTCCTTCAAATCACGTTGCTCACGATGTCGGCTGTCAGACCTTGCGCCGAGATGTATTCGAGAATTTTTGGCAGGGCGGTGACGGTGTCGTCCGTTGGATGCATAAGAATTATATCGCCGGCTTTCAGGTTTTTCGTCGCGCGTTCGAATATTAGATTTGCATCTTGGTCGCGCCAGTCTATCGTATCGCTTGTCCACATTATCACCTTGTATCCCATGTCCTTGCAGACGGTGAACATATTTTCCCCCATACTGCCGCTCGGCGGAGCGAATAGTTTTGAATTTTTATAGTCGGGAAGTGACGACAAAGCATTGTCGATAAGTCTTTCGGTGACTCTGATTTCGTCGGCGTTGCTCTTCACGTTCAGTTTTGCGTGGTCGCGATGAGAATATCCGTGATTTCCTATTTCAAACCCGTTAGATGACAGTTTTAGAAGCGTATCGGCGTTTTTTGCGACCCAACATCCCCCCACGAAAAACGTTGCTTTCGCGCCGTGATCGTTGAGAATTTCCGCTATTTTCAGCACGTTGTCCGTGCGCTCGTACACGTTGAAAGTCAGTGCGACTTTTCCCGATTCCTTGTTGCCTTCGTATATGGCGTTGTTGACGGTCATCACGTCGCTTTTTTCGGGATAAGCGGCAACGAAAGCCACCGCAAACGACATAAGCAGCGTTGCGATTATGACAAAATTTGCGCAAAAAGTGCGGAACTTAATTTCATTCATACAATAAAATATGATTGCGCTTATCAATCTATGTGTTATAATGTCGGTATGCAAAAAATGATAAATTTCCCAAGCGGACTAAAACTTGTATTTGTTCAGAACACAGCCGTCAGGTCGGTTGCGCTCGGCGTATTCGTCGGCGCAGGAGTAGTGCGCGAAACTCCCGAAATCAACGGAATATCCCACTTCATCGAACACATGGTTTTCAAAGGCACGAAAACTCGTTCCAGTTTCGATATCGTCAACGAAATCGACTCTATCGGTGCGCAAATCAATGCGTATACGGCAAAAAGTTATACGTGTTTTCACACTGTTTCGTTGGATACTAACGTTGAAAAATGCGCAGACGTGCTTTCGGATATGTATTTCAATCCCGCATTCGACCCTGTCGAACTCGAAAAGGAGCGCGGGGTTGTCATCGAAGAAATCAACGAGAGTGAAGATACCCCCGACGATTTGTGTCTTGAACGCCTTATGAGCAACTTTTTCAAAGGTTGCACGCTTGAAAAGACCATTCTCGGCACGAAAAAGACGTTGAAATCCATGACGAGCGAGACCTTGCGAGCGTATCACGCAAAGCATTACGTCGCACCAAACACGATTGTTTCCATTGCCGGCAATATGACCGTCGAGCAAGCCGTTTCACTCGTGGAAAAATATTTCGAGAGTAAGTTTGAAAAAGGCGTGAAATACGACGCGCAACCCGTCAACGTGCGTCCCGAACATTCGACGTCCTGCAAGAAGAAAAAAGACATCGAGCAAAGCCATATTGCGTTTGCGTTCCCATGCTATCCGTACAACGACGACAGGGGAGTCGCTATGCAACTTATGTGCATAATTTTCAGCATGGAAATGTCGTCAAGACTTTTCCAGAGCGTTAGAGAAAAACACGGACTTTGCTATACTATATACGGCTATCCTTCCGCATACGAGAAGAACGGTGCCTTTATAATCTACACGTCCACAAGCCCCGAAAACGCCTTGAAAGCGGTGCACGCAATCAGGGAAGAGATAGACCTTTTGCTCGAAAAAGGCGTGAGCGAGCAGGAACTCGAAAAAGGCAAACAACAACTCAAAACGTCGCTCGTTCTCGGACAGGAAAGCACTTCCGCAATGATGCGAACTTTCGGTGCGCACGCCGTTCAAACCGGACAACTTTACGACTTCGATACCCGCATCTCAAAGATAGACCAGGCCACTGCCGAAGACGTTTTGCGTGCTTCGCGTGAAATCTTTGATTTCACGAACGTGTGTAGTAGTATTGTATCTCGTTTCGACGACATCGACATCAAAAACGCGCTATTGAGATGAAGAACAAGAAAACTACTATTGTCAGTGCCCTGAGCCTGCCAACTCATGTACTACATGTACATTAGGGTTGTCATTCTCGGGGCACTTTCGCGTCATTCATCTATTTAGCGTGGTTTTATTCTTTTTACAAATGGTTGAGCGTCGTGTACTTTAATAGAAATGCCCCATCTTTCCGGACCGCGCCGGTATTTCTTCCACCACTCGTATATGGTGCTTTCTCTACAAAATTATCCGTCGCTCGCGGGGAAGACAGGCGGCACTCGCATAGACAAGTATTGTCCACTTGTTATGTCACTTCGCCTGCGTGGCGGCTTGCGCAACACAGTGCCACGCATTCTCGTACTTCACACACAAGGGCTCCCGCACGTCAAAAACAAGCGAACTTGTGCGTGAGTAAGAAAGATGAAAGCGCAGTTTTTGGCGTGTGGGAAAAAGGAACACAAAGACCAAAAGGCAAATGATTGCAACAGATTGTAATCATTGCAAAACGGGCTTGTGTGTGACGTAAGCTCGGCGCTTATCTCGGCGTTCGCCTTGCGAACGCTCACTCCGAATAAGCACAGTCCGTTTATAAGTACGCTCCGAATTGGTTTTCGTTTCGGGCGCAATACAAAAACTTTGTCATTGCGAGCTTGCGCGGCAATCTCGTGGAAACGAAACGACAAACTTTTTTTGCGCCCGCACCACAATTATTAATTATTCATTATTCATTATTAATTCAAATTCGACTATCTAACCTTGTCAAAAAATATACGATAATTTTTCTCTTTCTTTTCTCTTGAAAACGCGTCTTGTTTGTGGTATAATTTTCAATACTAATATTATATATTACTAGGAAGGTAAACCTTGGAGAATACAAGACAAGCAAAAGCGAATAGGGGCAACAGGATTGCGGCGGGCATTTTGGTCATCATAGTGTCGCTTTTCTGTTTCTTATCTTTGGTCGGCGCACTGGGCGGAGTCGGCAGAATGGTGTACGGTTTTCTTGCGGGATTTTTCGGTCTTGCGGCGTACGCATATTCTCTTATGGGGCTCATCATCGGCATTGCCGTGACTTTCAACGTGAGAGTGAAGATGCGCCCTTCAAAAGCAATCATGTATTTCGGCTTGCTTATCATCGGCGTTTTCGCACTGCACATTTACACGTCAAGCGCACACATCATCGGTGCGGACTGGGGCGGATATCTTCTCAACTGCTACAACAACACCAACACTGCAGGCGGTATGTTTTTCGGTATACTCGCATTTCCGCTTATGAAACTTATCACGTCGGTGGGGGCGTTGGTCGTTGCGTGCGTGGCGTTTTTTATCCTTGCGTTTTTTGCGATATTCCCGTCAATCAAGCGCAACGTCACTTACACCGTTGCCGACAAGACGGACAGACAAAGACAAGTTGCCCATCAAAGCAAACCCAAACAAAAACGCAGTCTTTTCAAGAAGAAATCAAAACAGGAGCAGACCGCAAACGGAAGACTCATTGACGCGCAAAACGCGCCTATTCTCACCGATTTTTCAAATCCGCAAAAGGACTTGTACGTCGTTGACGTAAACAGCGACGACAGAGAAAGAGTGGGGGATAAAAAGGCTCTCGGTGCAGACGGATACAAGCCCATAGGCTTCAATCCGCTTTATCCGAATGCAAGCGGAAACATCGAAGACGAACAAAAACGTCCGTACAATCCCGAACAATTCTCGCCGCGCGGCATAGCAAAAGACATTCTTTTCGGCTCGGGTCCGAGCAAAGACAATCTTGCGCGCTTCGGTTCGGCAAGCGACCCGAGAAACGCACTCGGCAACGTTTCTCCATCTTACAGCGCGATGCGTAGAAACGAACTTAAAAACAAACTCGGCATGGACACCACGTCCAGTGCGATTAAAGAAGACTTTATGTCGAGATACCGTGCGTCTTATCAGCAAGACGACAAGTCTGCAAAGCCCGTTGAACAAACAGCGTCTCCATCGCAGGAAAGCGCAACGAGCAAGGTGGAATCTCCGCTCGATTTCAAGCGCGATTTCAACGCTTTGAAGCAGGAACAGACTCAGCGTTTCGGGCAGATGTACGCAAAGCCCGAGTTTGAAGCGGGAGTGCATCTCGAACAACAGGACGAAGCGTGTCTCTTCGCAGAACCCGTCAAGAAAGAAGTTGTCAAGCCCACGAAAGTCGTCGGCGGCGGAGACGCAATAAACGCAACCATACAAAAAGCGCAGAACGCAACGGGACAATCTCAGGTCAACGTAGGGATGCTCGGTGCGCTCAACAGAGCGATTTCAGGTGAAGAACCGCCCAAGCCGGTCGTGAAAGAAGAGATAACTTCCGAAGCGTACGACAAGCCGAAGACGGATATGGTGTATATCGCACGAGACGGAGCGGAAGCACAAAAAGCACCTGCCGCCGTTTCTCAAAAAGCGAAAAACGACGCACCCAAGAGCGAGCAAAAGCAGATCGAAGTTCAACCGCCCGTCGTTCAACCGAAGAAGAATCAGAGCGTCGAAGATGCGGACAGAAGCGGATACAAGCCCGTTCAGGGAGAGACCAAAATCCCGAGAGCGTTTGCGCAGACTGCGGTCACGAAAGAAGATCCGACAGAAAATACGGAAGCCAACTATTTCGGCGGCATAGGCAAATCCAAGCCGATTGCAAAGCCGTACGAAATGAGCAAGGCTACGCTTGAAAGTCAGCGTGCGAAATACGTTGACGACGACAAGACAGTCGGCGGTGAAGTGCCAAGCGCACCCGCACCCGTTCAGCAGAAAGTTACGGGCGGCGAAATGTCGAGAAGCGCGATTCAGTCTACGACCGCGATTGCGAAACAATCGGCAAAGAACATCGAAAACGCCGAAGTCAACGCTCGCATCCAGAATATAAAACAAGCAATCAAAGAAACTCCGCAAATGGGTCAATACGAACGTGAAGCACTCATGCGCGAAGAGAAGATGAATGCGGCAAAGAGTCGCGGATTGCAAAAGGACGACGCACCCAAGACCGTAAAAGCGGAAAAGAGCGAAAAACAACGTCTCACGCAGGTCAACGTGGATCAGGCGATATCTCAAGCCACACCCAAACGTCCTTACGTTGCTCCGCCTATGAGTCTGCTCGTTCCGCCCGCTCCCGAAGTGGATCAAAACGAAGACTACGAGCAAAAGAAAGAACAAATCATCAACACGCTCGCGTTTTTCAGCATCACGGGCGAAGTCATCGACATACTCGTCGGGCCTACGTTCACAATGTACAAACTCCGTGTGGAAATGCCGCGCGGCAGAACGATAAACTATATCTCGTCGCTTGAAAACGACATTGCGATGAAGATGGAAGCGGGCAGCGTGCGTATCATCGCGCCTATCCCCGGCGAAAACGCCGTCGGTATCGAAGTGCCTAACAAGCATCGCCGCAACGTCAACTTGTCCGAAATCATCGGCTCGCCCGAGTTTAACGGAGCAAAAGACGCAAGCACGTTTGCACTCGGCAAAAACCTTTACGGTCAATCGAGAGTGGTTGAAGTCAGAAAACTTCCGCACGTGCTTATCGCAGGTGCGACCGGCGCAGGTAAGAGTTGCTGTATAAACTCTATCATCATCAGTTTGCTTTACAAGGCGTCGCCCGACGACGTGCGTCTTATTCTCATCGACCCAAAGCGCGTCGAAATGAGCATATACGCAGGCATTCCGCATCTTCTCATGGACGAGATAATCTGCGACACGGACAAGGCAATCCGCGCGCTTAACTGGACGATAACCGAGATGGAACGTCGTATCAAATATCTTGCGGAAGTCAACTATCGCAACATAGAAGAATACAACGCCGATTGCGTGAAGAACGGTTACGAAAAGATGCCGAGAATCGTCATCATCGTAGACGAATTCGCAGACCTTATGTCAACGGGCAAGAAAGCGGTTGAAGACACAGTAAACCGCATTGCAAGACTTGCGCGTGCAGTCGGCATACACCTTGTGCTTGCGACGCAAAGACCGTCCGTTGACGTCATCAGCGGCACGATAAAGAACAACTTCCCGGCTCGTATCGCATTCAAGGTTACGTCGAGTTTCGACAGCAAAACCATTCTCGACTCCGTTGGAGCAGACAAGTTGCTCGGCTACGGCGATATGCTGTTTATGTTGCCGGGCGCAAGCACGCTCGAACGTATGCAAGGCGCGTTTATTTCCAACGAAGAAGTCAAGGCGATCGTCGATTTCGTCAAGGAAAAGAACGACGCGTATTTCGACAACAATATCAAGGACGCAATCTTCAAGGACAAGGAAGAAGAGAAGCCGCAAGGAAACGGCAACTCCCACGCCAACGACCGCAACAAGATTCCGCCCGAACTTTACGACGTGCTCGAACTCGGCATACAACTTCGCGAAGAGCAGGACGCGCCTATCAGCATATCTTTCCTGCAACGTCGTATGGGCTTCGGTTGGCCTAAGGCGGCAAAGATTTACGACCTTATGGACAGAATGGGATATCTCTCTCCCGACGAACACGATCCGAAGAAGAAGAAAGTCAACATCACCTACGAAGAACTGGCAAATCTGCGCGCAGAAGCCGAAAAGGAAGACGAAGAATGAAAATCGGAGCAATATCGCTCGGCTGCGATAAAAACAGAGTAGACACCGAGAAGATGCTTTCAAGGCTCGTCGGCGGCGGACATACGCTCGTCGGAAGCGAAGAAGAAGCAGACGTCATAATCGTCAACACCTGCGCGTTTATCGACAAGGCAAAAGAAGAATCGATCGACGAGATTTTGAACGCAATTTCCGCAAAAAAGGCGGATAAAAAGAAAAAAGTCATCGTCACAGGTTGTCTTGCTCAACGCTATGCCGATACGATAAAGGAAGAATTTCCCGAAGTCGACGCCGTTCTCGGAATAGCGGACTACGACAAAATGCTCGAAACGGTGCAGGAAGTCGAAGACGGAGAGAGAGTTTTCTCTCACGATTGCAAAGACGGTTTTTATTCGGGCAGAGTGCTGACCACTCCATATCACTACGCATATCTCAAAATCGCGGACGGATGCAATAATCATTGCACTTATTGCGCGATTCCGTCCATTCGCGGCAAATACCGTTCGGAAAAAATGCAGGATTTGCTCTCCGAAGCGCAGAAACTTTCGGACGACGGAGTGAAAGAGCTCATTCTCGTTGCGCAGGACGTGACGAGATACGGCACGGATTTTGACGGGAAGCCGCACCTTATAGAATTGCTCGACGAACTCTCGAAACTCGATTTCGAGTGGATACGCCTTTTGTATCTCTATCCCGAAATGGTGGACGACGCACTCATCGAGTACATAAAAAACAGTTCGAAAGTGGTGAAGTACGTGGACGTACCGCTTCAACATATTGACGATACGGTGCTTAAACGTATGAATCGCCGTACGGACGAAAAGAGCGTGAGAGAGTTGATTGCAAAACTCAAATCCGCAGGTATGACGTTGCGCACCACGTTCATTTGCGGTTTTCCGGGAGAAACGAAAGAACAATTCGAAAAACTCAGACAATTCGTCAAAGACACCGAATTCGATTATGCGGGATTTTTTGCCTATTCGAGAGAAGAGGGGACGCCTGCCGACAAACTCGACGGACATTTGCCCGAAAGAACAAGGGAAAAACGCGCGGAAGAACTCAAAAAGTTGCAAGAAAAAATCATAGAAAAACACAACGCTTCGCTTGTCGGCAAGACGGTGAAAGTGATATACGACGACATCGACTATGACAGACAGTCTTTTGTGGGCAGAACTCAATCGCAAGCACCGGACATAGACAACGTCGTATATTTCACGTCGGAAGACGAAGTGAAGATAGGCAATTTTTACGACGTCGAGATTGTAGGCTCGACAGGCGTGGATTTGGTAGGGAGAGTGAAACAATGAAAATCACTTTGGCAACAAAAATCACGATTGCAAGAATAATTCTAATAGTGCCGACGGTGGCAATGTTCATCGTGGCGGAACTTCTCACCGGTGTGAGCACTGCAACGCATATCGCGCTTCTTGCGGTGGCGGCGTTCTTGTTTGCGGTGTGTTGCGCAACCGACTTTATAGACGGCCATATCGCAAGAAAGACCAACACGGTGTCAATGCTCGGCAAGTTTTTAGATCCGCTCGCAGACAAGGTCGTGATCGTGGTTATGCTATTTCTCATCGTTCTTTTCAGGGACGGACTTTCGATGGGCGGCGTGTATCCGCACAATGCGCTCGTCATAGCGATACTTTCGGGCATCATTTTGTCGAGAGAACTTATGATAGGCGTTTTCCGCTCCATTGCGGCAAGTCGCGGTCTCGTGCTTGCGGCGGACATCTACGGCAAGGTGAAGACGGTTATGCTCGATATAGGCGTGACGCTTCTTATGATTGCAGGCGTGCATTACATAATCGGCTGGATAGGCACGATAGTGTTCTATGTCGGTGCTATTTTGGCGGTTTACAGCGGCTTCAACTACGTTTTCAAGAACAAGCAGGTTCTCAAACAGGACGACGAAGAAGACAAAAAGCAAGACGAAACCGAGCAAGAAAAAGCGTAAGGCTGTTTCGAGTGCGATTTTACGATATGCGCTTGACGTTGATTTGACGGTTGAGTGCGATAGAATATCGAAAAAACGAAATTAAGGCGTGATATGGCAAACTGTTGCGAGACTATCAAAATATGCGGATTAAGCGTCGAAGAGATTGCGGAAAGACTTAAAAAGTTCGACGGTTTCGGCGTTGATTTTTCCGTGAAAGAAGATTGTCTCGACGCCGCTATAACCATGAAATCGACGGGGGACAGAACCACGTTCGAAATGGTGAAGAGCAGAGTTTACAATGCCTTTGAAGAAGAAGTGTATTCGGCAGTCGACGGCGTTCTCGAAGAGATTGCGGCAAAACTTCTCAAAATGAACAATCGCACGCTTGCGGTTGCCGAAAGTCTCACGGGCGGCGAAATTTGTTCAAGACTTACGGCGATACCCGGCATAAGCGCAAACTTTTACGAAGGTATCGTATGCTACAATCGCGGCTCGAAAATGGACAGACTCGGCGTGCCGAAAACGGTGCTCGGAGTATACGGCGCGGTGTCGAGAGAAACTGCGTACGCAATGGTGAAAGGTCTTTGCAGAAGACCCGTTGACATTGCGCTTGCGACCACGGGGCTTGCAGGCCCTGCGGGAGACGAAGGGAAACCCGTCGGACTTGTGTATATAGCAGTCGGCGGCGGAGACTTCATAACCGTGTTTGAAAGGAAGTTCTCGGGCAGTCGCAACGAGATAAGAAAAGCCACTTCAAACGTTGCGTTGTTTTATCTGATAAGGTATCTGAAAAGCGACATTCTGAGACTGTAAAAAAATGTGTCAATGTACCGATTTCGGGACATAGAACGTTATATAATAAACTTGAAAAAAGGGATCGCCCGACGGGCGAACGGATATAAAGGAGAAACACTATGGCAGACAAAGTTCAAGACAAATCCACCGATAGAGCGCACAATTTGCAACTCGCTCTTGCCAAAATCGAGAAAGATTTCGGCAAAGGTGCGGTTATGCGTCTCGGCGAGACCGAAATACCCAAAGTCGAAGCGATTTCGACGGGCTGTTTGACTCTCGACGTGGCACTCGGCATCGGCGGAATTCCGCAAGGAAGAATCATCGAAATATACGGCCCCGAATCTTCGGGAAAAACGACGGTCGCGCTCCACTGCGTGGCGGAAGTGCAAAAGAAGGGCGGCACTGCGGCGTACGTTGACGCAGAACACGCACTCGACCCCATTTACGCGTCTAAACTCGGCGTAAATCTCGACGACCTTTACATTTCACAACCGGACAGCGGTGAACAGGCGCTCGAAATCGTCGAAACGCTCGTCAGAAGCGGCGCAATCGACATCATCGTCATCGACTCCGTTGCCGCGCTCACTCCGCAAGCTGAACTTGACGGCGATATGGGGGACAGTCACGTTGGTATGCAAGCTCGTCTTATGTCGCAGGCACTTCGCAAGATCACGGCGGCGACTTCCAAGAGCAAATGCACGCTCATTTTCATCAACCAGTTGCGTGAAAAAATCGGCGTTATGTACGGCAATCCCGAGACCACGACGGGCGGCAAAGCGCTTAAATTCTATTCTTCCGTGCGTATCGAAGTGCGCAAGGCAGACACAATCAAAGACGGCAGCGACATCGTAGGCAACCACGTCAAAGCAAAGATTGTCAAGAACAAAGTCGCACCGCCGTTCAAAGTTGCGGAATTCGACATCATGTACGGCACGGGCATTTCCAACATGGGTTGCGTGCTCGATCTTGCGGTTGAAAACGGCTTCATTCAAAAGAGCGGAAGTTGGTTCAGTTACAACGACGAAAAGATCGGACAGGGCAGAGACAAGGCAATGGACTTCTTGAAGGCTCACCCCGAAGTGTTTGAAGAAGTCGACGCGAAAATCCGCGAAAAATACGAGATGAATTGACGTATTGCGCGCATCAAGTGTCAATTTTGCAAAAAATTAAAAAAATATCGCTTTTTCGCATTGCGAAAAGCGATTTTTTTTACCGCCCCCGTTGACGAAACGCTATAAATAGTATATACTTTATATCGACAAAACTATATATTGGAAACAATGTTTGGTATAGATAAAGTTCAATAGATTTCGCATGGGCGCGATTTTGCCCGACGGATATTTTGATACGCCGTATTTTTGCTTTCATTTGTGGTTTTGATTATATATATGGAGGTCCACTATGACCGGCAATTTCAATTCATTGCTTGCCATTTCGGTGGGTGGCGCGGCAGGTATCGCTGCGGCAGTCGCTCTCATCGTGGGCGCACTCGTCGGCTGGCTTGTTTACAGACTTTATTCTCAAAACAAAATCGGCAATGCGAAGCGCGAAGCGGCAAGAATAGTCGAAGAAGCCAATCTCGAAGCGAAGACAATTCGCAAAGACGGCTTGCTCGAAGCAAAAGAAACTATGAACAAAATGCGCGTCGAGTTTGAAAACGAGACCAAAGAGCGCAAACAGGATTGGCAACGCACCGAAAACCGCTTGGCACAAAAGGAAGCGGCACTTGACAAGAAAGAAGACGTTCTCGACAAAAAGGACGCAACTCTTGACAAGAAACTCGACGACGTCGAGAAATCTCAAAAACAAATCGAAGAAACCAAGGAACGCCTCAAAGGCATCGAAGCGGAACTCAACAATTCGCAAGAAAAGATGCAAAAGGAACTCGAAAGAGTTGCGGGCATGACCAAGGAAGAAGCGTCGCAGGAACTCAAAGAAGCATTGCTTGACGGTGTGAAAAAGAGTGCCGCGCAAGACGCAAAAAATCTCATCGCAGAAGCAAAAGACAATGCGGTGAAGGAAGCGCAAAACATCATATCTCAAGCGATTCAACGTTGCGCGGCTGATCACGCAACAGAAAACACCGTTTCAGTCGTCGCTCTTCCCAACGACGAGATGAAGGGCAGAATCATCGGCCGCATGGGCAGAAACATCCGTGCGCTGGAATCCGCAACCGGCGTCGATCTTATCATCGACGACACGCCCGACGTCATCACTCTCTCGAGTTTTGACCCCGTAAGAAGAGAAGTCGCAAGACTTACGCTTGAAAAACTTATCACCGACGGACGTATTCACCCCGCACGCATCGAAGAGATGGTCGACAAGGTGAGAAAAGAAGTCGAAGCAGGCATCAAAGAAGCAGGCGAAGAAGCGGCGTTTGAAGTTGGCGTTCACGGCTTGCATCCCGAAATCATCAAGATTCTCGGCAGACTCAAATACCGCACAAGTTACGGACAAAACGTGCTTAAACACTCAATCGAAGTCGCGTCTCTTGCGTCTATCATGGCGGCAGAACTCGGCGTAGATCCAAGAGTTGCAAGAAGAGCAGGCTTGTTGCACGACATCGGCAAAGCCGTTGACCACGAACTCGAAGGCACGCACATCCAACTCGGCGTAGACATCGCAAAGAAGTATAAGGAAAGCCCCGAAGTCATCCACGCAATCGCGGCGCACCACAACGACATCGAACCGCAAACAATCTCGGCAGTGCTCGTTCAGGCGGCGGACGCAATTTCAAGTGCAAGACCCGGCGCAAGACGCGAATCCGTCGAAACTTACGTCAAACGTATCGAAAAACTCGAAGATATCGCAAAATCCTTTGACGGCGTCGAACAAACGTTTGCAGTGCAAGCGGGCAGAGAAATCAGAGTTATGGTCAAGCCCGAACAAGTCAACGACGCAAGCACGGTCTTCCTTGCAAAAGAGATTGCACAGAAACTCGAAAACGAACTCGAGTACCCCGGACAAATCAAAGTCAACGTCATCAGGGAAGTGCGCAGCGTAGAATACGCCAAATAAGCTAAAACCAATGACAAATCCGCATATTGCAAGGCAAAATAAAAGCGAGAACTTGCAATATGCGATATAAGGTGCTAAAATGATTAAAAAGCATCTTAAATCAAGAAAACATATTTAGGAGAATACAACTATGGCACAAATTATGGCAGGCGATTTGAGAAAGGGCGTAACCTTCCTTTATGACAACAAGATTATGACCGTCGTCGATTTCTTGCACGTCAAACCGGGCAAGGGCGCAGCATTCGTCCGTATGAAGATGAAAAACGTCGTCACCGGCGCAGTGCTTGAACAAACGTTCAACCCCACCGAAAAATTTGAACTCGCTCACATCGAGACCAAGACGATGGAATATCTCTACAACGACGGCGAATTCTATTATTTCATGGACGCAGACACTTACGAACAAATTCCGCTCAACCACAGCCAAGTGGAAGACGCTCTCAACTTTGTCAAAGAGAACATGAACGTCACCATGAAGTTCTTCCAAGGCGCACCGTTCTCCGTTGAACCGCCAAACTTTGTCGAACTTCTCATCACCGTTTGCGAACCCGCAGTTGCAGGCAACACCGCCACCAACGCAACCAAACCCGCAACCGTCGAAACAGGCTATGAACTTCAAGTTCCTATGTTTGTCAACGAGGGTGATACTATACGTATTGATACGCGCACCGGCGAATACATGTCTCGCGTTTGAGCGCGCATTTTAGCGAACAACTTCGTCAGAGCCGCCCGCACAAATAGTCACGTACGCACAGTACGCTCCTATCTGTGCGAGCGGTTCTTTCTTGTTCTTCATCTAAACTTCGCGCTCAAATACTCTGAAACAGCGAATAACTTTGGACGCGATTGACTTCGTAACAATCGCTATTCCGTCACTTCGTTCCTTACAAAGCCACGCTCCCGTCAACTCATGTACTCCTTGTACATTAGGGTTGCCGTGAGCGTGGCTTTTCCTTGTTCTTCATCTGTTTCAGTCTCTTGACCTAACTAAAAATAGGTTTGGAGCGTACTTATAAACGGTATGTGTAACTTCAAAGACGGAACACGAGCCGCAACGGCGGCGAGCCTTTGAGCGCCGAACTCGACGATTAGTACAAGCGACTGCGCCGTATTGTTGGCTACTGCCTGGCGCACAAAGCGCAGTGGCATAATGAGTGAACGATACTCATCTATGTGAGTGCCGAATTCCCCTTTTGCAAACGATGTTTTTTTGATAGAGAAATGTCTCTGTTTTTGCAATAGGGGAAAGCCCGAAGGGAAGGGGTAATGTTGCATTAAAATACACGACGGAAAATTATTTTTATATAAAATCGAAATTAAGGGCGGAGACGCTTTTTTTTATGCGAAAAATGTCTTATTTTGCGGTGGTGCAAGTAAGGCTTTTTTAAGTCATATATTTTTGTATGCTTGAAGATTTGGTGGGAGCGAATATTGCGCGTGCGGTCGGAGACGAAAATAATCTCACCGAGATACGTATGCGTATTTCTCGCCCTTTGACATATTGCACGGTAAAAGGTGAGAGAAAGGTCGCAAAAGCGTATGGCGTTGCGTATATCATCACTCAAAGCGATATCGACGACGTGCTTATGCGAGCAACGAATATGTCGGTTTATTCCGCATCGGACGAGATGAAAAAGGGATATATTCCGTTCGGCTCGTATCGTATAGGCATCGGCGGTGAAGGGGTGTCGGACGGCGGAAAGTTGCTTGCGATGAAAAACGTGTCTTATCTGGTCGTGCGTATACCG
>ERZ1024397.57-NODE-57-length-18187-cov-19.263843_pt1 | contig 18187 bp, 18 predicted proteins | sample MGYA00520786_ERZ1024397 | MGnify/ENA primary metagenome ERZ1024397 (study PRJEB33242, sample SAMEA3444275) | Homo sapiens | biome: Host associated; feature: Gastrointestinal tract; material: Stool | place: Uganda | collected 2011-01-01 ... | reverse complement strand
CGGAGAGCATGTCGTAACGAAGAACGTAAGATTCGTTGTGGCAAGCCACGAAGTCGGCCATAAAGTCAATTTTGTTGACGCCCTTCTTGGTGCCGATTTCTTGGATGACTTTGAGACCGTCGAGCGTGTAGAACTTGACGTGTTTCTTTGCGATCATGTTCTTCATTGCCGCAGGAAGTTTTGCGTCCATTTCTTCGGGCTCCCATTGAGAGTTGAGAAGGAACGTGCCGCCGTCCTTAAGGTCGGAGAGCATGTCGTAACGAAGAACGTAAGATTCGTTGTGGCAAGCCACGAAGTCAGCCTGGTCGATAAGGTAGGTGCTGCGGATGGGCTTGTCGGAGAAACGCAAGTGGGAGATTGTGATGCCGCCCGACTTCTTGGAGTCGTATGCGAAGTATGCTTGCGCGTATTTGTCGGTGTGGTCGCCGATGATCTTGATGGAGTTCTTGTTTGCGCCGACGGTGCCGTCAGAACCGAGACCGTAGAACTTGCAAGAGATTGCGCTCGCGTCGGAAGCGTCGATCTTTTCGGTGACTTCAAGGGAGTGATGCGTCACGTCGTCGTTGATGCCGACGGTGAAACGATCTTTCTTTTCGCCGCTCATGTTTTCGTAGATTGCGTTGACCATGGACGGATTGAATTCCTTGCTGCCGAGACCGTAACGACCGCAAAGCACTTCTTTTTGCACGCCTGCTTCGTTCAAAGCGGATACGACGTCGAGATAGAGCGGTTCGCCTTGTGCGCCCGGCTCTTTTGTTCTGTCCATAACGGTGATGGTCTTGCAGGTTGCGGGAATTGCTTTGACGAATGCGTCTTGCGGGAACGGACGATAGAGTCTGACTTTCAACAGACCGACTTTGTGTCCGCGAGCGTTGAGATAGTCAACGGTTTCTTCAACCGCTTCTGCGCCTGAGCCCATGATGACGATGACTCTGTCCGCATCGGGTGCGCCGTAGTAGTCGACGAGATTGTATTTTCTTCCGGTGAGTGCGCTGACTTTGTCCATTTCCGCTTGAACGATTGCGGGGACTGCGTCATAGAACTTGTTGCTTGCTTCTCTGTTTTGGAAGTAGATGTCGGGGTTTTGAGCCGTGCCTTGTTGGTGGGGATGTTCGGGGTTGAGAGCGCGTGCGCGGAATTCGTCGACTTTCTTGAAGTTTACGAGCGGTTTGATTTCGTCGTAGTCGATCACGTCGATCTTGTCAACTTCGTGAGAAGTGCGGAAACCGTCGAAGAAGTTAAGGAAAGGAACGCTGGATTCGATGGTGGAAAGATAAGATACCAAAGTGAGATCCATAACTTCTTGAACGCTGTTGGCTGCGAGCATTGCAAAACCGGTTTGACGGCAAGCCATCACGTCGGAGTGGTCACCGAAAATGTTGAGAGCGTGGCCTGCAACGCTTCTTGCGGATACGTTGAACACGCAGGGGAGCAATTCGCCCGCAATCTTGTACATGTTGGGGATCATAAGGAGCAAGCCTTGGCTCGCGGTGAAGGTGCTTGTCAATGCGCCTGCTGCCAAAGAGCCGTGAACTGCGCCTGCTGCGCCCGCTTCGGATTGCATTTCAGCGATTTTGAGAACGTTGCCGAAAAGATTCTTTCTGCCTTGTCCTGCCCAATCGTCGCAGTTTTCCGCCATAGGTGACGACGGAGTGATGGGGTAGATAGCCGCAACGTCAGAGAACGCATATGCGATGTGTGCCGCAGCGGTATTACCGTCGATGGTCATTTTTTTCATATCGGGATTTCCTCCAAATAATATATCTTCTAGTGTTGGTCGTGCGCGTGTATATATGCGCGCAGTCATCTTGTATTATATATTGATAAAAAATAATAGTCAATAAAAAGGAAAGAATTGCCGAGCGATTTTCGGCAATTCTTTAACTATGTCGGGTTATCGGTGTTTTTTAAGATGCGAGATTATTTTACTTTGACGTGAATTTTTGCCAACTCGCCCGCAACGGTTATGACGTTTTCAAGCGTTTCGTCGGAATAGAACGTCACATTTGCAAATGAACGCGAATCGTCGCCGTAATATTCGCGATACATTTTTTCAAACAGATCCGAACTCAACGTTTCATCGGTGCGAACGAGTGCTTCGAAAGACGACGTGCATACGTTGCTGTTTTCGTGGATGCAGAAGTTAATCGTTGCGACGTTGTGTTTTTTGACATAAACGGTGTATCTTTGCCAGAAATCGGAAGCACATGTTTTGTACTCATATCCCGTCAATTCAAGTTTTTCGGTGCATTGTTCGTCTTTGAAAAAGTCGAATTGTTCGGGTATGGCACTTTTGCCGTATGCCGATGCAATAAAATCGAACACGCCTACGGTTTTTGTTTTTTCTACGGCAATAGAGTATGTTTTTCCGTCAAGAACGAAGTTGACGACAGGCGTGCCTTCGGCAGATTTTTTCACGTAAAGAGTCGTGTTTTCGCTTATCGGAATTGAATCGTCGCGTTTGAAAACGCACGAAGAATCGTTGTACAATCCCGTATATATGCTATTTCCGATTTTTGTGGTTTTGTCCGTCAGTGCAATAAAATCTTCAATGGAAACCGTTTCGCCTTTCTTCACGGTTTTTTCATAGCGTTCGACGGATTCAAGTCCTGACGTGACGAAAGTCACAGTACATTCGTCTTTATTTTTGGAGTCGTTGCACGCGACAAATATCAACGAAAGAAAAATGATAAGCAATATTGCAAAAAATGCGAAATGTTTTTTCATAAAAAATCTCCCGAATTTTACTTTTTACAATATATACAAACGATGAAGCCGTTTTATTGGACGAAATGCAAATAAAAACAAAACGTTAGATATCATAGCGTTTGCAAATATCCGTTGCGTGTGTTATACTTTTGGCATGTTGCAAATCGAAGTAAAAAACGTCAGTTACAACTATTCTCTCGGTGACGGCCACGCCGTAAAAGCCTTGAAAGGTGTGTCTTTTTCCATCGAAAAAGGCTCTTTCGTCGCGCTTGCAGGTATGAACGGGTCGGGAAAGTCTACGCTTGCAAAACTTCTCAACGGGCTTTTCGTTCCGTCGGAAGGCGAAGTGCTTATCGACGGACTTTCCACCAAAGACGAGAAAAACACGTTTGAAATCCGCAAAAAAGCGGGTATGGTGTTTCAAAATCCCGACAATCAGATGGTTGCGACGATAATAGAAGACGATATAGCGTTCGGTCCCGAAAACGTCGGAGTGCCGCGCGAAGAAATCATCGAGAGAGTAAATTCCGCACTCGAAGCCGTCGGTATGAGCGAATATCGCACACGCACCGCGTCAAAACTTTCGGGCGGACAAAAACAGCGTATCGCGATTGCCGGAGTGCTTGCGATGCGTCCCGATATTCTCATTCTCGACGAATCGACTTCCATGCTCGACCCGAACGGCAGAAAGGACGTTATGGGCGTTGCAAAATCGCTCAACGAGCAGGGAATAACCGTGATAAACATCACGCACAATATGGAAGAAGCGGCTCTTGCGGACAGAATTATCGTTTTGCGCAAGGGCAGAATCGCTATTGACGGAACGCCCAAAGAAGTGTTTTCGTCGGGCATACTCGAAGCGTGCGGGCTGACTTTGCCGCCCGTGAGCGCGCTCTCGAGAGAACTCGCGTTGAAAGGCTTTGCCTTTGACGGCGTCGTCATCGACGAAAAAGAACTCGTGGAGAAAGTATGCCTGCAATTGAAATAAAAAATCTCACCTATATATATTCCAAAAAAACGCCTTACGAAAAGAAGGCGCTCGACTCTGTGAACCTTGAAATCGAAGAAGGTTCTTTTGTGGGTATCGTCGGTGCGACGGGAAGCGGAAAATCCACGCTTATTCAGCATCTAAACGGATTAATCAAGATTCAGGACAAGAAAAAATCGCAGATTATCGTCAACGGCATGAGTTCCGTAGATAAAAAAACGCTCAGGAAATTGCGTTTTGAAGTCGGAATGGTTTTCCAGTATCCCGAGTATCAACTTTTTGCCGATACGGTCGAAAAAGACGTGGCGTTCGGCCCGAAAAATATGAAACTCGAAAAGGAAGAAATCGACGAGCGTGTGAAAAAGGCTATGGACGTTGTCGGTCTCGATTACGCAACTTTTGCCGACAGAAGCCCGTTTGACCTTTCGGGCGGAGAAAAAAGACGTGCGGCGATTGCCGGCGTCATTGCAATGCAACCCAAAATTCTCATTCTCGACGAGCCCGTTGCGGGGCTTGACCCCGTGGGCAGAGAAGAGATTCTCGCACTCGTGAAAAAGTTGCAGAAAGAAGTCTCGCCAACCGTCATTATGGTGTCGCACAATATGGACGACATAGCGGTCATCGCAGACAGAATCGTTGCTCTCAAAGACGGAAAAATCGTTGCCGACGGAACGCCGAAAGAAGTGTTTTCAAATAGGCAACTCATCTCGGATATAGGGCTTGACGTGCCGTGTGCGTCGCACCTTGCCGACGAGTTTATTTCTCGCGGAATACCCGTTGCAAAAGACGTAATTTCCATGGACGAATTGTGCCGTGAACTTGCAAGAATCAAGACCGAAAAAGAGAAAAAATCGGGCGAAAATTATTTTGAAAATCTCGACAAAAACGATGACGTTTCAGGCAATAAGAACGATAATTCGAGTGCCCAAAACGAGCCGGTTTCCGATGAGAAAAACGATCCGAATTTTTGCAAAAACGACGGTGATGACAAGGGGGTGACGAACGATGTTTAAGGACGTTGCTTTCGGTCAGTATTACCCCGTCGATTCGCCCGTACACAGACTTGACGCAAGGGTGAAATTGCTTCTCACACTCATGTTCGTAATTGCGATTTTCTTTGTAAAATCCTATTTCGGCTTTATGCTCACGTTGGTTATGTTGATTGCGATAATCCTTCTTGCGCGTCTGCCGATGGCTTCCGTTCTCAAGAGCGTAAAGGGCGTTTTGCTGATAGTTTTGATCACTGCAATCATCAATTTATTCGTCGTTCGCGGCGGCAACGACGACGTCGTGTTGGTGCACTGGAAAATATTTACAATCACCAAATCGGGAGTTCATACAACCATAAAGATGGTTTTAAGGCTCGTTTTGTTGATTTCGGGCGCATCTTTGCTTTCGCTCACCACAACGCCGGTTGCGCTTGCGGACGGTGTTGAAAGTCTTATGTCTCCGCTCAAACTCATAAAAGTTCCCGTCAGAGACATCGCTATGATTATGAGCATCGCACTTCGGTTCACCCCCACTCTTTTTGAAGAGACCAACAAAATCATAGCAGCGCAAAAAGCGCGCGGAGCAAGTTTCGATACGGGCGGACTTTTCGCAAGAGCAAAAGCGTTGCTTCCCGTTCTCATTCCGCTTTTCGTCAACTCGTTCAGGCGTGCCGACGAACTCGCGTTTGCAATGGATGCAAGATGTTACAACGCCACCGACAAACGCACGAAAATGAAGAAAGCAAAGATGCGCCCGAAATCACCAAATCGGGAGTTCATACAACCATAAAGATGGTTTTAAGGCTCGTTTTGTTGATTTCGGGCGCATCTTTGCTTTCGCTCACCACAACGCCGGTTGCGCTTGCGGACGGTGTTGAAAGTCTTATGTCTCCGCTCAAACTCATAAAAGTTCCCGTCAGAGACATCGCTATGATTATGAGCATCGCACTTCGGTTCACCCCCACTCTTTTTGAAGAGACCAACAAAATCATAGCAGCGCAAAAAGCGCGCGGAGCAAGTTTCGATACGGGCGGACTTTTCGCAAGAGCAAAAGCGTTGCTTCCCGTTCTCATTCCGCTTTTCGTCAACTCGTTCAGGCGTGCCGACGAACTCGCGTTTGCAATGGATGCAAGATGTTACAACGCCACCGACAAACGCACGAAAATGAAGAAAGCAAAACTCGGCTGGGGAGACCTTGTCGCGTTCCTTTTGATATGCGCGTATTTCGTGGTGATTTTGCTTGAAAGATACTACTTCCCGACAATCGGAATAAACATCGACGCAATGATATTCGGGGGACTGCTATGAGATACCGTGCGGTTATTTCTTATTACGGTGCAAACTACGTCGGTTGGCAGCGTCAACTCAACGGACTAAGCGTGCAAGAAGTGCTTGAAAAGGCTCTTGAAAAAACCTTAGGCGCGCCCACTTCGGCAACCGCAAGCGGTCGTACGGACGCAGGCGTGCATGCACTCGGTCAGGTCGTGCATTTCGATGCCGAAACTTCCATTCCGACGGACAAAATTCCCTTTGCGGTCAACACGCATTTGCCCGATGACGTGAGTATGCTTTCCTGTGAAATCGCACCCGAAAATTTCAATGCGAGATTTTCCGCAAAGCGTAAAACGTATTGCTACAAAATCTACGTTTCCAAGCATCGTCTCCCCGTTCTCGAACTCGACCACGAGCATATCACTTATCCGCTCGACCTTGACAAAATCAGGCAAGCGGCAAAAATTATAGAAGGCACGCACGACTTCAAGTGTTTCGAAGCAAGCGGCAGCGTCGTGAAAAACACCGTCCGCACCGTGTATTCGGTGGACGTTGTCACTCGACCTTTTGACGATGCAACCGTCCGCGCCGACGGCAAATTTTTCGACGGTGAATTGTCGATTTCCGTCACGGGCAACGGTTTTCTCTACAATATGGTTCGCATAATCGCCGGCACTCTCGTCTATGTCGGCATCGGCAAACTCACCCCCGAAGACGTCTCTCGGATTCTCGAAACGGGAGACAGAAAAGCGGCAGGGAAGACGTTGGGGGCGAGGGGGTTGACTCTTATGTCCGTCCAATACTAAAAAACGGCACTATTGAGCGAATAGCTGCGTCAAAGCCGTCCACACAACCAGTCACGTACGACTTAGTACGCTTCCTGTCTGTGTGGGCGGCTTTTCCTTGCTCTTCATCTCAATATTGCCGTTTTTTCAACCGCGCTAAATAGCGAATAACTGCGGCAGTCAAGGCTAGTATATCGCAATGAGTGACCGTTACGGGCGAAAATATCAATTTTTCCTTGTCATCCTGAGCTTGTCGAAGGATCTAGCGTAGCGAAAAATCAAACAATTGCGCCCGATAAGGTTTGTTTTGTGCACATCTCTACAAAAGTTTTATGTTTGAAACCCTAATGCAATTTTCCCCTTTCCTCATGTGTTTTCCCTATCACCGTTCCCCCTTGAAAGGGAACCCACGGTGACCGCGTAGCGGGGGACAACACTCGGTCGAGACATAACTAACGCCATTTCTCTTATTATGCCACTTCGCCTGCGTGGCAGCTACGCAACAGAACGCCACGCATTCTCGTACTTCACGTCAAGTCCGACGCTCGATGCGGTCGCCGCCTTGCGGCTCGTGTTCCGTCTTTTAAGTTGCCCAGTCCGTTAATAAGTACGCTTCGAATAAGCACATTCCGTGAATAAGTGCCCCTTGAATGAGTGAACGTCAAAAAGACCGCTCCACAAGCTCGCGGTCGGCGGATTTGTCACGTTTTCGAATATGCACATTCCGTTTATAAGTACACTACGAATAGGTTTTCGTTTTGGGCGCAACCGAAAAAATTTGTCATTGCGAGCTTGCGTGGCAATCTCGTGGAAACGAAACGACAAACTTTTTCTGCGCCCACCCAAAATTATTAATTATTCATTATTCATTATTAATTAATCATCCAAAATCAATCTTTTCCGTTGCTGTCTTATTGACATACGGGCGTTTTCGTTTTATTATAAATAAAATAGTAAAGATAATGCGCGGCGTATGCGCGCGTATTTGCAATTATAAAAGGCTGGACGGACTTTATGGACGACAATTCAAGAAACTTTATCGAAGAAATCATCGACGAAGACCTTGCCGAAGGCAAAGTCAGCAAAATTATCACGAGATTTCCCCCCGAACCCAACGGATATTTGCACATCGGACATGCAAAGGCTTTGTGCATCAACTTCGGCATGAAAGAGAAGTATCACGGCGCATGCAATCTCCGTTTTGACGACACCAACCCCGCCAAAGAAGACGTGGAATATATGGAAAGCATCAAAGCCGACATCAAATGGCTCGGTTTTGATTGGGACGAGTTGCACAACGCAAGCGATTATTTTCCCAAAATGTACGAATGTGCGGTGAAACTCATCAAGGACGGCAAAGCGTACGTTTGCGATTTGTCCGCAGAAGAGATAAGCGCAACTCGCGGAAGTTTCGGCGTGCCGGGCAAAGAAAGCCCCTATCGCAACCGCTCGGTCGAAGAAAATCTCGACTTGTTTGAGAGAATGAAAAACGGCGAATTTGCCGACGGCGAAAAAGTTTTGCGTGCCAAAATCGATATGGCGTCGCCAAACATCAATATGCGCGATCCCGTCATTTATCGTATCTGCCATGCGACGCATCCGCACACGGGCGATCAGTGGGTGATTTATCCGATGTACGATTTCGCACATCCCATCGAAGACGCAATCGAAGGCATCACGCACTCCCTTTGCTCGCTCGAATTTGAAAACCACCGTCCGCTTTACGACTGGGTGACGCTCAACTGCGGTTTCGATCCGCGCCCCAGACAGATAGAATTTGCAAGACTCAATCTCACGCACACCGTCATGAGCAAGCGTTTCATCAAACGTCTTGTCGACGAAAAAGTTGTGTGGGGCTGGGACGATCCGAGACTTTCGACGTTGTCGGGCATAAGAGAGCGCGGTTATACGCCCGAAGCAATCCGCGATTTCTGCTCGCGCATAGGCGTTGCAAAAGCGGACAGCGAAGTTGACATTTCCATGCTCGAGCATTGCGTGAGAGAAGACCTTAACGCACACGCTCAAAGAGCAATGGTCGTGACAAAACCGCTCAAACTCGTCGTTGACAACTATCCCGAAGGACAAAGCGAGCCCGTTTATATCGAAAACAATCCGCAACAAGAAGGCGCGGGCGTTCACGAGACCACGTTCTCAAGAGAACTTTATATCGAGCAAGACGACTTCGCTCTCGATCCGCCACCCAAATACTTCCGTCTTAAACCCGACGGAATCGTCAGACTCAAAGGCGCATACATCGTCAAATACACGGGTTGCGAGCAAGACGAAAACGGCAACGTTACTTGCGTGCACGTCGAATATTTGCCCGGCACGAAATCGGGCGAAGAAGGCGCAAACATGAAGGTCAAAGGCACGATACATTGGGTGAATGCCAACGACTGCGCAGACGTGACGCTCAACATGTTTGACTATCTCATCAACGACGGCGACGGCGATTACATGGACAGAGTAAATCGCAATTCCTTGACCGTGTTGCACGGCAAAGCGGAAAAAATCGTCGCGGAAGCCCCCGTGCATACGAGATTCCAGTTCTTGCGCGAAGGCTACTTCATCAAGCGCAACGAAAACAACGAGTTCAACAGCATTGTCGGGCTCAAAGATAGTTTCAAGCCAAAAGCATAATATCGGGCGGAACACCCGCACCCGATTGAACGAATATAAGTACGCTTATAGGTGAAATATGTTTATTTGTAAAGTATGCGGAAACGAAGTGAAGCCGGGACAAGCGTTTTGTCCCACTTGCGGAGCGGACGTCGTTGAAAATTATCAGACGGTCTGTCCTGCTTGCCACGCAAAAAACAGCGCCGGAAGCAGATATTGCGCAAAATGCGGCGCGATATTGCAGGTTATGCGCAAGCCGGTATGTGCGGTTTGCGGAACGAAGAATTTGCCCGGTGCAAAATTCTGCGTATCCTGCGGTGCGCCGATAGTGGTTGAAAGCGAGACTCACAGCGACGCAGATATGCTTGACGCAAGAAAGACGAAACTCCGTCTCGACAATATGGAGCGCGAAAGAATGGCGGTTGTTGACAAAGAAATCGCAGAAAAGCGCGCAAAAGCCGAAGAAGAGAGAGAATCTGCGCTCGAAAAAGTGGAAGAATACCGCAAAAAGAGCGAAGACGAATACAAGCAAAAGGCAAACGACCTTGAAGACTACCGCAGAAAACTCAACGAAATGGGCCCCGAAGACGTGGAACTTTTGAAGAAAATGTCTGCGGCACTCAAGACCTATTCCAAATATTACGCCGACCCGTATACGCAAATCGACGAAGACGACATCGACGGCGAGACTTACGTTTGCCCTGCGTGCGGAACGATAAATCCGCCCACGGCAACCGCTTGCACGCACTGCGGAAGAGACAAGGCAAGAGCGTTGCTCCTTCTTGCGAAAAACAAGATCAAGCAAAGTCCGCCCGTCAAACGCAAACAAACGATAATTCCCGCGCCCGAAACCGACCTTTCGGTGAAAAAAGTTCCCACTCTCGACGAGTTTATCGAAGAAAAGAACGCACCGAAGACGGAAGAAACGGCCGCACCTACCAAAAAAGAAGAAGTCAAAGAAGAAACACCTGCGGATTTCTCCGGCCCGAGCAACGCTCACTATGCGCCCTATCAGCCGCAATACGCTCCTTATCCTTATCAACAATCATACCCGTATCCGTACCCTGCGCCGCCTTATCCGCAAGCACCGTACCTTATGGGAGAAGACGGCAAGCCCTATCAAATGCCGCCTATCGTTCAACCCGTTGCTTTCGTGCCGTACGTGACGCAAGAGCAACCGCTTATGCAATATTCGCCGACGGCGGTCGAAGCAAAACCGCAAAGAGCAGTGCCGATCAACGTAGCGGCAAAAGACGTCAAGAAGAATTGACGAGAAGAATATGGCAGATCAGAAAAACAACAAACCGAGAATACGCGGCGTTGACGACGCCGGCATAAGACTTGCTCCGCCCCCGATAAACAACGCGGGCTATCACGTCATGCCGACCGTTATGCAGGAATACGTCATAGAGCCGCATCTTTCCGTGGACGAACCGAAGGAAGAAAAGCGAGGGGTGTCCACCGCCGACGATTTTCAACCGAGAAGGGAAGACGCCAACAAGAAGTGGAAGAGACAAAAGCGCGCAAAGAATATGATTGCGGGCGTGATTGCTCTCGTCGTTTCGGTGGTGGTGCTTTTGCCATACGTTCTCGGCGCAATAGGAACGAAAGTGAGTGCTCCGTTCAGATTCTCGCTTGAAAGTTACAACGTCGTCGGGAAATGGATATCCGCTTTCAAACAAACGGCAGCACTTGGTTGGAAAGGCGACGGCATAAAAGAGATTTGGTTATCGACAGTGCCGAGCATGATTCTCACAATCGGCATTTTAGCAGTGCTTATCAATGCGATAAAGTCGTTGTTTGCGCTGTTTGGAGCAATCAAACCCGTAAAATACGGTTGGGGTGCATTCGTAAATCTCGTATGCGTGCTTGCCGTTTTCGTGGCGTCACTCGTCGGAGCACCCGCGATAGGCATCGACAAAATTGACTTTATGGCCGACTTCATACACGGTTTCAAGGCGAGCGAGTTGTTCACGCTCATGACATTCGGGGCAGGATATACGATAATCTGCGCTTTGTTGTCACTCGTAAACCGCGACAAGTTCGGTTATCTCAAATAAGAGCAATAAAGGAGAAATATATGGCAAAGAAGGATCGTAACAAGGAAATCGTTTTGACTCCCGAAAGCAGTGAAATTCAAGCGGTGGACGAACCGATGTTCGAATCGGAAGCATACGCCACTCCGCAACCCGAAGAAGGCTCTGACGTGACGGTTATGAAACCCGTCGGCATCGGCGGCCCCGTTCCTATCGTCGCACCCAAGCATAACACGATTCAGTTGCAACCCATTGTCGTGCCGCTTGCGGTCGTGCCTTATATGACGCAGGACAGCAACGTTTTGCGCACGGACGGCAACAGACAAGACACCTATGCGCCTGCCACCATCGAGTACGGCGAAGCGACCGATTTTGAAACGGTCTCGGCACAAAAGGTCAAGAAAAAGAGCAAAGTGCAACCGAGAGTTTTCGCGCTTGTCACGTTCTTGCTCTCTGCGCTCGTCGTGCTTCCGTTCATTCTCTCCTATTTTATGGACAGCGTCGGTGCAATGAAAATTGCAGAGTTCAACGTCATCGGAACGATTCAAAAATGGGTGGCAAACGGCTTTGCGCTTCGTCCGCTCAAAAACCTTGCGTATATCGGCGTTGCGGCAGTGAGTGCGGTTATGGTGCTTTCGTCTCTCATTTCTATAATCGTTGGCAAGTATCCGAGAGCCATGCACGTCATATTCTCGCTCGCGGCATTCCTTGCGCTGCTTGCGCTTCTCGTCAAGTGGCTCGTCAAGAGCGAATTCGTCATCGCAAACAAAATCGGTTTCGTGGTGATTCTCGCGCTTTCTTTCGTCAATTTCGTGCTTGCCGTGGTTTTCTCCTGCCTTCTCAACAAGCTCGAAGACAAGGTCGAAAAAAGCCAGAACGCGGCAAAGGAAATCTGAGTATAAACTCGCATTTAACACGCAAAACGAATTGCACCCTGCGATTCGTTTTGATTTATTAAGGGAAGAATTTTCAAAAAAGCGCATATATAGCGACGTTTGGAAAGAGATTCTTCCGCAATACACGACGGAATACAAAGAAAAGGAGCTATGTCGCTCAAACTCGTATCTCTCACAAGCGGAAGCAAAGGCAACTGCACATTGGTTTTTTCAAACACGACGGCAATTTTGGTTGACGCAGGTTTGTCGTATACCAGATTGTGCGCGGAACTTAAAGATTTCGGTCTTACTCCCGATATGATTGACGGGGTGGTAATCACTCACGAGCACAGCGACCACATTTGCGGATTGCCAAAACTTGCCGAGCACACAAAAGTGTATGCGCATCCGCTCACGCAAAGAGCCATATTTCAACGCACGGGCGGGCTGAAAAACGTGTGCGACGTGGATGATTTTGAGGGCGGTTTTGATGTGGGTGACGTCAAAGTGTTGCCTTTCCGCATACCGCACGACGCGGCGTATCCGCTTGCATATTCTTTTGAGTGCGGCAACGCGCGTTGTAGCGTCGCAACCGATATAGGTATGCCGACGCGCGGCGTTCTTCGCAACATAAAAGACAGTGAAGTCGTGTTGCTCGAAGCAAATCACGACCTTGAGATGCTCAAAAACGGCAAATATCCGCCAAATCTGAAAGCGAGAATTTTGTCGAATACGGGACACCTTTCAAACGACGCTACCGCAGTCATCGCAAAGCATCTTTGCGAAGGAAGCGAAGTGCAGAATCTCATTCTTGGGCATATAAGCGAAAATAACAACACCGAGCAACTTGCTTTCGACACCGTGGAGCGCACGCTTAAGGAGTGGAACAGCGACATAGAATTGTCCGTTGCTCATCAATCGAGAAGGAGCGAAGTTTTCGAGATATTATGAGAAAAACCATAGGCGCAAGCGAAGGAAGTTCCATATATATTACGGGTGTCTGCGCAGGGAGCATTTTGTCCCTGTTTTTGTCGCTTGCACTCAGAAACGTCAACGTCGGCTTCGACGGAATGAGCGTATACAACTGGTGCGGATACGTACTTATGCAAATAGCGTTTATAGCGACGGTTTTCATATATTCGGCGGTGAGAAAAACAGACGTCGTGAGCGTCGCAAAAATGAAAAAACCGCTTAATATAAAGCAAATCGTGTTGTTGCCGTTCATTTCTATTGCGACGATACTCGCGTTTTTGCCGCTCGCAAACGCATGGAGTGCGCTTTTGCAAGTGATGGGTTATCACGGTTTGGGCGTTGCGATGCCTGCGTTTTCAAACGTCGGAGTTTACTTTCTTGCGCTGTTTCTTATGGCACTTTTGCCTGCGTTCGGTGAAGAATTGCTTGTTCGCGGCAATCTTTTTTCGGGATTATCGACGAGAAACGTGTGGTTTGGTGTGCTTATATCTGCGCTTATGTTCTCGCTTATGCACGCAAATCCCGTGCAGACGGTGCATCAATTCGGTCTCGGCATAGTGCTCGCTCTCGTAGTTGCTCTGTCCGGTTCGCTTTGGGCAGGCGTCGTGGTGCACTTTTTCAACAATTTCATAAGCATAACGCTTACGGCGTACGTTCCGCAAGTTGACGAATGGTACGTTGCGCTTGGCTATTACAACTGGCTTACGGGGGCGGCGAGCGTCGTTGTCGGCGTTCTTTTGCTCGTCGTTTTGTTGTGGCTTTTCTTCCGTGCGGGCGGCAAAAAAGAGAAGTCGGGTATCGTGAAAAACGTGTATACCGAAGACGGATTCACGATAGTCGCGACGCAAAACGTATCGAGCTATACGGATAAGCCGAAAAAGAGCAACGTTTTCAAAGATTTCGCAAGATTTTTCAAGTCGCTTTTCACAAAACAGGGGTGGAAAAACGTCACCTACCGGCTCGAAGAGCGCAACGAAGTCGAATATATAGGCAAAAATCAAAACCTTACGGGCGTTTGGATCGCGCTTGCGCTCGTAATCGTCTACTGGATTTACGCATTCGTGGTGAGCATAATATGAGCAAGAGAAGAAGCGTCGGCATCATATATTTCGTCGTGATAATGCTCACTCTCCTTATGAGAGTGGCGTCTGCGCTTGACATTTATGCGGCTCTCGGCATAGAAGATTACGACGCGCTTTGGACGTGCACCGTGCAGATTTTGCTTTTCGGGCTGACGAGCATTGCGCTGTATTCGTGGAGTGCGTATGCAAGACGCGAAAGCGTCAAAGAAGTGCTTTGCGATTTCGGAGTGAAACGCATAAAAGCACTAGACTGGTTGATTATTCTCGGAATATGCGTCTGCACTATGGCGGTTTCTACGGGTGTTTCTTTCGTATGGCAAGTGGCACTCAGGCTTATAGGGTTCACACACACGTCGTCGAGCACCGATTATTCGACGGTCGGACTTTTGTTCAAGGAACTTGCGCTCACCGCGCTTTTGCCGGGGATTTTCGAAGAGATTGCGCACAGGGGCTTGATATACGCAGGGTATAAGGAATGCAAGTGGAAGTTCGTGTTGGTGTCCGCATTGCTGTTCTCGCTCATGCACCAAAACATCGTGCAGACGGGATACACGTTCTTTTTCGGTGCGTCACTTGCACTCGTGATGTATTACACAGGTTCGATTTGGGGCGGCATACTGATACACTTTGCAAACAACGCGTGGGTGGTGCTTTCGGGATATTCGGAACAACATCCCGACGGTGCGCTCGGTTTCATAGCGAAAATAGAAGATTTGTTCTATTCGTCGTCTATCGGTTTTGCGACGGGAGCAATGCTTATTATCGCATGTGCAGGTTTTCTTATACTGCTATTTTGGCTGCTTAGAAAACGCGCGGTCAATGCGTACAGAGTCGGCGTTCCCTTTGATAAACCGTCTCAGGACGCCGTGCCGCTTCACAAGGACGTCACGCTTTGGGTGATAATCGCAGTCGGAGTCGTTGCGACGATTTTCTCGTTCGTGTGGGGTATGACGAGATGAAAATCAATATTATCGCAATAGGCAAAATCAAAGAAAAATATTTCTCGGACGCAATCGCCGAGTACGTCAAACGCGCGTCGAGATACGCCGACGTAAAGGTAGTGGAACTTGCCGACGCACCGCCGTCAAAGACGCCCGAAGAGCAAAGGAAGATAGAAAGCGATTTGCTTCTTTGCAAGGCAAAAGGCTTCGTCGTTGCAATGGATATGCGCGGAAATGAGTTGTCAAGCGAAGGACTTGCCGAACTCATTAAGAGCAAATGCACCTTGGGCGAAAGCGAGTTTTCTTTCCTTATCGGCGGCAGTCACGGACACACCGAAGAGTTGAGACAAAGGGCGGATATGCTTTTGTCGTTTGGCAAAAACACCTTTCCGCATCAACTTTTCAGGGTTATGCTTTCAGAGCAAATATACCGCGCGCTATGCATCAACGCTGGCACGCCGTATCACAAATAAATTGCAAAATCACAAGTTTATATGTCGATAATACATATATAAAACTTGTATTCGGTGAAATATGGCATACGAAGAAAAATATATGCTACGAGCGATTGAACTTGCAAAGGCGTGCACCGAGCAAGACGAAGTGCCTGTCGGCGCAGTGGTCGTAAAAAGCGGTTCAATCATTGCAGAGAGCGGAAACAGAAAGGAGAGAGACAACGACGCGACGCATCACGCCGAGATGTTGGCTTTGTCTTCGGCAACCGAAAAAGAGAACAACTGGTGGCTTGAAGATTGCGACGTATACGTAACGCTCGAGCCTTGCAGTATGTGCGCGGGGGCAATGATAAACTCGCGTATCCGCGCGTTGTATTTCGGAGCGTACGACGAGAAGACGGGGGCGTGCGGATCGAAAGTCAATCTGTTTGAAAAAGGACTTTTCAATCACGACGTCGAAGTGAGCGGCGGATATATGAAAGAAGAATGCTCCGCATTGTTGTCGGAGTTTTTCAAAGCAAAGAGAAAAAATCGAAAGAGCGATAAATAAGCAGAACGGGGAATGCAAATAAGAAAACAAAAAGAATTTCAATCCGATACATAGAAAACGTTGTTCAAAACCGAGAATAAAACAAGACAAAAAGAAAACGACCGCAAAGCGCGGTCGCATTCTTTTTATATCGGGGAGAAGAAACTTTTTTGCGTGCATTGAAGGTCAATGCACGGCGTCGGGGATTGTGATTGCAGAATCGTTGAGAGATTTCAGTCGGTTATTTCTTTTGAGTTTTCATAGGCGGAAGGTTTTTCTTCGTTCAAAGAATCGTTTTCCGCTTCTTTCCCTTCGACTTCTTCAAAAGACGGGTCGAAGATTTCCACGAAACCGACGTCGTTTATCACGTTGTCTATTGCGTCTTTCGGAACGCCGAGTATGCACGCAAGCACACTCGATACGATTGATACGATGCCGACGCCGTGCATTGAAGGTCAATGCACGGCGTCGGGGATTGTGATTGCAGAATCGTTGAGAGATTTCAGTCGGTTATTTCTTTTGAGTTTTCATAGGCGGAAGGTTTTTCTTCGTTCAAAGAATCGTTTTCCGCTTCTTTCCCTTCGACTTCTTCAAAAGACGGGTCGAAGATTTCCACGAAACCGACGTCGTTTATCACGTTGTCTATTGCGTCTTTCGGAACGCCGAGTATGCACGCAAGCACACTCGATACGATTGATACGATGCCGACGATGACTATTGCGATGATTTCTTTGAGTTTTTTCTTGTCCATGACGTTCTCCCTGCAAGTTATTGCGCCTGCATAGCCTTATCACCCGAACGCAACGGCAATATATCACGCGGTTTTCAAAATATCCAAATTATTATGTCACGTTTTTTGCGTGGCAAACTTTTAAGGAAAACGAATATAGTATGGTATGGAAAAGTATAATATTGTTTTTATAGAAACAGAATGGGCAAGGGCGGAGATTCTGGGCAGACGAGCGGAAGATTTCGTGCTTCGCGAGTTTTCGTCTTTCGGAGCGAGCGTTGCGAGAATGGTGAAAAAAAGCGCGTACAAGGAAGAGTGCGCGCTCTTGCCTGATTGCGTCAACGTGGTGCTCGAACTCGATATGCCGCTTGTGAAACTAAAAGACGTCACTTCTCTTGCGGACAGAATGAAAAGGGACAAAATAAATTGCGTGCGCTTGGGGAGTAAGAACGCATTAAGCAAAATCTGCATCGGAAAGGATACGAGCGGCGGAGTTTTTTCATCGTCGCAGGCTTTTTTTAAGATTGATGATGCAAAATCGTATAATCTGGTGTATAATCGGCTTAAAGACGAAATACTTGACGAAATGCTTTCGCGCGGAGTGAAAATTCTCGACAAAGCCACGACGTTTATCGACGATACCGCCGTTATAGAAAGCGGAGCGACGATTCTGCCGTTCACGAGAATAGAAGGCGAGAGCGCGATAAGCGCAAAATCCGTCGTCGGAGCGTCGTATATAAAGGACAGCGTGATTGACGGTGCAAACGTCGAATGGTCGCATATAGTATGTTCGCACGTGCACGCGCGCGCGACTGTCGGTCCGTATGCAAGACTCAGAAGGGCGGAGATAGGCGAAGATTGCAGAGTCGGAGATTTCGTGGAAGTGAAAGCGTCCGCGCTTGAAAAGGGCGTGAAAGCGGCGCATTTGAGTTATATCGGAGACGCACAGGTCGGGGAGAGAACCAACGTTGGATGCGGAACGGTGTTTTGCAATTACGACGGCAAAAACAAGCATAAAACGACCGTCGGTTGCGATTGTTTTCTCGGCGCGAACACGAATCTCGTTGCTCCGCTCGTCGTGGGGGACAAGGCGTTTATTGCAGCAGGCACGACGGTAACGAGAGACGTTGACGAGAAGACTTTCACGATAGGGCGCGTGAAACAGGACACGGTGAAAAGCGACAGATGACACAATAAGCCGCAAA
>ERZ1024397.51-NODE-51-length-19140-cov-17.046319_pt1 | contig 19140 bp, 12 predicted proteins | sample MGYA00520786_ERZ1024397 | MGnify/ENA primary metagenome ERZ1024397 (study PRJEB33242, sample SAMEA3444275) | Homo sapiens | biome: Host associated; feature: Gastrointestinal tract; material: Stool | place: Uganda | collected 2011-01-01 ... | reverse complement strand
CAAAAGGATATTTGCTCAACGACAAACTTCTTCGCCCGGCAAGCGTCAAAGTCGGATATTGGGAATAAACGAACGATACGACTTTGATACAAACAATAAACAAGCAACACTCTCGCGAAAGCGGGTGTAAATAAAATAAAAAATAAAGTTTTCTTCCCGAAAGGGAAAAGGAGTAATAATATGGGAAAAATTATCGGTATTGACCTTGGTACAACAAACTCTTGTGTAGCAGTCATGGAAGGCGGCGAAGCGGTCGTTATCCCGAATGCCGAAGGCATGAGAACCACTCCGAGCGTAGTGGCATTCAAAGGCGGTGAAAGACTCGTCGGTGAAATCGCAAAGCGTCAAGCTGTTGCAAATCCCGAACACACCGTAAGTTCCATCAAAAGAGAGATGGGCAGCGATTATAAAGTGAAGATCGACGGAAAGGAATACACTCCGCAAGAGATCTCCGCAATGATTTTGACAAAACTTAAAAACGACGCAGAGAAGTATCTCGGCGAAAAGGTTACGGAAGCGGTCATCACCGTTCCTGCATACTTCACGGACTCTCAACGTCAGGCAACCAAAGACGCAGGCAGAATCGCAGGTCTCGAAGTGAAACGTATCATCAACGAACCTACGGCGGCGGCACTTGCATACGGCATCGATAAGGATGAGAACAAGAATCAGAAAGTTCTTATCTTCGACCTTGGCGGCGGCACGTTCGACGTATCCATTCTCGAACTCGGCGACGGTGTCTTCGAAGTTCTTGCAACCGCAGGCAACAACAGACTCGGCGGCGACGACTTCGATAAGCGTATAATCGATTGGATCACTTCCGAATTCAAGAAAGAACACGGCGTTGATCTCACCGGCGACAAGATGGCAATGCAACGTATCAAAGAAGCGGCAGAAAAAGCAAAGATCGACCTTTCGGGCGTCACCAAAGCAAACATCTCGCTTCCGTTCATCGCAATCAAGGACGGTGTGCCTATGCACCTTGATATGGAACTCACTCGTGCGAAATTCGATTCGCTCACCGAAGATCTCGTCAAGGCAACTCAAGGCCCGATGCAACAAGCACTCAAAGACGCAGGACTTTCTTACAGCGACATCGCAAAAGTCATCATGGTCGGCGGTTCGACTCGTGTGCCGGCAGTGTACGACTCCGTCAAGAAGATCACAGGCAAAGATCCGTATAAGGGAATCAACCCGGACGAATGTGTTGCAATCGGTGCCGCAATTCAAGGCGGCGTGCTCGCAGGCGAAGTGAAAGATATGCTTCTTCTCGACGTAACTCCGTTGTCGCTCGGCATCGAAACGCTCGGCGGCGTTTGCACAAAACTCATTGACAGAAACACGACAATTCCGACAAGCAAATCGCAAGTGTTCAGCACCGCTGCGGACAACCAGACGGCAGTTGACATTCACGTTTTGCAAGGTGAGAGACAATTTGCTCGCGACAACAAGACGCTCGGCAGATTCGAACTTGTCGGCATCGCACCCGCACCGCGCGGAATCCCGCAAATCGAAGTTACGTTCGATATCGACGCAAACGGCATCGTTTCCGTCAAAGCGTGCGATAAGGCAACGGGCAAGTCTCAATCAATCACCATCACCGCGTCAAGCAACCTTACCGAAGCGGACATCGACGCTGCTGTGAAAGACGCAGAAAAGTACGCCGAAGAAGACAAGAAACGCAGAGCGGTGGTAGACGCAAAGAACAATGCGGAACAACTCGTGTTTGCAGTCGACAAGTTCGTAAGCGAAAACGGCGACAAACTCGAAGAAGCAGACAAGAGTGCCGTAAGCGAAGCAAGCAAGGCGGCAAGCGAAGTGAAAGATATGCTTCTTCTCGACGTAACTCCGTTGTCGCTCGGCATCGAAACGCTCGGCGGCGTTTGCACAAAACTCATTGACAGAAACACGACAATTCCGACAAGCAAATCGCAAGTGTTCAGCACCGCTGCGGACAACCAGACGGCAGTTGACATTCACGTTTTGCAAGGTGAGAGACAATTTGCTCGCGACAACAAGACGCTCGGCAGATTCGAACTTGTCGGCATCGCACCCGCACCGCGCGGAATCCCGCAAATCGAAGTTACGTTCGATATCGACGCAAACGGCATCGTTTCCGTCAAAGCGTGCGATAAGGCAACGGGCAAGTCTCAATCAATCACCATCACCGCGTCAAGCAACCTTACCGAAGCGGACATCGACGCTGCTGTGAAAGACGCAGAAAAGTACGCCGAAGAAGACAAGAAACGCAGAGCGGTGGTAGACGCAAAGAACAATGCGGAACAACTCGTGTTTGCAGTCGACAAGTTCGTAAGCGAAAACGGCGACAAACTCGAAGAAGCAGACAAGAGTGCCGTAAGCGAAGCAAGCAAGGCGGCAAGCGAAGAACTCGCAAAGGCAGAGACCGAAGACGACGTCAAAGCAGTCGTTGAAAAACTCACCAAAGTGACGGATCCTATCTTCACGAAGTTCTATCAACAAAACCCCGAAGCGGCTGCAGAAGCGGCAAAGGCTGCAGGCATCAACCCCGAAGATTATCAGGGCGGACAAAATCCTGACGGCGGCGTTGACGGCACTGTTGACTGATAAAATCGCATATATGCGACGATCGATGCGATAGCATCGCGACGAATCCGAAACGGGTTTGTCAAAAACAAACGAATGAAGTCAAGGCGCAACGGGCAACCGTTGCGCCAAGGCGTATAAACGCGCCGAGCATTGACAAGGCGCAAGGAAACAAGTATGGCATCAAAGAATTATTACGAAATATTAGGCGTTCAGAAGACGGCGACCGCAGACGAATTGAAAGCGGCGTATCGTTCTCTTGCAAAGAAGTATCACCCGGACGTGTACGCAAACAAGTCTGACGCCGAAAAGAAGGAAGCGGAAGAGAAGTTCAAGGAAATCAACCACGCTTACGAAGTGCTTTCCGACGACCAAAAACGTGCGGCGTACGACACCTACGGCGACGAAAACGGACCGCAAGGCGGGTTTGGAGGTTTCGGTGGCGTAGCAAGCGGCGGCGCAGGCGGTTTCGGCTTCGATATGGACGACATCTTCTCAACCATATTCAGCGGATTCGGCGGTGGCTCGTCTCGCGCACAGAGTGCGAATATGGCGCAACGCGGTCAGGATATTCTCGTCGGTGTTACGCTCACCTTCGAAGAGGCGGCGTTCGGCGTTCAGAAAACCGTCAACGTCAGACGCGTGGAGAATTGCCCGGATTGCAAAGGCACGGGCGCAAAGGGCGGCACGGCTTTCAAAGTTTGCTCGAAATGCGGCGGCTCGGGTAGAGTTACGATGACTCAACGCACTCCGTTCGGTCAGGTCTCGACGCAGGGCGTATGTCCCACTTGCGGCGGCAAGGGCAAAATTATCACCGACAAATGCACGTCTTGCGGCGGCGTCGGCAGATTTGAAAAAGTGCGCGAAGTCAAGGTCAATATCCCTGCGGGTATCGATTCCGGTCAACGCGTGAGATATGACAACGAAGGCCACGCAGGCGTAAACGGCGGCGAAAAGGGCAGTCTTTACGTCGAAGTCAAAGTGCTTCCGCACAAACTCTTCGTCAGAAAAGGTTTCGACGTGCAAATCGACGTGCCTGTTTCGTTCACTGACGCTGCGCTTGGTTGCACGATCGAAGTGCCTACGCTCTACGGTAAAAAGGAACTCAAAGTGCCTGAATGTACGCAAAGCGGAACGATACTTACAATCAAGAATTACGGCATAAAGAAACTCAAAAGCGCAACGAAAGGCGATATGTTCGTAAGAATAGTCGTCGAAGTGCCGAAGTCTTTGAACAAGGAACAAAAAGATTTGCTCAAAAAATTCGACGCGGCAAGCGACCAAAAGAAACAGTATCCCATCAAAAAAGCCTACGAAGAGAAACTTTCATAAGCAGAATACAAGGGCAGAAGCCTATAAAGGAACACCCGATGAAATATAAAACTATAACGGTTTTCACAAACCACAACGACGCCGATCTCATCTCGTCAGCAATGTTTGACGCAGGTGCGGGCGGCGTTTCCATTTTAGACAAACAAGACTTTCTCGACCTTATAAAAAGCGACGTAATTTGGGATTACGTGGACGAAAGCGTGCTTATGCAATCGGACGAAGTGAAGGTTTCGACGATATGCGACGTTGACGACAACGAGTTTCTCAAAAGACTCGAAACACGCCTTGAAGAAATGAAAGCGTACGGAGTGAAGTACGGCGAAATCGTCACGGGCGAAATAGACGCCGCGGACTATGAGAACGAATGGAAAAAGTATTATAAACCTATCGTCACGAAGCACGTTACGATCGTTCCGACCTGGATAAAGTACGATAAAAAAGACGGAGAACGCATAATGAGACTCGATCCGGGCATGGCGTTCGGTACGGGGTCGCACGCAACGACGAGAATGTGTCTCGAGCTCATGGACGTAGACGGAAAAGACGTCATTGACGTCGGTTGCGGAAGCGGTATTTTGGGTATTGCGGCGAAAATCGCAGGTGCAAAAAGCGTGTACATGTGCGACATAGACGAGCAGGCTGTGGAGTTTGCACAAAAAAACGTCGAACTTAACGACGTTGAAGCAACGATTGAAAAAGCGGACTTGCTGGAAGGCGATATGACGGCGGATTTCATCTTTGCCAACATAACGGCGGATATTCTTATGCGCTTTTCAAAGAGTATAGGAAAACATTTGCGCGAAAACGGAACGATAGTGTTGTCGGGTATCATTGACAGTCGCCTTGACGAAGTGATACAATGTTATGAGTCGGCAGGATACGAAATCGTCGAGCGTATGGCAATCGACGATTGGCGCGCGTTGAAACTCAAAAAGAAAGCGTAATCCGTGATAAAACGGTAGCACAATCACGGTTTATCCGTTGATTAGCAAAACGTTAAAAACATCAAAATATACGGTTAGAATATGGAAATCAGACGATTTTTTGTCGATAATAGCAATATATGCAACGACGTCGTAACCCTTACGGGAGACGAGTTTTCGCATATGGTCAAAGTGCTTCGCTACAAAGTCGGTTTCAAGGCGGTCGTGTGCGCAAACGACGGAATAGAAAGACTTTGCACTGTGAACGAAATAGGAAAAGACTTTGCTACGCTCTTTATCGAACAAGAAACCGTTCAGGACGTAAAGAACGCTCACGTCACGCTGTTTGCAGGACTTCTCAAAAACAACAAACTCGATTTTGTCGTTCAGAAATCGGTGGAACTCGGAGTTGACGAGATAATTCCTTTTACGTCTCACAATTGCGCAGAAACGAAGTTTTCAAAGGATAGGGCGGAAAAGATAGCGTTAGAAGCCGCAAAACAATGCGGTTCGGCATATTTGTCAAAAGTCGGTTCTCTTGAAAATTTCGATGAAGTTCTTGCTCGTTTCAAAGATTTTGACACCGTTTTTTTCGCTTACGAAAACGAGAAGAAAAACAGAATTAAAGATTGCCGTTTCGACGGCAAAAAAGTTGCGCTTGTCGTAGGCCCTGAAGGCGGATTTACGCCCGATGAGACCGAAAAAGCAAAAGAGTGCGGAGCGACGATAGTCACGCTCGGGAGACGCATTTTGCGCGCCGAAACGGCTTCTATCGTGTCTTGTGCGCTTCTTTTAGACCATTTGGGAGAACTTGACTATGAGTGATTTGCCGAAAGTTTCCATTTTCACGCTCGGTTGCAAAGTCAATCAATACGACACCGACGCTATGCTTGCCGTATTCGAGCACGCAGGGTTCGAGATCACCGAAGGGCTTGAATTTGCCGACGTGTACATAGTCAATTCTTGTGCGGTCACTGCCGAGGCGGAGAAGAAATCTCGCCAATCGGTTGCTCGCATACTCAAAGTCAATCCAAACGCACGCATATACGTGTGCGGATGCGCTTCGCAAAACAATTTTTCTCAATTTGCCAAAAACAACGTAGAATATATCTCGGGAACGGACGGAAAAGTCGGTTTTGCAAGAAAAATAGCCGCAAAGTACGTTGGCGATGAAAAATTCGACAAAATCGTTCCCGACCGTTTCGATATAAGTAGAGAATACGAAGACAACGAAGGCATAGTCAATCTCAAAACGCGTCATTTCATCAAAGTGCAGGACGGATGCAACAACTTTTGCAGTTATTGTCTTATCCCGTATGTGCGCGGCAGAAGCCGTTCGAGAAGCGTCGAGAGTGTGATAAGCGAACTCGATTCAGTAAAAGGAGTTGCAAGAGAAGTCGTTGTGACGGGCATAAATTTGTCCGCTTTCGGAAAAGACACGAATTCGTCGCTGACCGAACTTATGAACGCGCTTTCGCGCTACGATTTCGGCGTGAGACTCGGCTCGCTCGAAGTGGGAGTTATATGCAGAGAGTTTTTGGACGCTACGAAGAGAATAAAGCGTTTCTGTCCGCATTTTCATCTGTCGTTGCAGAGCGGTGACGACGCGACGTTGAAGGCGATGAACCGCCATTATACCACTTCTCAATATTACGACGCCGTGCAACTTATCAGGGAGTATTATCCCGATTGCGCGATAACGACGGATATAATCGTCGGTTTTCCCACCGAGACGGAAGAGCAGTTTGAAAACTGCATGAATTTTGCAAGAAAAGTCGGTTTTTCGGATATTCACGTTTTCCCGTATTCGTCTCGTCGCGGAACGGTGGCAGGCAGATTGAAACCGCTTTCGCCAGACGTGGTTACGAGTCGTCAGAAGCGCATGAGCGCGGTTAAGGGCGAACTTGTGCAAAATTATCTCAACAAGCAACTCGGTATGCCGCAAAGCGTGCTTTTCGAGACGTCGGAAGACGGAATTTGGTGCGGACATACCCCCAACTACGTGAAAGTGTACTCTCGTCAGGGCGCGCACAACGAAGTGCGACAAATCGTCCCGACTCACAAATATCTCGACGGCGTTGCGGACGACAGTGTAAAAGCGTAAAACGATACATAGACAATCAAATTGAATAAACGCATAATATTGAGATATTGCCGTGCTTGCATAGCAAATATCGTCAAAGTCGATAAAAAGATAAAATACCGAAAACAAGGAGTTATATATGAGCGATTGTATTTTTTGTAAGATAGCAAACGGCGAGATTCCGTCCACAAAACTTTATGAAGACGACGATATGATTATCATCAAGGACTTGAATCCGCAAGCCCCCGTTCATCTTTTGCTCATCCCCAAAGAGCATTACGCAAACATAATCGAGATGTCCGACGCACAAGCGCAAACTCTTGCAAAATGCATCAAGAAACTCTCGACGCTCACCGATCAACTCGGACTTCAAAACGGTTTCCGTCTTGTATCCAACAAAGGCGCAGACGGTTGTCAATCGGTGGGGCATTTGCACATTCACATATTGGGTGGGGCTAAACTTAGCGACACCATGTGCTAAAAAAACGCGCTAAAAATGTGCTAAATAGCGAATAACTGCGGCAGAGCCACGCTCCCGTCAACTCATGTATTACTTATACATTAGGGTTGCCGTTAGCGTGGCTCTTTCTTGTTCTTCATCTATTTATCACATTTTTGCAAAATGCGCTAAAGGGCGACAAACTGTGTCATTGCGAGCGTAAGCGTGGCAATCTCGTGGAAACGAAATGATAACCTTTTATGCGCCCGTGCCAAAATTATTCATTATTAATTATTCATTATTCATTAAAAAAAGCGTTCACCGGACGGTGAACGCTTTTTTGTTTTTATCGGCTAAATTACGCCGCAATTTTTGCTTTTTTCTTCTTTGCGAAGAAAACTCCGAGACCAACGCCGACGCCTATGACTGCGACTGACGGAATGATTGTTGCAAGAAGAATCGTCGTGAGATTGTTCTTCTTTGCGGAGAGAGTGGTTGCGCCGATTTCGTCAATTTTGCCGGTTGAGCGGTTGAAATAGTAACCGGTGTAGGTGATTGTATCACCGCTGACGACAACTTTGCCGAACGTTTGAGAATCGAGAGTGTGGAGAATACTTTCGTCCTTGTTGAACTTGTCGGTTGTCATGTCGTTCTCTCTGTAATTGTAGAACTTTGTGCCGAGAGTGCCGAGCGTGATGTACATAACGCCGTCGCCCGTATAGCGCACGCCTTTGCCGTCGGTTTTGTCAACCACTTTGCCGTCCTTGTTCACGAGATAGGTTTCGGTGTAGGAGTGGTCGTGTCCGCCGAATACGACGTTTACGCCGTTTTCTGCAAAGAGTTTGGTGAGTTGAGTGCGCATTGCGATGACTTCGCCGTCAAACGCGTGAGAGCCTGCCGAGTACAAACTCTTGTGCATAAGCACGAATTTCCATTTTGCATTGGTATTTGCAAGGTCGTTTTTGAGCCATGCGAGTTGTTCTGCGCCGAGACCGTCGCTTGTTGCGTCGTTGGTGTCAAGCACGGTGAAGTGAGCGTTTGCATAATCGAAAGAGTAATATTCGCCGCTTATCGCTTGCACATTGCCGTCCTTATTCTCGGTGTAGTTGAAGTATCTTGCCATTGCGCCCGTATTGTTCTCGTGGTTGCCCGACGTGAAGAAGACGGAAGTGTCGATGGTGAGATCCTGATAAGTGTTGAGAGCCATGCCCCATTGACCGAAGTTCTTGCCGTTGTCGCACATATCGCCGGCGTTGAGAATGAAGTCGTAGCCGTTGACGCGCTCGTCTTTGAGCAGAGCGGAAACAGCCTCGTGGCTTTCGTCGTACATGCTTTGGATCATGCCTTGGATGTCTGCAATCGTAAGGAATTCAAACGAATCGGAGTTTGCGTCCTTTGCGGTTGTGAAAGTGAATCCCGATTTGTCGTATCCGTCGAGTTTGACGAATTCGAGCAAAGAGAAGGTGTTGGCTTCGTCTTTATACTCAAAGTTGCCCGCAACGTCATAGTAGTAGGTTTTGCCTGCTTCGAGGCCGGAGATTGTGACGGTGGTGCAGTTCCAATAAATCACGCTGTTTGCGACGGATGCATCGCGATCGCCGTAAACGTAGGGTTGTTCTGTAGTCTTGTCTTCGATTTGACCGTGCGTAAGGCAGAGAAGACCAAGGTCGATGAGCGGAATGTATTGCGGTTTGGTTTGCGTGAGCATATCCACTTTGATTCCGTTGATGGTTGCGCTTGCTTTTGCGTCGAGATAATCGGTTTTGTTGACCGCATAATCTGCAAACGCTTGCTTTTGAGAAGTGGAGAGTGCACCGAGTACGTTGCCGTTTTCGTCGAGAAGTCTGAACGTGCCGTATACGTTTTCTTCGGTGTAGAAGCGAATTGTATACGCGCTCGTGCCGTTTGCGGTGTCGAAGTTTGCCGTGACTCTTGACGGAACTCTGCCGTTGTCTTGCGTTGCCGCGTTAAATTCCGCACCGACGGTAGACACTTTGTTGAGAGTGGACAAATAGGAGAGTTTCACGCCGCCGAAAACGTAGTTTTCGTTGGGTTGGAACGTGGTGGGAGCGGACGGGTTGGTGAAGTCCGCAAGGTCGGGATAAACGTCGGTTGCAAACGCAACTACGATTTCTTTTGCAATGCCGCCGAGACCTTTGTAGAAACTGTCAACGAGATAACTGTCAAGGAAGTTCTGAACGATGCCTATGACGTCCGAACCTTCGAGAGAGAAGCCGAGAAGTTTTGCAACTACGGTTTTGATTGCGGGGAGCAAATCGTTGATTACGTCAACGAGCACGAAGTTTGTCGCGTCGATAGAATAATCTTCGGGGAGTTCGAGCGTGATGCCCATTGATTGAAGCAAATTCTTGACGAGCGGCATCTTGAGTATTTCGGGAAGACCTTCGCCGAGACCTTTTTTGAGACTTTCAAGTTCGTCGGGCGTAAGGTAATCCTTTTCAACTGCGTCCCTGAAATCGAATTTGTGGTTGAGAATGGTTTTGAGTAGAGAACCGTCGTTGCTGAAAACGGGGTCGAGAAGCGCGCTGAGAAGTTTTTCTACGAATTCGCCGCTTTCGAGTTGGTCGCACATATCGTTGAGTGCGGCAAGCATACGTTTACGATAAGTTGCGTCGGTGGGTTGTTGGAAACGGAAAGTTTCTTCGCCGCAGGCAACTTCGGAGAACGTCGCGTCTATCGAGTCGTAAGTTTCGTCAAAGGAAATTTCGATGCCGATAGTGTGCGCGGTGAGAATGAAAGACGCAATATCCTGCACTTTCATTTTGCCCTTGTTTTCGGGGTTGACGCTCGATTGAATGTTTTCGTCGCCGAAAGACCAATCGAGAATGTTGCCGACGACCTTATTCACGAGATCGAGAGCCTTGTTTACGGTCTCGCCTTCGTATTTATAGGGCATATCGTAAAGCACGGTGTCGAGAATATAATCGACAAGACCGCTCAAAGCGTGTTTTGTGTCTACGCTTACGTATTCGTAATCGTCGTCTTCTTCGTTGTATTTTTCAAAATCCGGGAAGAGCGTGTTGCGAACAAGTCCGACGACCATGTTATCGCCTGCAACGACGTCGGTGACTTTGCTCACCAAAGAATCTATCGTGCCTTGATTAAGGAAGTGACTGACGAGTCTGTCGAGAAGTTGAGAGTAGATTTCTTTTGTGATGTAGTCGTTGTAGGGAAGGCGAGACATATCTTCGTATTGAATGATGTACGCAAGATAGTCGGGGTTGGTTGCAACGACTGCTTCCCAGTTTGCGTGAGTGGGGTTTGCCTTGTAGGTTGCAATTGCCGCATCGAATGCCGCTTGATCCCACGGCGCAGCGTCAAAAACGTTGCTGCTTGGCACTTCTTTGATGCCGACTGTGTCGAGAGTCATGACTTTGGATACGCAATCTTCACCGAGTTTGCCGTTTGCATCGTATCTTGAAATCGTGGTGTATCTTCTCGGAGAGTAGTAGCTCACGCAAGAACCCGTTTGGAAATCGTAAAGCGTTCTGCCTGCCGCATCGGTGTAGGTCATAGCGTCGCAAACGTGCATGTGTCCCGTAAAGACGTAGCGGATGCCCATATCGAGCATGCGTTTTGCGGTGTTTTCCCAGTTGTAAATGGTGAAGTCTTTGAGAATTTCATCTTCCATTTCCCAGTGCGGAAGAGCGTTTTGGTGGAAACACGCAATCACGGTCTCTTCGCCGAGAGTGGATTTACCTTCAACGTTTTGTTGCTCGCAATATTTTTGCATCCAATCGAGCACGGGCTCGGTGAGACGTCCGCCGCAAAGGTGGTCGAGTCCCGTTGAGCGATAGACGTGGCTGCCGCTTGTAAGAGCGCGTGCAAGCTCGTCTGCGCTTGCTTCTTTGTCCGTGTTGATAGCCCCGTCCGCTTTTTCAAGGAAATATTTGAAATCGGCGGCTTTGCCTGCTTCTTTGAGAGCGTCGTATTCGCTCTTGCTGATGCGAACGAGCGCACCTATATCCGCCGCTTGTCTGTCACTTGCGTCAATGACGAGAAGGGAATAGTCTTCAAGCCCCGGATTGAGAATCTCCGCAGAGAAAGAAAGGGCGTTGTTCACGTCGCCGATTGCGTAGTAAAGAGCAAGTTTCTCCGCGGTCGTGGTTTTGGATGCGATAGCTTCGAGATTTTCGTTGTAGTAGTGGATGTTGATTTTGTCCGAGTTGTAGGAAACTTGATAATTCTTTGTGAACTCGCCGTACCAATAGTCGGCGGGGAGATATTCGGTGAGATTGATTGCGCCGTCACCGCCGGTAAGGTTTGCGTTGGGATAGCCAAGACCTGCAAACACAAGCGCAAATTGCATTGCGCTCAAAGCGTCGGATTTTCTTGCCGATCCGTCTATTTGAGAGTAGAGTGCGCCCGAAGTGTTGTAAAGGTCGTGGTTGCCCGGTGTTGCGAAAACTTGGAAGTTTTCATATCCCGCAATCTTTCTTATTTCGTTTTGCATGTAGCGAAGGGAGTTTGCAACGTCCACAAGAGCCGTCACTTCGCCGTTCTTTGACAGGTCGCCCGTCGCAAGCACAAATTGCGGACAAACGCCGTTTTTTGCGTCTTGGATGAGAGCTTCCACCTGTTGTTTCAAGATGATGCCGCTTTCAAGCACGAGCTTGGTGTCGCCCGTCATGGAATCGTAAAAATCGCTCGTTTTGTAGTTGTCGGCTTTTACATCTTGATAGCAGTGGTGAAGCGGAAAGTAGTGAATGTCGCTAAGATGCCCGAGAGATAGAGAATTTTGCTTGACAATATTCCCATCCGCCTTTGAAATGCCGTCTACAATGGAAAAACTCATCAAACTTGCAAGCAATATGGCAAGCACGACGATGAGAACCATCGGAACGCGGCGCGTTGAAGATTTGCTCATAATTCCTCCTTATGCACGCATATACGCGCACAATAATTTTTCTATACTATTGTACAATATCAAAGGAACAAAATCAATATTGAAAACAATATTCGACATATCAAAATCGGCTGTGTCGTTTACGATACATTCTGACCGATAAAAATTTACTTACGTCAAGTTTTATGCCTTTTTGTATGAAAATTTTTGTAAAAATCGAAAAAATATTGCGAAAAAGCGTTGACATATTGCAAATTCGGGAATAATATATAACCGAACATTTGAATAATCGTTCAATTGTTCAAACGGAGAGAATATGAATTGCACACATGAAGAAAACTTCAATATCACCGAAATGCCGACCGAAGACGTCGTGCTTTCGCTTGCCGAACTGTTCAAAGCACTCGGCGATCCCACGAGAGTGAAGATATTGAGTTGTTTGCAAATGAGCGATATGTGCGTCGGCGAAATCGCAGACAAACTCGGAATGAGCACGTCGGCAATTTCACATCAACTTCGCGTGCTGAAAGCGATAAAACTTGTCAAAGGCACGAAAGAAGGCAAAGAAGTGCGTTATTCGCTCGACGACGATCACGTCACGCTCATCATGCAGTGCGGTCTTACGCACGTCAACGAGAAATAAAAATTTGCAGGGAGTGCGAATTCCCTGTTTTTTCTCGGACAACGCTTGAATATTTGTTCAACAATCCAAATGTTCAAGCGTAATATAAAATAAGGATTTGACCTGCAAAAACAGGGGACTATAAATCGAAAAAGGAGAACCACTATGAAAAAGATTTACAAACTCGAAGACCTTGATTGCGCAAACTGCGCCGCAAAAATGGAAAACGCCATCAATGCAATCGACGGCGTGCAATCCGCAACAGTGAGTTTCATGATGCAACGACTCACAATCGAAGCGGACGACGCAAACTTCGACGAAATTATGAAGAAAGTGGTGAAGGCGTGCCGCAAGATTGAGCCCGATTGCACAATCCTGCTCTAAAAACGCACTATTGAGCGAATAACTGCGTCAGAGTGTGTCTGCTCAAAATCGCGTACGCATTGTACGCTTGGTTTTTTGCAGAACACACTCTTCCTTGTTCTTCATCTCAATATTGCGTTTTAACAAAAATACAACTATAAAACATCGGCGTTGTAAACAATATAAACAACATATTCAAGACTATGAAAAACAAACTTTCAAGAAAAGAAAAGAAAAATCTCATTCGCATTTGCGTGTCTCTGGCGGCTTTTCTTGTGATTCTCATCACGGATAAGGTCGTAGGACTTGCAGAAGCGGTGGGCGGACAATACGGATGGCTGTTGCCGTTCTTCTTGTATTTTGCCGTGTATATCGCAATCGGATACGACGTTTTGTTCAGGGCAGGACGCAACATCGTTCACGGTCAAGTGCTCGACGAAAACTTGCTTATGTGCGTTGCCTCTCTCGGTGCGTTCGCTCTTGGTATCTACACAAGCGTGACGGGACTTAAACAAGAAGGCTTCGATGAAGGTTGCGCCGTTTTGCTGTTTTATCAGGTCGGTGAATTCTTCCAAAGTTACGCAACGGGCAAGTCGAGAAAATCTATCTCCACGCTTATGGACATTCGCCCTGACTATGCCAACGTCAAGCGTGAAGACGACGTTGTCGAACAAGTTGACCCGAGCGAAGTGCAGGTGGGTGACGTCATCGTGGTTTACCCGGGTGAAAAAGTTCCGCTTGACGGCATTATCGTGAGCGGATCGACCACTCTTGACACAAAAGCACTCACGGGCGAATCGCTCCCAAGAGAACTCGAAGAAGGTGAAGACGTCATCAGCGGCTGTGTCAATCTTACGTCTCAAATCGACGTTCAAGTGACAAAAGTATTCTATGATTCGACCGTTTCTAAAATACTTGACCTTGTCGAGAACGCTTCGAGCAAGAAATCCAAGGCTGAAAACTTCATCACCAAATTTGCGAAATATTACACTCCGTCAGTCGTCGGCGTCGCGGTTTTTCTTGCAATCATCGGCGGTGCGGTGTCAAAGGATTGGTACACGTGGATATATCGCGGACTTTCCTTCCTTGTCGTTTCTTGCCCTTGCGCGCTTGTCGTTTCAGTGCCGCTCTCGTTCTTCGCGGGCATCGGCTCTGCGTCGAGACAGGGCATACTCGTCAAAGGCTCTAACTATCTTGAAATGCTCGACAAAGCCAACGTGTTCGTGTTTGACAAGACGGGTACGCTCACAAAAGGAAACTTCGCCGTCACGGCAATCGAACCCGAAAGCAACAAAGACGAAATTTTGCGTCTTGCCGCCATTGCCGAGCACGACTCTAACCACCCGATTGCACGTTCTATCGTAAGTTGCTATCAAGGCGAAATCGAAAGCGGATACACGCTCACGAACGTTGCGGGCTTCGGTATTCTCGCAACGAAAGGCGATGACGTCATCTATTGCGGCAACGAAAAGTTGATGAAGTCCTACGACATCAAATACGTCAAGCAAAACGGCGTGGGCACTGTCGTGTACGTGGCAAAGAACGACAAATTTATTGGGTCGTTGCTCATATCCGACGAAATCAAGCCCGAATCCAAGCAGGCAATTTCCGAACTTAACGCAATGGGCGCAAAAACGGTTATGCTCACGGGTGATAACGAAGTTATCGCGGCAAGCGTTGCGCAAGAAATCGGACTTTCCGATTACAAAGCGTCGCTTCTTCCGCAAAACAAGGTTGAACACGTCGAACAATTGCTTTCCGAAAAGAAGAAAGGCGACGTCCTTTGCTTCGTCGGAGACGGCATCAACGATGCCCCCGTGCTTATGCGCTCCGACATCGGCATTGCAATGGGCGGTGTGGGCAGCGACGCGGCAATCGAAGCAAGCGACGTTGTGCTTATGCAGGACGATTTGAAAGGCATTTCAACCGCAAAGCGTATCGCAAAGAAGACGATGCGCGTCGTGTACGAGAATATCATCGGCTCGCTTGCGGTGAAGATATTGATCATGGCATTGTCTGCAACGGGCGTTCTCGGTGCGTATTCCATGTGGATAGCGGTCGTCGGCGACGTCGGTGTCGCAATCGCCGCAATTCTCAACGCCATGCGCGTCAACAAAGGCACGAAAACCACTGTGAAACTCGAAAAATAGTGCGTTAGATTCTCTGAAATATGCAATGATGTCATGCTTTTATAATATAAAAATTTGTTAAATAATAATCGCATAAAGATATTGACAAAACTCCTTTTTCATAATATACTATCGTGATTTGATGGCGAACATCAAATGGTAGGTGCGGGAAAAGGAGTTTTTTATGTACGAATTTGTTAATAAAAAAGAATATCAACCTATTAGAAATGAAATTGAAGAAATTATCAAAATCGTTCAGCGATATATGAGAAAAAACTACGATATTCATTTTCAGTTTCGACTTATCGGAAGTGGTGGTCGACATCTTATAACAAGAGTAAAAAATGGCAATAGCGGTTTTGATTTTGACTATAATCTTATTTTGCCTACACCAAACGAGTATGATTATAACGCGAAGTATATAAAACAATGCTTCATGGATGCTTTTAAATACGCGTTGCAAGATACTTCGTATTCAAATCCAAAAGATTCGACTTCGGCTATAACCATAAAAGTTGTTGATAAAAACGGGAAAAGGGTAGAACATAGTTGCGATTTTGCAATTATTTACTATGAAGACGACGATATTGACAACGGCTATTACTATTTAAGAAACAACAAAAATAAAAACTATTATTCTTTTGAACAAAGAAGGCTGAGCGTTGATTATTTATATAAGTTAGACTATATTAAAGGATATAAGGATGGTTGGAATTGGATTAGAGATGAATATCGAAAACTTAAAAATAAAAACAGAGATGTGAATAAACGTTCGTTTGTGCTGTATTTGGAGTCAATTAATAACGTTTTTAACCATATTAATCAAATTGAGAATAATAATGATAAAAGGCAAGAGTTTTGGTATGACGGTTTAACCAATTCCATACTTAAGTAATGGACTTTTGAATAATTGAAAATTTGTAAAAAAATGAAAAAACATATCACAAGGATATGTTTTTTCATTTGGTACCCCCATAGGGAATCGAACCCTAGTTTCCGCCGTGAGAGGGCGACGTCTTGAACCGCTTGACCATGAGGGCAAATCGATATTGCTTTGTGATAATATCATAATTTTGCACCTTATGCAAGCAAATGCGGATATGTTTTCGCAAAAAAGTGTTGTGTGCGCTTTATTCGTTTTTTTGTAGCGTTTTATAAAACCCCACCGAAAAACAAAGTTATCCCCAACAAACTTGCTATTGCCGCCAACATATACCAAATACTCATTTTTTATCTCCTTTACCCCTTATGATACAATATGTATTCTTATTGCGATTTGTTTTGAATAAGCAAGCGAAAATCTGCTTAAAATGTTGCCTTTTTTGATAAAAATTTATCAAATTTGATATTGATTTTTGCCGCACAGTATTATAGAATACATTTGTAAGAAATAAAATTGATAAGGAGATACTTATGGACCCGAAATATCAAAGCCTGTTTACGCCTTGGAAAATCGGCAACTGCGAAATCAAAAACCGCATTGTCCTGACTTCTATGGGCGGAACGTCAATCTTCGGATGGATGGAACCCCATCATTTCGACAAAGAAGCCGCAAATTTCTTGCTTGACAGAGCAAAGAACAACGTCGGTCTCATTTTGCCGGGCATTGCGCCGATAAGAAACGTCATCGGTGGTAATTGGCTCTACAAGAGCAAGAGTTCGTTCAGACATCTTAAACCATTTATGGATGAAATCCACAAAACGGGCGCGAAAATGTTCGTACAACTCACGGCGGGCTTCGGTCGTTCGTTTGCAATCACGGGCTTGATGGAGAATCTGTACACCAACAAATTGTTGGGTGCGATCGCAAAGCCGTTTATCAACATTGACCAACTCACTATGAGCGCAAGCCCGAATCCGAACCGTTGGAGCGACAAAGTCCCGTCTCGTGCAATGACCGTTGACGAAATCAAAGAGTTTATCTATGCGTTCGGTCAGACGGCAAAAATGTGCAAAGAAGCAGGCGTTGACGGCGTTGAAATTCACGCTGTTCATGAAGGATATTTGCTTGACCAGTTCACAATGAAATACACCAACCAACGTACAGACCGGTACGGCGGTTCAATCGAAAACAGATACCGTTTCCCCATCGAAATCGTCAAGGAAATCAAGAAAGTTTGCGGTGAAGATTATCCCGTTTCTTTGAGATATTCCGTCGTTTCCAAGACAAAAGGCTTCCGTCAGGGCGCACTCCCGGGAGAAGACTACGTGGAAGTGGGACGCGATATGGAAGAGAGCAAAATCGCGGCGAAAATGCTCCAAGACGCAGGCTACGACATGCTCAACTCGGACAACGGAACGTACGACGCATGGTATTGGGCGCATCCGCCGGTATATATGCCGCAAAACTGCAACCTTGAAGATTGCGAAGAAATCAAGAAAGTTGTCGATATTCCCGTCGTTTGCGCAGGACGTATGACGCCGGAAGCCGCGGCAAAGGCAATCGCAGAAGGCAAAATCGACGGTATGGGCGTTGCTCGTCAGTTCCTTGCCGACCCCGAATGGATCACAAAACTTATGCAGGATCGCGAAAGCGACATATTGCCGTGTATCTGCTGCCACAACGGTTGCTTCAATATGGCTCACTACAACGGCGTTGCAAATGATCAGGATTTGTCAGACACCGCAGGTATGGCTCGTTGCGCGCTCAATCCGCACACCATGCAATCCAAGAAATACAAAATCGTTCCGACTTCCAAGCCGAAGAAAATCGCGGTTATCGGTGGTGGTATAGGCGGTATGGAAGTTGCGCGCGTGGCAACTCTTCGCGGACACAAAGTCACAATTTACGAGAAATCCGACAGACTCGGCGGCATTTTCGTAGCGGCGGCAGCTCCGTCATTCAAAGAAAAAGACAAAGAACTCATCGAATGGTATAAAAAACAAATCAAAGATTTGGGCATCGAAGTGAAGTTCAACACGACCGTCACTGATATAAACAAACTCGACGCAGACGAAGTCGTCGTTGCAACGGGCGCAGTGGCAAGAAAGTTCAACGTTCCCGGTGTGGAAAAAGCAGTCGAAGCATGTGACTTCCTTCTCGGCAAAAAGCAAGTCGGAGACAACGTCGTCGTCATCGGCGGTGGCTTGACCGGTTGCGAAATAGCATACGAATTGCATCTAAAAGGCAAGCATCCCGTCATCGTCGAGATGAAGAACGACCTTATCGCAGTCAAGGGCGTATGTCTTGCAAACTCTTCGTATCTGAGAGAATATTTCGCACTCCACAAAGTGCCCGTATATCTTGAAACGAAACTTACGGGAATCACCGACAAGAGCGTCAAGGTGCAGAGCAAAGACGGCAAAGCGTTTGAAATCCCTGCGGACTCCGTCATTATGTCCGTCGGATACAAGCCCGCACCGCTTGCGGAAGACGGAAAACACGTTCACGTCGTCGGCGACAGTGCAAAAGTGGGCAACTTGCGCACGGTCATCTGGGGCGCATGGGATGTTGCGATGACTCTGTAAAAAAATCGTTGAAGTGGCAACGGCGTTGCGTAGGTGTACGCAACGCCGAAAGCCACACTAGATTTTTTTACTTACGCGCAGAGAATTTGCGCTATCGGTTCAAGCAAGGATAAAAAACTCCTGTCGCAGTTTCGCCAAATTATCTGCTTGGTGTATGCGTGCCTTCGGCACGCTTTTTTTTTTTGATAGTGCATAGCCATTTATGTTATGTACGCAACGCCGAGAGCCACACTTGATTTTTTTACTTACGCGCAGAGAATTTGCGCTATCAATTCAAGCAAGGATAAAAAACTTCTGTCGCAGTTTCGCCAAATTATCTGCTTGGTGTATGCGTGCCTTCGGCACGCTT